>RRZT012345325.1_pt1 | contig 11388 bp, 11 predicted proteins | sample 2165551 | NCBI WGS metagenome assembly RRZT01 (sample SAMN10456910, study PRJNA506462) | wastewater metagenome | biome: wastewater; feature: sludge; material: wastewater sludge; isolation source: wastewater sludge with Escherichia coli K12::gfp cells carrying plasmid... | place: USA: Moscow, Idaho... | reverse complement strand
GGCGGCTTGGAGCGAGGCGCTGCACAGTCCAGCGAAGAAAACGGCCAGGGCAATACGGCGGAAATTCTGACGCTTCATGACGAAACGCCTTTCCGGACAGCGTGTTTGGGGCGGAAGGCCGCGCAGACGGCGGGATCGCTCTCCAGCCAGGCGCCCTCGATCAGATCCACGCAATACGGGATCGCCGGAAAAACAGCGTTGAGGCAGTCGTCGATCGCCGAAGGTTTACCGGGCAGATTGACGATCAGGCTGCGGCCGCGGATGCCGGCCGTCTGGCGCGAAAGAATTGCGGTCGGGACGAACTTTAGCGACGCGGCCCGCATCAATTCCCCGAAACCGGGGAGCATCTTGGCACACACCGCTTCGGTTGCTTCGGGCGTCACGTCTCGCGGCGCCGGGCCGGTGCCGCCGGTGGTGACGATCAGGCTGCAGCCCTCGACATCGGCGAGTTCGATCAGCGCTCTTTCGATGTCGTCCTGCTCGTCGGGGATGACCCGCGCCACGGCCGCCCATTCGCTGCTTAGCGTGCGCGCAAACCAGGCGCGGATCGCCGGTCCGCCAAGGTCCTCGTAAACGCCCTGGCTGGCGCGATCGGAGACCGTCAGGATGCCGATTCGCGCGATGGAGGCAATGGGGGTGATGGGGCTTGCACTCATGCCTTTTCCTTTACGTTTCCAGACCCAGTTCGGTCTGCAATTCGCCGCCGTCGAGCAATTGCACGCGCACCGTGTCGCCCGCCGCGTGCCCGGACAGCGCCGCCGGGACGACCAGCAGGGCGTCGGCGCGGGCCATCGACAGCAACACGCCGCTGCTCTGGGTGCCGGTCGGCGTCGCGAGCAGCATGCCGTCGGCGTCGCGGCCCAGACCGACGCGAACGAATTCGGTGCGCCCCGGGCGGATCTTCACCGGCGCGGTCAGGCGCGCGGTCAGCGTCCGTTTGTACCGGCGTTCCTGACCCATCATTTGGCGCAACGCCGGCAGGACGAATTCCTCGCAACAGACCATGCTCGACACCGGATTGCCGGGCAGGCCGAAAACCAGTTGGCCGCTCGCGCTGCTGCCGAAGGCCAGCGGATGCCCGGGGCGCATGGCGACGCGCCAGAAATGCATGCTAACCCCAAGCTGCGCCAGCACCGGCCGCACGTGGTCGTGCACCCCGACCGAGGAGCCGCCGGAAACCAGCAGCACATCGAAATTCCCTCCCTCCAAGCCCTGGCGCAGCAGACGGGCGAGGTCTTCGGGATCGTCGCGCGCAATCCCCAAGCGCACCGCCTCGCAGCCCAAGGCTTGCACCTGGGCGAGCAGGGCGTAGCTGTTGGAGTCGGGAATGCGCTCGGGATCGAGCGGTGCCTCGAGCGCCTCGAGTTCATCGCCGGTCGCCAGCACGGCGACGCGCGGACGACGATAGACCTCGACCTGCACGCATTTCGCGGTTGCCAGGATGCCCACCACGCCGGGCGTGATCAAGGTTCCGGGAGACAACAGCACTTGTCCGCAGTGCATGCCTTCGCCGCGCCGACGGATGTCGTTGCCGGCCTCGACGCGCTTCCTGCATTCGACCCGCCCGTCGGGCAGGCTTTGCGTATCCTCGACGCGCAGTACTGCGTCGGCGCCCGGCGGTACCGGCGCGCCGGTCATGATGCGGGCGCACTCGCCTGCCTCCACGCGGCACCGTGGTCGATCCCCGGCCTTGATGTCCTCGAGCACGGTCAGCACTGCCGTCCCCGTCGCCAGATCGGCGCTGCGCAGCGCATAGCCGTCCATCGCCGAAACGTCGAACGGCGGCTGGTCACGGTTGGCCCGCACTTCGGTCGCCAGGACGCGACTCTGCGCCGCCTCCAACGGCACGGACTCACTCGTCCCCAAGACCGCGTGCTCAAGCACGCAGGCCAGGGCCGCATCGACGCTCAGAAAAGTCTCTTCGCTCAAGCCTTGCTCCTTAATCCTATTTCCGGTGTTCCTGCCGTTGAGGTCAGAAATTTTTTTGCACCTTGTCCGTCAGTGAAAAACCATACTTTCGCACATCCTCCGGAGTGTCGAGATCGACAAAGACCTTTTCCGCCGCCCCAAGGTCCGCCGCGTCGACGTACCGCACGCGCAGGCCTTCAAGCATTGCGCGCAGACTGCGCCGGCCGTCGGGCTGGGCCGTGAGTTCGTCGATCCGGGTGAGGCAGGACCGCGAATAGAAAGCCGCCAGCGGCTGCGCCACACCTTCACTGCACGGCACCACGGCATCGACGTCGTTCCGCAACTCCGCCAAACGGAGGATCGTGGCCGGGTCGATGAAGGGCATATCGACCGCCAGGGCGAACAACCACGGCGTCGAACAAACGCGCAGTCCGCCTTCCAATCCGGCAAGCGGCCCCATCAGTGCCGGATCGTCGAAAACCTGGGGCCAGCGAATCTCGGCACGCGGCGCACGAACACTGACCAACAATTGTGCGAAGAACGGCTGCAAACGATAGGCCAGTTCATCGACCAGCGGCTGTGCGTTCATTGCGTCATTTGAATTCGTTGAATTCAAGGCCAGGGTCGCTTTGTCCTGCCCCATGCGTCGCGATTCGCCGCCGGCGACGATCAGAGCCGTGCAATCGTCGAGGCGAACCCCGCTCATTTGTCTGAGCAGGCGCTACGCGCCATCAGGAAGTCGGCAACCTCGCCGACCGCATCGAGGGCGAAGCGCGGTAATTCCGGATAAACCTCGCCGACGTCGGTTACCAGCGCGATCAAACCGTCGTCGAGGGCGCAACGTGGCGTCGGGTTATGGGCGCGTCGCAGAACCTCGATTTTTTCACCCTGTGCCTGCGAAAAACCTTCCGCCAGCACCAGATCGGCTTCGCCCAGGAAACGTTCGGCCAACTCGGCGGGTTCGCGCCGATCAACGGCTTCGGCAACCAACTGCAAGCCGCCCGTCGTTAATAACAGGCTGAGCTTGGCGCCGGCCTGGGTGTAACGCCAGCTGTCCTTGCCACTGTGATCGAGTTCGACCTTGTGATGCGCGTGCTTGATCGTTGCCACGCGCAGACCGCGACGATCGAGTTCGCCAACCAGGCGTTCGACGAAGCTTGTCTTTCCTGCTCCCGAGTGGCCGACAAAAATGAAAAGCGGTGGTTGAGGCATGGTTTCCTGCTTTCGGTTTTCTTTGTTTTCTTCCCCTGTGGGCTTGCTGCCGTCGAATTCCTGCGGCCAGGGTGCAGCCCATCGGTTTTTAATAGTTTTTTTATATATAACAACTACTATTGTTTACTCACAGACAATCCTGTGTATAACTTTTTAAAACCATTTAAAAACAAAACTGTAAACCCTAAAACCGGATCTGTAAGGAAGGTGTATTACGCTGTGGATGAGTTGTCACAACTTATCCACAGATTTGGGCTTAAGAGGCTGTTTACAATTCATCCACAGGTTCTGCGCCTGGTTTTCCCGTCCACATTCAGCCTGGCTCAAGGGTGCGGAGTAACCCAGGTTTCGCCTTCGGGCGTGATTTCTTTTTTCCAGATCGGAACTCGGGCTTTGAGGGTGTCGATCAGCCAGCGGCAGGCGTCGAATGCGGGTGCTCGGTGTTCGGCAGCGGCGGCGATGAAAACGATGTTGTCGCCGGCCTGGACGGTTCCCAGGCGATGCACGAGACGGGCGTCGATCAGTGCAAAGCGTTCGATGGCTTCGTCGCGCAAGGCTTCCATTTCAGGGACGACCATGCGCGCATAGGCGTCGAAACTGATTTCGCGTACCGCCCGGCCTTCGGAAAAATCGCGGGCGCAACCGACGAAGCTGGCGATGCCGCCGATCCGTGGCGAAACGTCGCGCAAGGCGCGCAGTTCGGCATCGACCGAAAAATCGGCGTTCTGGACACGAACCGGAGCGTTTTCTTCTTTCGTTTCTTTTGCGGCGTTCACACTTCAACCTCCAGAAAACCGCGACATGAAGACGACTTCGGCACCGTCTTCGAGCGGGCGTTGAGCGTCCCTTTCGTGGCGGCCATCAACGGCCATCAGCGAAACCAAGGCGAACGCCTCGGGATAGCGCGAGGTGAGGCGTTCGCGCAGGCTGCCGAGCGTGAGTCCAGGCGAAGTTTCAAGCTCAAGCGCTGAAGTGCCGGCACGTTCGGCCACCGGACCAAAAAACAGAACCTTGATCATGGCTGGGCCTCGGACGTTGCAAGGCCGGGATTGCGCCGCCAAATGCCGCTTTTGCCGCCGCGTTTTTCCTCAAGTTGGATGCTTTCGATGCGCATCCCGCGATCGATCGCCTTGCACATGTCGTAGACGGTAAGCAACGCGACGCTGACGGCGGTCAAGGCTTCCATTTCGACCCCGGTTTGACCGACGCAGCGCACCCGCGCTTCGACTTGAAGACTGGCTTGTCCGTCGGCGTCGAGCTCTGGATCGGGATGAAAATCGATGTCGATGCCGGTCAGCGCCAAGCCGTGGCAGAGCGGGATCAGGTCGGAGGTGCGTTTGGCGGCCATTACCGCGGCAACGTCGGCGACCGCGAGTACGTCGCCCTTGGCGATCCGGCCGGACTGGATGCGCTCAAGTGTGGCTGCCTGCATGCGAATGCAGCCGCGGGCGACGGCCAGGCGTTCGCTGTTCTCCTTGCCGCCGACGTCGACCATGCGGGCGCGGCCGGTCGGAGAAAAATGGGTCAGGTCCTGCGTTTCGTTCACGGCGGATCCTCTGCTGGAAAGGTGGCCCCTGTTGCACGCTGCTGGCATTGTCGCGCAGCGGGCGGCAAGGGGATTTGATCGATCTTCAAAATGGCGGGACCGGCTCAGGGGCGTTTATCCGCCGATGTAGGACATCTCGATGCGTTTTCCGTTTGCTGGTGCTGCCGTCTCCGCGTGGCGCAGCGCCGAGTAACGGTCCTGGCGTGCGCGCCAGGTGTCGGCAATCCGTGCAGCCAGGTCAGCATCGTCGGCGCCGCGGCGCAAAGGATCGCGCAGATCGGTACCGGACGTGGCAAACAGGCAGGTGTAGAGTCGTCCGTCGGTCGATAGGCGCAGGCGTGAACAGGCGTGACAGAAGGCCTGGGTGACCGAGGCGATGACGCCGATTTCGCCGCCACCGTCGGCGTAGGCCCAGCGTTGCGCAACTTCGCCGTGGTAGTTGGGATCGATGGCGAGCAGCGGAAATTCGGCGCCGATGCGCGCCAGCACTTCGTGGGCCGGGACGACTTCGTCCAGACGCCAGCCGTTGCTGCTACCGACGTCCATGTATTCGATGAAGCGCACAATCACGCCGCTGTGCCGGAAATGCCGCGCCAGCGGGACGATCTCGTGTTCGTTGATGCCGCGCCGGACGACCATGTTGACCTTGAGCGGCGTCAGTCCGGAAGCCTGGGCGGCGGCAATGCCTTCGAGCACGCGCGCCACCGGCACCGGGCTATCCGACATGCGCTGGAAGGTAGCGTCGGAGAGCCCGTCCAGGCTGACCGTGAGGCGCGTCAGTCCGGCGTCGCGCAAGGCCTCGGCCTTGCGCCCGAGCAGGACGCCATTGGTGGTCATGGCGATCTCGAGCGCTTTTCCATCGGGTGTGCGCAACGCGGCCAGCTGTTCGATCAGGCGTTCGAGGTCGTGGCGCAACAGGGGTTCGCCGCCCGAAAGGCGCAGCTTGCGCACGCCAAGATCGACGGCGATCCGCGCCAGACGGGTGATTTCCTCGAAGGAGAGAAGTTCGGCACGGGGCAGGAAGGCGAAATCCTTGCCGAAGACCTCGCGCGGCATGCAATAGGTGCAGCGCAGGTTGCAGCGGTCGGTGACCGAGATGCGCAGGTCGCGCAGCGGCCGCGCCAGGGTGTCGACCGGCATGGCCGTGCTTGGGATCGAACCGAAGGACTGCTGTGTACTCACTCCTGCCTCCGCGCTTTCGGGATGCAAACGATGCGAACGATTTTCGTCTGCCCGATTCTAGCAGGAGCAAGGCGCTGGCCGCACGTGAGGCATCGGATGCCTCTGGTCCAAGACGAGAAGGCTTGAACATGCAGAAAAACACCGTCCGCCATGCCCAGTAATGGAACTATGTCCTACAATCTGAATATCGAGAATGCATGTCTCAACGGGAAATCCACCGTGCCATCGTTTCTGTTCAAGTTCGATCGCTTTTGCCGTGCGGGGTTCGCGCTGCTGCTGGTCGCGCTGTCCTTGAGCACCGGCGCAGAGACCCTACGGATCAGCGGGACCGGGGACGCGTTGGGGGCCTTGACGCTGTTGGCCGACGCCTACATGCGCCAGTCCCCCGAGCGGAAGGTCAAGGTGATCCCCAGCGTCGGCAGCGCCGGTGCGATCAAGGGGGTGCTGCGGCAGCGCCTCGAAATCGGCGTCACCTCCGGCCCGCTCAAACCCGAGTATCGCGAGCAGGGGCTAAGGGACATCCGTTATGCCGCGACGCCGACGGTGATCGTGGTGCGCCCGGAACAGGGCATCGGCGCCTTGAGTCGCCAGCAGCTGGCCGACCTCTACTCGGGCCGGACCTCGACCTGGCCTGACGGAACGCCGGTGCGGCCGATCATGCGCCGACTGACCGAAAACAACTTCGAAAAGGTGATGAGCCTTTCGCCGACGGTGCATGACGCCTTGAAAGCCGCCTCCCAGCGTGAAGGCTTGTCCTACGCCAACAGCGATCAGGAAATGGCGGACCTGACCGAACGCATTCCCGGGGCGATCGGCATTTCGACGTTGGGGATGGTGCTTTCGGAGAAACGCCGTTTGGTGCCGCTGACCCTCGACAAGGTGGCGCCGACGCCGGAAAACGCAGCCAAGGGCCTGTACCCGATCGCCAAACAGCATCATCTGATCATCCGCGAACACGCCTCGGACGATGTGCTGCGCTTCGTGAAATTCATCCGCTCGGAGGAAGGTCAGGCGATCCTTCGCGCCCACGGCCATTGGATTCCCTGAGCGACGGCCGGTATGCCAACGCCTTCCTACCACCGCCTGCAGCAATCGCTGACGCAGTTCGCCGGGGCTCTTGCCGTCCTGGTTGCGGTGAGCCTTCCGCTTGGCTATGGCAGCGCGGTGTACCGTGATTTCAACGACGACCTCGAATTCAAAGGCAAGATGAAGGTGATCGCGGTCGAGGCGTTGATCGTTTCCCGCCCCGAAACCTGGATGCTGACTGAAAAACGCGTCCGCGACGCCCTCGAACGGCGCCCGGAGCTTGAGCGTTTCGAGCGGCTGCAGGTTTTCGACCTGGAGCGGATGCTGGTCGCCGAGGCCGGAGAAGCACCACTGACCCCGGTGGTGCAGCGCAGCTTCGAACTGCACGATGCCGATCGGGTGACCGGATTCCTCGAGTACGAGGTGTCGTTGCGCTCGACGCTCGTGAAGATCGGTATTTCCGTGCTGATCGGTGTCGGTTTGGGCTTCCTGGTGTTCTTGACCCTTCGCGTTCTGCCGCTGCGCGTCCTGCGCCGGGTGATGGATGCCTTGCACACCGAAAAGGAACGCGCCGAAACGACCTTGGGCGCAATCAGCGACGCCGTTGTCACCACCGACGCCGAAGGTCGCATCGAATACCTCAATCCGACCGCCCAGTCGTTGTTCGGCGTGGGCATGGCGGCGGCGCGCGGGCGGCCGCTGGGCGAGGTGGTGCGCCTGTTCGACGCGCAGAGCGATGCGCCGCTGGCGGCGGCGCTGCACACCGCGCTGGCCGAACGGCGTAGCGCCTCCTGCCAGGGGCGGAGCGAAGTCCGTCGTGCCGATCAGAGCCGCCTGGCGGTCGAGGAACGGGCGGCGCCGATTTTCGACGCCGACGGAAAACTGACCGGCGGAGTCATGGTCTTGCGCGACGTCAGCCTCTCGCGCGAAATCGATCAACGCCGTTCGTGGGAGGCGACCCACGATCCCTTGACCGAGATCTTCAACCGGCGCGAATTCGAGAATCGCGTCCGCCTTGCCCTGGCCGAACTGCAAGCGAGCGGCCAGACGCAGGTCGTCTGCTACATGGACCTCGACGGCTTCAAGGTGGTCAACGACACCTGCGGGCACGCTGTCGGCGACCGTCTGCTGGTCCAGTTGGCGCAGCTGATCCGTTCCCACATCCGCGAATCGGACACGCTGGCGCGCCTTGGCGGCGATGAGTTCGGTGCCCTGCTGGTCGGCTGCGACCTCGAGCGGGCGCGGGTGATCGCCAGCGAACTGATCGCCGCGGTCGATGAATACGTGTTCGTGAGCGACGGCAAGCGGTTCTCGGTCGGCATCAGCATCGGCCTGACGCGGATCAGCGCCGATCACGCCGGGATCACCGAAATCATCGGCGAAGCCGATTGCGCCTGCTACTGGGCCAAGGCGCAAGGCCGCAACCGGGTCTGCGTCTACCAGGCCAGCGACATGAAGCTCGCGGCGCGGCGCAGCGAGACCGGCTGGGTGCCGCAGATCAACGCGGCGTTCGAGGAAGGGCGTTTCCAGCTGTATTACCAGGACTACCTGCCGCTACACCCGGAAAAGAACGAGCCGGAACGGCAGCATTTCGAGGTGCTGCTGCGCATGATCGGGCGGGGGGGCGAGATCATTCCTCCGGGCCGCTTCCTGCCCGCCGCCGAACGCTTCAACCTGATCCACGCCATCGACCGCTGGGTCATCGCCACCCTTTTCGCCGCCTATCCGCGGCTCAAGGCCGAGCGCGGCGGCGCGCCATTGACCTGCTGCATCAACCTCTCCGGGGCCTCGCTCAACACCCCGGACTTCATCGACTTCGTGCGCCAGCAGGCCGAGCTGCATCAACTCGAACCCGGGGCCGTCTGTTTCGAGCTGACCGAGACGGTCGCCGTACACGACATCCAGGTGGCAGCGGATTTCGTCCTGGCGTGCAAGGCGATCGGCATCCGCTTCGCGCTCGACGACTTCGGCACCGGCAGCAGCTCCTTCGGCTACCTGCGCCACCTCCCGGTCGATTACCTGAAGATCGACGGCGGTTTCGTGAAGGACATCGAGCACGACAGCGTCGATTTGGCGATGGTCGAGACGATCAACCGCATCGGTCACATCCTCGGCATGCGCACCATCGCCGAGTATGCCGAGAACGACGCGATCATCGCTCAGCTGCGCGAAATCGGAGTCGATTACGCGCAAGGCTACGGCGTTTCGCTGCCGATGCCCCTGGTCGCGCCGGGCGGGATGCAGATCCTCCCCAGGGACGAAGAAGCACGCCGCCGTTAAGGGCGGTGGCAGGCAAAGCCGGTATAATCAGCCGCCGTGAAACCCTTGCCCCTCGATCCCCTGAAAAACTCCACTCTGGCCACGGCCTGGCAACGCTGGCGCGCCCACCTTGGTGCCCCCAGACGCCTGTCCGAACTGCCCAGCCTGCCGGTTCCGGCACGCGACGTGCAGACCCTGTCCGGTCCCGACGCCTATCGCCAGACGCTGCTCGAGCTGATCGCGGGCGCCGAGCGGCGCATCCTGATCGCCGCCCTTTACCTGCAGGACGACGATGCTGGCCGCGAAGTGCTGGCCGCGCTCTATGCCGCCAAAAAAGCGCGCCCGTCGCTCGAGATCGCCGTCTTCGTCGATTGGCACCGCGCCCAGCGCGGCTTGATCGGCAAGGCCAAGTCGGAAGGCAATGCCGCGCTGTACCGGACGCAGGCCGAACGCCTGGGGCCGGGGGTGACGGTCTATGGGGTGCCGGTGCAAAGGCGCGAGTTCCTTGGCGTGCTCCACCTCAAGGGCTTCGTCATCGACGACCAGGTGCTCTACAGTGGCGCCAGCCTCAACGATGTGTACCTGCAGAAGCACGGCCGCTACCGGCTCGACCGCTACCACCTGATCCGCAGCGCGGCGCTTGCCGACAGCCTGGCGGCGCTGCTCACCGACGTCTTCCTGGCCAGCCCTGCGGTGTGTCCGCTCGACCGCGCGACGCGCCCGCAGACGGCGCAATTGCGCCCGGCGATTTCGGAGTTCCGGCACGAGCTGCGCCGCGCCCGGTACATCTTGCCCGACGCCTCCGCGCCACGCGGTGCCGACGAGGTTGATATCACCCCCTTGCTGGGCCTGGGCCTGCGTCGCAACGAACTCAACGCCGTCCTGCTCGAACTGGTGCGCCGTGCCAAACGGCGCTTGATCCTGCTGACCCCGTACTTCAACCTCCCGGGGCCGCTGCGCCGGGCGCTCGACCGGCAGATCCGCGCCGGTTGCCGCATCACCGTGGTGGTCGGCGACAAGACGGCGAACGACTTCTACATCCCGCCCGACGAGCCGTACAAAACGATCGGTGCCTTGCCCTACCTCTACGAAGCCAACCTGCGCCGCTTCTGCCAGGCGCATCGGCGGGCGATCGAACGCGGCCAGCTCGAGATCCGGCTCTGGCGGCACGGTAACAACACCTATCACCTCAAGGGTTTGCTGGTCGACGACGACTACGCGCTGATCACCGGCAACAACCTCAATCCGCGCGCCTGGCGGCTTGACCTCGAGAACGGCCTCTTGATCCACGACCCGAAGAAACTGCTGCGTGCGCAGCACGAGGCCGAACTGGCGCGCATCCTCGAGCACACCGAGCGCGTTTCCGGGCCCGACAACCTGGAGTGCGTCGACGCCTACCCGGCGCCGGTGCAACGCCTGATGCGCCGTCTGGCGCGGGTGCGCGCCGACCGCTTGGTCAACCAGATGCTCTGATCCGGCGGCGCCGATGCCTCGGCACCGTGATCAACCAATCAACGCCCGTACAGGCAGGCGGCGATCCCGGTGGCGATGGCGTCAGCCATGCGTGCCTGGCGTTGTGGGTCGCGCAGCTCGAGTTCCTCCTCGCGGTGCTTGATCACCCCGGCTTCGAAGAGTACCGCGGGCAGCGTGGTGCGGTAGAGGACGACCAGGTTGTCGTAGTAATGCACTGCATTGGCCACGTCGGCATAGGGGCGTGGCCGGCCGGGGATCGAGTCGGCGTGGTGCGTTGCGGCGACGAAGCCGAGGCGGCGCAGGCGGCTGCCGATCGCCGAGGCGCAGCGCAGGCTGGTTTCGAGGTCCGGGCTGCGCCGCGAGACGAAGAAGGAGAAACCGCGGTGCGTGTCGCTGTAGGTCTGCATCGACCCGTCCCAATCCCATTCGGCGAGCAGGTGCGGCTGCACCGAATCGTGGTGGATCGAGAGGAAAAAATCGCTGCCCAGGGCGGCCTGCGGCCGGGCCTGCAGGCTTTCGATGCGTCCGTCGGCGTTGACCGGACGCAGCGCCAAGCCGCGTTCGACGAGCGCCACGCCAACCTTCTCGGCGAGCTCGCGGTTGAAGTCGAATTCGCCGCGTCCGCGCGCACTGATCGCGCCGACCGCGGCGAGGGTGTGCCCGACGTCGACGGCGACCGTGGCTGCGGCAGTCGTTTGCGCCGAAGTTGCTTCGGCGGCCGATGCGCTGCGCGGGGTGATGCTGGCGAGGCAAAACGCGAGGAGGGCGAGTCCGCCGCAAAG
>RRZT010359407.1_pt1 | contig 11389 bp, 2 predicted proteins | sample 2165551 | NCBI WGS metagenome assembly RRZT01 (sample SAMN10456910, study PRJNA506462) | wastewater metagenome | biome: wastewater; feature: sludge; material: wastewater sludge; isolation source: wastewater sludge with Escherichia coli K12::gfp cells carrying plasmid... | place: USA: Moscow, Idaho ... | reverse complement strand
TGGCAGCGGTAGGTCTTTACGATATTTAAGCCATTCACGAGGCGCTTTGTCCAGAATCTGGCGGAGTGCTTGACGGACTTCATTCAGATCAGCAGGATTGAGAGGATTTTCACAATCATTTTTCAACTCTTTCAACATCTGCCACCAATCAGAATGATCGGGATCAGTGCGAACGCCGATGTTTTCTAAGCCCTTACGCACCGATGAGGCGGTTTCAAGGTCCAAATCGGCTTTGTTGAGGCTGACAGCCCAACGAGTTTTAAAAGGTAGTCGATTAAAGAAACAACGGTTGGGGAGATGCCATTGACCGGGGACGTACACACAGGGTTCCTTTTTTAAGTCACCCAAGATCTGCTGGTTGTAATTGGCATGATCGCCAATAAATCGGTAGGCTTCAATGGCGGCCAGGCGAATAACGGCTTCGTTGCGGTCTCCTAAGGTGCGAACCTTGGCGAAGTGTTCCAGTACCTCTGGCAGAGTGGGATCAGTGTGCAGCTTCAACGCGGTAGACATATCCCAAGGAAGCTCAGGACCGTCCAGAATGGGGTATTTGGAACCTATCAAGTGAGCAAGACGACCAGGAGGAATCAGCTCACTGGCTTTGTAAAGTCGGTCTTCAGTGGGGTAGACCACCGCATATTTGGGCGCGCTTTCGCTTTTAGGCAATGCTGGAAGCCAAGCTAAATCAGCCAATACCCCGGATAATGTCTTATCTCCTCCCACAATTTCGGAGGCCAGCATTGACCAATTTTTTCTGAGATGTTCGACCAGCTTTTTAATCCGGTCTCGAATTGTCGCTGAAACCCGACCGAGCTTTTGGGCGTCAGTGACCTGATTTTGGATAGCGGCCAGCAGATCATCAGGCAGCGGGGCGGTTGGCAACTTCAGGTCTGTGAAAAAATGCAGCCACGGGTCGCGCTGATGCTTGAAGAGTTTCATATCCAGCGTGTGGAATACATCCTCTCCCAGCAGCGTCTCTAACTCTTTTGTGGAGTTAGGGTGATAAACCCGACTTGGCGCAGCTAGAGAACCTTTTTTAAGTGGTAGAATGGGTGATAGGCGTATCTTCTGGCCCGAACTCTGGCACGGTCCGTGATCAAGATCGCTCTCTATGCGGCGCAGGTTGTCACGCAACCATTCCAGATAGTCTATGCGTTTTTCATGAGGAATGGGTTGGGTCAGGAAAGGTAAAAAGATGTCCTGAATAAACTCGTTACCTTTGAGTTTAGGAACTCCAAGCGTTTCATAAAAATTCCTCCAGTTTTCATGAGTACCCGTGTTGAGTAATCGGTACTGATTACCTATGCCTTCAGGAGGCTGGAATTCGCTGGAGATATAGATATGCTCGGTTACTGCGGATACCCGGCCTCCGCATAACGTAGGCAGGATACGGAGTTGCCGGGTTGTTGACCAGTGTTTACTGCCCTGAACGAACCGCGATTTAGATGCAAGAAAATCAAGGATTGGGTGAAGAACATGAGGATTGTCAAGCGCCTTGTCTTTTTCTGGATCACTATTAATAGCTGTCAGTCTGGCTATTAAGATATCTGGTTTCAGCAACCAGATGAACTTTCCCTCATGAGTCGTTGCAAAGTGTGTAATCGCTGGTATAAGTTCTTTGTGGCCGTCAAGCCATGAAATATCAATACGGGTGAGGGCTTGAAGTAACCGGTTATTATCGCTGTCGTTTGCAATCAATGGGGTACTGTTGATGAGTCCCATTTGATGCCATTGACGAGATTGATCAGGAATAATAGGTAATTCTTTAAGGCGTTCGGCGTTTAAGTCAATTTCAAGGGTTGGGCGTCCCGCCAAATAGTTGAAGACGGAGCTTAACCACTTCTGATTGGATAGGGGCCGTCCCAGAACCTCCTTGATACAGTCAATGAGTTTACTGAGATCTAATTTATGAACATTAACGGTATTGGTAAGTGAAGAAAGCCTAAGTGTTTTTTGATACTCATCGAGTACCAACAAACGATGAGGAAGTGGTTCCAACAAGATGCGTTCTTGTTCTTCGGCCCAGTATACCGTTCCGCATTGAGTGAATGTGTGCAGAAGACCATCGGCCAAAAAAGCGAAGGGGAGACGCCATAGTCGGTCCCAGTCGCCTTCAGCGCAAAATTCGCCGAGCGCACTGATCCAGTCACGCCGCATCAAGGCTGGGCGTGGTGCATTTTCCAGCGTACAGGCAATATCGTGATCGGTGCGAAAGGCTACACGGAGGGTATCAGGATTCACGGTAGGCAATGGATGGCTGATTTTTTCGAAGCCTTTTTGTACCCAGGTCGGTAGCATCGGATCGACGAGCGTCCAGCCTTCGGCCAAGAGAGGATCGGATAGGCGGGAATGCCATCTGTAAGGCAAGCTATAAACATCTCTGTCGTGCAAACCACCACACCAGCGATAGCGCTTCGCATCGCGCCCACGGATGAGAGGACGTTCGGCGGCGGCGCGATAGAAACCGATCAGCAAGGCTTCGTCCAGTTCGTCTGGAGTGTTTTCCGATTTGGGCCATAGATCGTAGGGCTTGGTTTGTTTTTCGGCTTCTTCCCGGATTTGTTCTATTAGCATTGCCCAAGCAGGACCGACCGCATGTTTCATCAGGGCTAGGTTCCAGTCATAGCGGGCTTTCGTTGCTTCGCCGACCTCCTTGGTGCGGGTAATACCCTTCCGGCTGGAATGAAGGTCAAACCAGCCGTGGAGCCATACTGGACCATTGGTTTCTGGCAGTGGGAGGAAACAAGCCAATCCGCCCCGTTGAGCGGTCGGCGTTGGGTTTTTGCACACCGCAGCGCCTGCCCAGGGAATCGCTTTTTCATCGTGTCGACAGACTTCCAGTGCGGCATCCAACAGTTTATCATTGGTACCCCGCAATAGCCCGGTTGTTACCGCCCATGTTTCTTCCCGTTCAGTGCCGTTAAAGGTGCGACCAAGACTTGACATAGCCAGTTCAGAAATTCTGCTTCTGCTTTGGTTCGCAGGGTCTTTAATCAACTCCTTCGACAGTTCATGGTTGGGGTCATCGATTACGACAGTACGGAATTCCCCCTGATCTTTGAATCCGGCAACGATCCACTTTTTCGAATCATTGGGTGTGTGAACTATCAATACGGCAAATGCCGATTTTTTTGATTCGAACTCATTTTCAAATGTATGGATGATTTTCTCTTCAGGATTACCATCAGACGTAACTTCCAAACGGAGGTCGCATCCCCCATCGTATATATAAAAAGAGTGGTCAAACTGTACTATCGGTAACGACTCTTGAGAATTTCGCCATTGCTCCAGCCGTTCTTTAGGGTCGCCGTGGACGGCATCGCGCAAAATTTTTCTTTTTTCCTTCACTTCTTTTAAGTTTCCAGTGGTCGTTATCCAATAGCGAAGAGAATCCTTGCCATTGCCATCGATCTCGCGGATTTCAAGACTCATCACTGACCGCAGAAAAACTAATAAGGCTGGCCCGACTTTCTGAACTTCTTTTAAGATGCCGTTAAAATGTTCATCTAAAAAGGTTTCCTCAAATATTTCACTTTTTTGCACGTCTTCATCGGAGCGTAGCGGTAAACGGAAGACCGTACCTGGAAATGAATTGGATTTGGTATTCCATTGCTTATGTGGGGGGGCTGGTGCAAAGGTCTTTACCCAGTCATGCCAGCGCTCTTGGGCGTACCACAAATCCCATGCGTAGGCATTTTTAATGATTTCTTCACCTTCAAATTCGATCCAATGATGCGGATCAAACCAAGCAATTACGGTCTCGTATTCCGGTTCACCGTTTTCGTCATCGCCGATATAGATACGTGTCATCAAACTTGGATGATCGGTGACGCTGTAGCAAGTGTTAAAGCCTTGGCCGAAACGGCCAGTGCGGGCGGCGTCGTGGGCTCTTATGCTTTGGCTAATGTTTTGAATGCCATCAAACTCTGTATTGTTAAAGCATCTATCGTTGAAAAATAGCAGAGCAGGCCTGAGAGCGACCTTCATTCCTGGTGTATTTAGAAACGAACCGGTATGAGTGCGGCGATCGTAAATGACCCGCAGGTCAGTCGCGCCAGCGTCATCCGCGTTTTGTAGAAACTCTTTGACAAGCGCCAAGCCTTTTGGATAGCTGCGAACCAGATCCTTCAGGCGTGCGGTAATGCGTTCAGTCTGGTTGAACGTCCGTCTACCCGAACGATTAGCTGGGTTGGTTTCTGGTTCATTGTGTGAATCAACTCTAACAGTTGTCTCTGGCCCTACTGAAAACGTATCCATTTTTCAATGTCCTTTAGGAAAGCAAACTGTTGAAATAATGATTCTGGGCATCACTGCCCTTGATGATCCGATAGTCCATGCCGCTGGCTCCGGCGATCTGCTGGGCGTAGCTGATTTTGGCTTGAACCACGGTGTTGTCAATCATGTTGTCGCCCTTCACTTCCAAGATGAGATAGGTTCCGTCGTCCTTCTGCACCAAGAAGTCGGGGTAATAACTCCGCACCGTATGCGAATCCGGGTCAATGTATTGAATAAAGAACTCGCTCTGGCCGTGGGTCAGCATTCCGGTAAAGAAAATCTGTTGCACTCGGCCATCGCGGAGCAAATCCCAGAACAGCGCGGCTTCGGGCTTGGAATCGAAGCAGTAGGTGTCCAGATGAAAGCTCTTGCCCGCATACGGCTGATAGCCCGCATCGGTCGGGCGTACTGTCATCTCTGGCTTGGCGGTGATGCCGTAATAGCCGGGAGGGTCGGGTGGGAGTTTGATCAGCTCGACGTCGTGGGCTTCGGTCTCTTCCCGCTCCTCCAGGTCGTAGAGTGCGCGGAAGAGGCGGGGAATCACTTGGTCGTAAAGCAGTTCGTTGAACTCGTTGACGATGCTCAACAGGCCGTCCAGCCGTTCCTCGGTCTGCGTCAGCAGGTCTTCAACTGATAACGGGGAACGGTTGAGATAGCGGGCGATTTCGGCCACTAGCATCAGTTCGGAAAAGGCGATCTTCTCGCGCCGGTGGGTGATGTCCTCCACCTTGGCCGCCTTTACCTGCCCGGCCAACAGCGTGGGCAAGCCGTCTTGTTCAGTGTGCAACAGGCGGTAGCGGTTCGTCAGGTCTGCCCATTGGTTGTGATCGGCGCGTTCCGGGAGCAGGCGGGTTTGAGGGGCAAGGACTTTAGCCTTGAGCGTGAAGTGCCTGCGGACTCGCTGAAGGGTAATGGTCTCGCGCCGTAGAACCCGCACTTGCAACGATTGGCTGGTGCTGCCGACCTGTTGCAGTTCCTCGGCGGTAATGCGGAAGTTCTCTTGCAGTTCGGCTTCCAGAATCGCCTTGTTGTCCACGGTCAGATAGACCTGGCCGGTGTGCTGTACGTCGCCCACCGCCCGCAAACAGCGCAGAGTAGCTTGGAGAATGAATATCTTGGACTTGGGTTCGCGGAACAGGGCCACGCCGAACAGCGAGCGACAATTCCAGCCTTCACGGCCTTTGTTGACCAGCAGGATGAACTGCTTGGCCGAGGCGGGATTGTCCAGGCGGTTGAATTCGCGGATGTCATCGTTGGAAGTCAGCTTATCATCGCCGACGTTGACCAAAAGAGACGACGCGGGCAGACCATGCCGGGCAATGGCTGCTGCCACCGCTGGCCGGAGTTCGTTCTGCAATTCTTCAATGGTGGCGGCAAAGAAGGCCAGCTTGGGGATCATGCCCTCCGGGCGCAGGCCCTTGACGGCATCCAGGAAGTTATCCACGGCCAAGCCGATGAATTCCTCGCTGCGGGTGCTGGTGTAGTCGTGCAACCGGACTTTCTTGAGGTAGCCCTTCTCAATCGCCTCACGCAGACCGTAGGCGTACACCACCTCCGGTAGCACTTCGCGGCCCACATAAGGGGTTCCGGTGTAGTTGTAGCAGGCGACAACGTGCGTCCCGGCCCGCTCCAACTTGACCGCCAGCCGGTCAATGGTGGTGCGCAGGCTGGTGTCGTTTTCCTTGGTCTCCACGCCCATGTCCTTGGCCAGCGCCTTGCCAAACGCATGATGGGCCTCGTCTACATAGATGCCCAGTTGCTCCAACCGCGTCAGCTTCTCGAAACGCTGGTTGGTCGTCAGGTCGCTGGCCTCTTCCGGGGCGTCTGATTCATAGAGATCGGCCGCTTCGGCATAGACGCTGCCCGCTTCAAAGGTGGGCTTGGTGGCGGCGAACAGTTGCTCAGTGGGGGATTTGCCCTTGTGCTGGCGTCTGAGAATGATCTTTTGGGTGTTGGAAACAATCACGTTGAAGCGTGACCGATCCAAGGTGTTCAAGGACACGCCGCCTTCTTCCAGGTAGTGAAATTGCAAGTGGGTGGTCAGGAAGTTGGCATATTCCGGGGGAACGACGCGGGCCAGGTCGAATTCCTGAATTTCCTTGAGCGACTGCAAGACGGTTTTATCCGGGGCAAAGATCAGCGCGTTATGGCAGTAGTGCTTTTCCTTGGGGAATTTGTTGGCCAGGATGAATTCGTAGAAGATGCACGTTGCCATCAGGATGGTTTTGCCCGTGCCCATCGTCAGGGCAAAGATATAGTTCGGGTAGACCCGTGCATTTTTCCGCATGTGGGCGAACACGGCCTTGTACTGTTCGCCGGTCAGCGCATCCAACAGGTTCACTTGGCCGGTGGCGCTGGCAATGCCGCCCTCGGTGCGTTCGGCAAAGCGTCCGGTGTGCTCGCACCAGTCTTTGAACAGGCCGTGAACCGGGGTATTGGCGAGAAATTCCTTGAGGAAGACGTAGACTTCCAGCGCCTCGAACTGCGGCTGACGCAGGAACGCCTTGGGATTGCGCTCCGGGTTGTTGTAGTCCAGAAACTTGCGGGTCAATTCGCGGTAGTGGCTGCGGATGGAGCCACGATGGGCGCGGTAGAACGTCCAGATCGCCTGAAAAAAGGCAAAATCCAGACTGACATCAACGCGACGTGGCGTCCTAACCATGATCAAGGCTCCCTTCCCACGATTCTGAGAGCAGGTCGGTGATCTTGACGCGGATCGTCCCCGCATCGGGCGGGACTTTATAGCGGCCTGGCACCAGCGCATTCTTGCCGGGGATGTCTACCAGCGCCGGTTGCAGCACCGCGCCGTCATAGTTCCAATCCAGCATGATGCTTTCCACCAGTTCGCGCCAATCGCCGACCGTTTCCTTTTGCAGCGAGAGCTTTTGCAACAGGTTCATCGGGTAGAAACGTTCAATGACCAATTCGCCGTCTTGAAGCGTGACGCGGGCCTCGGAATCGCGTTTGAATTGGAGATCGGCCTTGTCGTGCAGGATGTCCACCACTTCCACGTCCAACAGGTACGGCTTTGCTTCCTGAATCAAATGGGCCTTGAGGTCGGGTTCGTGACCCATGCAAACGAGGGTGATTTTTTCGACCGGCTGGGTGGGATGCTCATGCTGGCGACGCTCGAAGGCTTTGTAGTCCAAACCGGCAATGAGCGGACTGAGATCAGCGCGAGTGGCAATGCGATCCACGGGCATGATCTTGACCATGCGCCCGTCTTTTTCGCCATCGAACACCGCACCCTGATCCAGCGAGTTGACTTCCAAGGCTTCCAGCAATAAATCGCGGGCTTGAACTGGATTGCGGAACACGTCGTAATGGTTGACGTTGTAGAGTTCAAAGCCGGTATAGTGCCGTTCGTTGGGGTCTAAGGTTTGCTGCTTGAGTTCGGCGGCGACGTTGAGCAGGCGTTTGGTGGTGGTTTGGATTGCGCCGAGGTTGATGTCGGCACCGATGAAGCGCCGACCGAGTTTCATGGCGACGGCTTGTGTGGTGCCACTGCCCATGAAGCAGTCGAAGACCAAATCTCTGGAATTTGACGCAGATTTTATTATACGTTCTATAAGCCGCTCAGGTTTTTGTGTTGGATAATTTGCATTTTCCTTTGATTTTGATTTTATATGACCAGTATCACTCCATATATCATTGACTGGAATACCTTTGCTTTCATCAAGATACTTTCTTACATAAGGAACGCCGTTAGATGAGAATTCTACTAATCCTTTTATTTTTAATTCTATAAACTTTTCTTCTTTAATACTCCAGTGTCGACCTGATGGTGGATACATCCCATTTATTTGGTAATGGGCTTTTGTACCTTGTCTATCACCAGGGGCGGATAACACAACAAGGCCATATTTCCTGTTATTCTCATCGACTTTAGAAAACCAGTCATCAATATAATCCTGCTCATATTCAGCATATTGTGTATTCCAAGTAAAGTTAGTTTTTTTCTTTGAGTAGAAAAAAATAACATCATGAACAGGCCCAAATCCTTTTGTTGATGCGTGAACTCCAGATCTCTTCCATATTATTTCATTTATAAAATTATCTGGCCCAAAAACTTCATCAAGTAACAACTTTAGAAGATGACTTCTATTAGGATCACAGTGCAAAAACATTGATCCTTTTTCGCTTATCAACTCACGTAAGATAATTATTCTTTCATACATAAACTGCAAATATTCATCGTTATTCCAAATATCAGTATATTGTTTTTCTTCAAAAGAATTCTGATCATTTTCAGTAAGCTCACCTCGAATTTCAATTCTTTTTTTGTAATCCGCCTTAGAATCAAAAGGCGGATCAATATAGACAAGATCAACCTTCCCCCGAAATTCCTTGAGCAAATGGCTCATCACCTGAAGGTTATCCCCCCAGTAAATCCTATTCCGCCAGCCGTCTACCTCTTCGCCATGCACTTCCTTGAGTTGCGCCGGGTAATACTGCGTTGACGTGAACGGGCGCTTACCGCGCCAATTCAGCATTGGATAGCCCTTGATCGGTTCAAACTGGTAATCACCAACGCGATCCCCTTTTTGAATGGGTTGGTTCAGGTCAAGGGCGGGTTGCTGTTTGGGTGAATTCATGGTTTCTTCTTAAATTTCCAGTTCTTGTTGTCGCAATAGGGCCGCATATCGCAATCCGGGCACATCTTGTGCGGGCGGTCGGCCATCCCATAGTCGCCGATCTCAATCCGCTGCACCACGGCATCAAAACTGGCGATGGTGCGGGCAATGGTCTTGTCGTTTTTGTCAAAACTCACATACGGATTGCCGGACGTTTCGCCGGTATAGTACAAGTGCATCTTGCTGACCCGCTGGCCGGTGCGCTCCTCCACCAAATGCGCGTACACCTCCAACTGGCGCTGATACTGGCGCAACCGATCTTTATCCTTCTCCAAGTCCGGCTTCTTCTCCGACTTGAAGTCCACGATCTCCACGGTGTCCTGTGCGCCCCGCAACAAGTCTACGTTGCCGGTCAGGATGTACTCGTCCTTGACCAGCGATATTTCTACCTCCGCCTCCTGAATCCGATCCCAGCGGCCCGACTCGCGTTGCACATAACGCTGGACATGGCCCAGCGCCGCCTTGAGCGTGGCCGGCGCCAGATAAACCCGCTCCTTCTTGACCAGATTCTGGTAATTGCCGTTAAACCACGTCTCTACCTGTTCCGGCGTGACGCGCTCCGCCTCGCCGCGCAACACGGTTTTATGCACGTCCTCAATGGTCTGATGCACCAGCGTTCCGAAAACCATCGGGCTGACCCGGATCGGCGCAAAAGCCAGTTCCTTGAAAAAGCGGTATTGCTCCGGGCAGTTCTCAAACAGGGTGATGTGTGAGGTAAACGAGTATTCCTGCTTGAGATTAATGGCCTTGACCCGCTCAAAGGTCATCCGCTCCGGCTGGAACAGCGGCGAACGCCAGTCTGGCAAGGCATAGAACCGGTCGCGGAAGTAATCCGATGGCGCTTTCCAGCGGCCACCGCGCTCGAAACTGGTCAGCACCAGCAGATTTTGCGCCCGTGAGAACGCGGTATAGAACAACCGCCAGAAGTCAAACGTGGGCGTGTGATCCAAAGGTTCAAACGGCGGCTTTGCCAAATAGCCGCGTTCCAAGATCACGCTCAAGTCATCGTTCTGTGGAAACGGCGTCGCCTCCATAGAGCCAACCACCACGATGGGGAACTCCAAGCCCTTGGCCTGATGAATGGTCAGGAACGACACGCAACCGCTCGGCGCATATTCGCTATCGTCCTCATATTCGCCAATGCCGCCGTCATACAAGAACCGCAGGAACTGGTTGAACAGATCGCGCAGGTTCTTATCCAGGTATTTCGGATCGAGGACGCTGATATGGTGCAGATATTCAAACTTGTTGAGCAGGGTGGAAAAAGTCGCCAGATTGCGCGCCGCCCGACCCTTATCCACGCCGCGCAGGGCGCTTTCTTCCAAATGGCAGGAAAACAACGGAAACTGCAAGAGCTGATAGAACAGGCCGGCAAAGGCGTTGTCGGTGGGCTGGGTCAACACGCTATGGCGTGCGGCCAAGGGCCTGATCCAGTCCAGCAGGCGCTTGTTGTCCGGTTGGCGTAACTGCTCGGTGAACGGGCGATAACACAATTGATCGTAGTAGTCCCAAATCGCCAGTTTGGCTTTGTCGTCCCACTTGCGCACCTGGGAAAACTGCGGAAACAGGAAGATCAACGCGCCGATCATCAGGCGTACCTCTTCCCGGTCAAAGAACTGGTTGGAGCGCGGCGAGTAGATCGGGATGCCCTGCTTTTCCAAGTGCTGCGCCAGTGCCACCACGTTATCGTTTTTCACCGAGCGGAACAGGAAAGCCATCTGATTCCAATCTTCAAGCTGGCCGCTGGCCTTGAGCCGTAGCAGGAACGCATGAACTTCCTCGGCCCAGCCATCCAACGGCGCGTTGATGCGCACCACTGTGGGTAGATCGGGAAAGGTTTGATTCGTGGGCGGCTGGATCGTCTTGGGATAACGGAAAGTCTGGCCGTTGACCCGCCATTGTCCGTCACTCATCCAGCGGTTGTAGAAGTCGATGATGGCCGGGTGCGAACGGTAGTTGATGGACAACATCACCTGCTGGCACTGGCCGTTAAACTGCTGCGGAAATTCCAGAATGTTGCGAATAGTGGCTCCGCGAAAGCGGTACAAGCCCTGATCATCGTCGCCCACCACGCACAGATTATGCGTGTCGCTCATCAGCAGGCTCAGAATGCGCTCCTGAATGGTGTTGGTGTCCTGATATTCATCCACCATCAAATAGCGCAACTGGCCGCGCAGCTTGGTCAACACGGCGGGCTGTTCGGTCAAGAGCCGCAACGCCTCCGCCTGGATATTGGCGAAATCCAGCGCGTTATGCTCCGCCAACTGCATCTGATAGAACGCATGGCACCACGACAACGCTTGCACTTCCCGGTCGCGGGCGCTGGCCAAGGTCATCGGTTCTATCGCTTCCTCCGTGACCTTATTCAGCCACCGGAGCAGTTCTTCGGACTGTGACCACGGGCTGCCGCTGCCCATGACCAATTCAACATCGGGCAGTTTTCGATAGTCCCAAATCCGCTGATACAAGAAATACTGCTG
>RRZT010075119.1_pt1 | contig 11389 bp, 12 predicted proteins | sample 2165551 | NCBI WGS metagenome assembly RRZT01 (sample SAMN10456910, study PRJNA506462) | wastewater metagenome | biome: wastewater; feature: sludge; material: wastewater sludge; isolation source: wastewater sludge with Escherichia coli K12::gfp cells carrying plasmid... | place: USA: Moscow, Idaho... | reverse complement strand
TAATCGCGGATATCTTTGATTTCACCGGCGCTCCAAGCATCCCAAACTTTGCTGCCATCCATACCGAGCTTACCGGGGAATCCGCAGAGTTTGGCCATATCGTCCAACGGTACGCTGGCGCGCGGTTGTTATATTGCCAATATGTCCATCAAATCGCAATGGCGGTTGTGATAGCGGCTGATGTAGTTATTCCATTTGAAATCGCGGCTGTCGCCGAAATCGCCGTCGCCCATGTCCCAATAGCGTGCGGCGCTGATGCCATGAATCAGGCTGCGGTAATGCAATACGGGCAGGTCGAAGCCGCCGCCATTCCAGCTCACCAATTGTGGCGTGTAGCGCTCGAGCAAGTCGTAAAATTTGCGCAATACCGTGGCTTCGTCGTCTTCGATTTTGCCTATGGTGCTGACGTGTACTTTGTCTTCCGACCAGCGCAGGCAACAGGAAATCGCTACCACGCGGTGCAAATGCAGCGGCAAAAAATCGCTGCCATTTTGGGCGCGGCGTTTTTGCAAAGCGTATTCCACCACATCGGCATCGGAGATGTCATTGGGGAAATCATGCAATGTGCGTATGGCATGTGCATCGGGGATGGTTTCAATGTCAAAGGCGAGTATCGGTGTCATGGGTTATCACTTGGCGGCTTACAGGCCGCTTATTGTACCGATTTAGCCTCTACTTGGCGCAAGAATTTGTCCAAAGCATCGGCAAAAGCTTGTGGTGCCTCCCATTGCAACATGTGGCCTGAACCTTTAAGGCTGACAATTTTTTGTAAGTTGGGCAACAAGGCTTGCCGTTCGGCCAGTAAAGATTCGACTCGTTGCAGATAATGGTTGTGTGGCAGATTTTCGCCTTGTAGCCATAATGTGGGCATGTGCAAGTGTGTCCACAAAGGCGCGATGCGATGCCAATCGTATGGGTGGGCTTGAGGCAAGTGGTGCTTGGGGTCGGCTCGGTAAACCAATCCTTGTTCCGTGTATTGGGTCAGTGCTTGGGCCATGTGGTGTGCTAAGGCCAAGCTCATTTGGGGATTGCGCTTGCACAATTTCTCTGCCACATCGGTAATGCTTTTGAGCGTGTAGGCTGGGTTGGGCTCTGGGGTATGCACAAAGCGACGTGCTCTGGCACGCAATTCGTCAGCCTGATCCAAGACGGGCATGCCAAAACCTTCGGCCATGGTCAGGCTCTTGATGCGCTCAGGAAACAAACAGGCGAAATGTGTTGCCAGCATGCTGCCCATGCTGTGGCCGCACACATGAATAGCATCATTGGGGCTGATGTGGTCTAAAAACTGGTGCAAGTCTTGCAACATGACCATGCGTTCATAATAAGCGCTGTGTTGCCATTGCGAGCCGCCGAACCCGCGCCAACTGAATGCATAAATGTCGTATTGGGGTGGCAATGTATCTACCAAAGCTTGGAAGGTGTCGGCACAGTCCATCCAGCCATGCAGCAGCAATAATTTTGGCCGCGAGTTTCGCGGCCAATGCAACACCTCATGGCTTAAACCATTCAAGTGTTGGGTGTGTCGTTCAGCGGCATACTGAGGACAGTATGCCGATGGAGCCGTCATTAAAAACCGAATCCCAATGCTTGAATGGCACTTTTGAATGTATCTGCATTGAATGCGTCAGAATGGGTAATGACTATCCCACCATCTTCATGGTTGACGTTGACAAAACGCACACCTTCAACTGCTTCTCCTGCTTGCGCAATTTTGTCGGCATCTGCTTTAGATGTAATACCAGTTGCTACCAAACGAGTTTGAGCCATAAAGCCTCCGTACGAGTGATGAGTGAACAAGGAACCACTTAAATCTTTGGATATGTTACGATGCTGGTGGAAAAACTTAATCATTACAAGTCAAATAAATATGCCATTTGACATTTTGATAATATTGCCAAGATTTGTATTTTTTAGCAATCAATTTTAAGAGAATTTTATGCGGATTAAATTAATTACCACCATCCTCTTCGCCTGCGCCTTAAGTGCATGTCAGCCACAAGCTGCAACTGAAAATAGCAAAAAGAGTGCCGCTTCTGAAACAGGAACATCTAAAGCGGTGGTTTCTGGTGACATGGCCAGCGTGAAAAAGAACATTGAAGCGGCTTTGACGCAAGCCTACCCAGATCAAAAAGTACAAATCAAAAGTGTGGAAGCTGCTCCAATTGCCGGCCTGTACGAGGTGGTGGTGTTCCCAAATCAGGTGGTGTACATGGATGGTAAGGGCGAATTCATGTTTGTGGGGAATTTGTTGAATGTGAAGAGCCAGACCAATCTGACCGAAGCGAAAATGACAGATTTGAACCGCATAGACTACAAAGCCTTGCCATTTGATTCAGCCATTAAAGAAGTGCGTGGCAATGGGCAATACAAAGTAGCGGTTTTCAGCGACCCTGATTGCCCGTTCTGTAAGAAATTGGAGCATGAGATTGCTCAAATGACCAATGTGACCATTTATACTTTCTTAATGCCCATAGATTCATTGCATCCACAAGCCACGGAGAAATCCATTCAGTTGTGGTGTCAGTCAAATCGCACAGAAGCTTGGACCAAGTGGATGCGGGATGGCGTTGCACCTGCACAAGTGGCTGTGTGCAAAAATCCAGTGGCTGAGTTGACCAAGCTTGCTGAAGGTTTTGGTTTTAATGGCACTCCGACCATTGTTTACCCTAATGGCAAAGTGCAATCAGGTTACATGCCTAAAGCCGATTTTGAAGCAGCATTGAAGCAAAATCAGTCATAAATAGCGGGCAATTGTTCTATTTATTCTGCTGCGAGACGGGGTGAATTGTGTTAATAATAGAGTTTTGCTACAGAATAGATTGTAAGAAGGAAGAATGCTCATGAGTGAATTGCAACAACGTTTTGAACAAGCACAAAAAGATGTGGTGAGTTTGGCTGAACGTCCTCAAAATGCGGTGTTGTTGAAGTTGTATGCTTACTACAAACAGGCGGTAGATGGCGATGTGAGTGGTGACAAACCAGGTGCTTTTGATTTGGTTGCCAAGAAGAAGTATGCGGCTTGGGAAGAGATTAAAGGCACCAGCAACGATGCTGCGATGCAATTGTACATTGATGAAGTACAGAATTTATTAGACGAAGAATAAAACAGACTCTATGCGTTTACAGGCCGCTTTCAAGGAAAGCGGCTTTTTATTTATAAAAAATGAATCAAACGACAGTGGGTGGGTTGCCTGCTTGGGATTGTGCCAATTGCTGTTTTTGTTGGCGAGAGGGTTTGTTTTTAGGAACAGGCAGTTTAAAGACAATTTGCAAGCCGTGTGGCAACACATTTTTGGCAGTGATGCTGCCTTGGTGTTGCTCTATGACATGTTTGGCAATCGCCAAGCCTAAGCCTGTGCCATTGCTGGTGCCACTGCTGTCTGCTCGAAAGAACGCTGTAAAAATGTGTGGTAATTGGGTTTCATCAACGCCTGAGCCATTGTCGGTGATGTTGACCAACAGCTCTTGTCGATTCAAGCTGCAATTGATGTTGATCACACTGCCTTGGGGGCTGTATTTGATGGCATTGCGCAAGACATTGTCAAAAGCCTGATACAAATAACCCTCATTGGCGCTGATGACGATGGGCTTGTCGCACGCTTGCAGTTGCAACAATTGTTGCTTTTCTTCGGCCAGTGGCACGGAGTCCGCCACCAAATTGGCGATGAAATCATTGAAGAGCAATTCTTCGTATTGAATTTGTGTGGTTTTGTTTTCCAAACGTGCCAGCGTCAATAATTCGCCCACCAAACCATCCATGCGCCGCAATTCATTGTCCAGCTTGCCCAGATGTTTATCGAGCTTGGCGGGTTGTTGCTGGATTAAGCCTAAAATGGCTTGCATGCGTGCCAAGGGTGAACGCATTTCATGCGAGACGTGGTGGAGTAGATGGCGTTCTTTTTCCACCAACTGCTGCAATTGATCGGCCATTTCATCAAAATCAATCGCCAAGTAGGCCAATTCGTCTTGGCGTTTGCCCATATTGCGCTGGATGCGCGTATCCAAATTGCCAGAAGCCAAGGAGCGAAAGCCTTGCTGCAAGATGCGGATGGGCTTGGAAATGTAGTTTGCCAAGATATAGGCAGCGGCTAAGCCAGCCAATACGATTAAGGTCAATACGATTAATTCGTGCCAAACAGGAGCCAGTGGCAGACCTGGAATCAGTGGGGGACGGGGTAAGACATTGGGGGTGCTTTGTTGCCAGTTGCGGATGTAGAAATAGTATTCCTGTCCCCAAGCATCGGTGGCCACGCTGATTAATGGTGAAGATTGTTTTTGGGAGGTGAAGGCAATCACTTCATCAAGCTCATGCTCGTCTACAGGCCGCCCTAGAATGTCGTGGTGGTCATCACTGCGCACCACCAGCAGATTGCTGATGGCACTCATGTGTTGCCAGTCTTTGAGTAAGTTGACCAGTTCTTCTTCACCGCGTTTGCTGAAGATGTCCACACTGGTGTTGATCATCGATGCTTGAAAGTTACGCTGTTGGCGAAACTGTACATCTGCCACGGTAGTTTGCACCACCCAGAAGGAAAAAGTGGCTATCACAATGGAGGCGATGATGACCAAACAGAAGATGGAGAAAATCTTCAGAAATAAGCGGCTCATGGTCTACAGCAATCAGTTGCGTACGAATAAATAGCCCAAACCACGCACAGTTTGAATCAAACTGGCATCACCCAGTTTTTGGCGTATGCTGGAAATGTGCACGTCTATGCTGCGGTCAAATTTGGCTAGTTTGCGGTCCAGTGCTTCTTGTGACAAGGTGTCTTTACTCACCACTTGACCTGCATGGCGCATCAAAACTTCCAATAAGTTGAATTCTGTACTGGTCAATTCCAAAGATCGGTCGTCTTTGGTGGCTTGGCGTTTGGATGGAATCAATTTTACATTGCTGACAAACAAAGTATCAGAATTGGGGGTTTTGTTTTGATTGTTTTCAGTGCGACGTAAAATGGCATAAATGCGCGCCAATAATTCGCGTGGGGTACATGGTTTCGGAACATAGTCATCAGCGCCCATTTCTAAGCCTATGATGCGGTCTATGTCGTCGCCTTTGGCCGTTAACATGATGACTGGAATGTTGCTTTGTTGGCGTATCGCTTTTAAAGCATCCAAACCATTCATCACTGGCATCATTGAATCAAGTACCACCACATCGTATTGACCTGATAAGGCTGCATCACGACCAGCTTGACCGTCTTGCTCTATGCTGACTTCCAAGCCTTCAGCGCTCAGATAATCGCTGAGCAACTCGGTTAGTTCGGTATCGTCATCAACCAATAAAATACGACTCATGGTAGTCTCCATAAATAAAGTGGCTTTATTCTGCCTATGATTGTTTACAAAAGCCATGCTTTAACTGACTTTTACTCAAGTTGGATAATGCTTTCCAGTTACACAGTGAGATTGAAGTGTAAACGGGTTAATTCGGTAATCATGCGTCCGCGAGGTGTGCGTTGTAAGTAGCCTTGTTGGATCAAATAGGGCTCAATCACATCCTCTATAGTATCGGTAGATTCTCCAATGGCAGCAGCCACATTATCCAAACCGACAGGCCCACCTGCAAATTTGGTGATGATGGCCTCCAGTAGTTTGCGGTCCAGTATGTCCAAGCCAACATGGTCCACATCCAGCATGCGTAAAGCAGAGTCAGCAATCGCAAGGTCGATTTGACCTGAGTTTTTCACATCAGCAAAGTCACGTACACGGCGCAATAAGCGGTTTGCAATGCGAGGGGTTCCCCGACTGCGTTTGGCAATTTCAGCCGCGGCTTCGGGCAGTATGTCCAAATTCAATAATTGTCCTGAACGGCTGACGATGCTGGTTAAGTCTTCAGTATTGTAAAACTCTAGTCGCGCGATAATGCCAAAACGGTCACGCAACGGATTGGTAAGCATGCCCGCTCGGGTAGTGGCTCCAATTAAGGTGAAAGGAGGTAAGTCTATTTTCACTGAACGGGCCGCAGGACCTTCACCTATCATGATGTCTAATTGGTAATCTTCAAGTGCGGGATACAGAATTTCTTCCACAATTGGACTAAGGCGATGAATTTCGTCAATGAATAATACATCGTGCGGTTCTAAATTGGTGAGTAAGGCCGCCAAATCACCTGCACGTTCTAAGACTGGCCCCGAGGTTTGGCGCAAATTCACGCCCATTTCTTTGGCGATGATGTGGGCGAGGGTGGTCTTACCCAATCCTGGGGGGCCGAAAATCAAGGTATGGTCTAAGGCTTCACCACGCAATTTAGCGGCCTGTATGAAGATATGTAACTGTTCACGGGCTTTGTGCTGACCCACATAGTCAGCAAGGGTTTTAGGACGCAGTGCCCGTTCCAATAATTCTTCTTGCGTGGAAACCGATTGTGAACTGATGACGCGCGGTTCCGCTTGGCTGGAAAGGGTATCGGTTTGCAACATATTCTATGTCCTAAAACTTAAGTAATGGGAAACGGGTTTATTTTAACCTCTTCTAAGCCCAGAATGGTAAAACCCTGTTGCTGAATTTGAGCAACAGGGTTTTGGATGCTGGGGCTTACAGTATCAAGCCAACAATGAATAACAGTACGATGGATCCCAGAATACCAAAAATGAGTCCAGGGATATTGAAACTGCCTGCTTGTTTGGCACCGCCAATTTTCAATACATCCCCAAACAGCCAACTGCCTAATGCTGAACCAACAATACCTACGATGATGTTAATCAAAATGCTGTGGCCTGTGCCCATAATCAAACTGGCCAGCCAACCAATGATGCCACCAACAATAATGCTAATCAGTATGCCCATATTGTCCTTCTTTCTTTTAGATTGTATCTGGATCAAGTGAGAGCGAAATGTTCTCAATATCATCACTGAACAACCATTAAGTGACATGAATCCGAGTTTATTGACTCAAAATAGTTCCATTTGTATTTTTTTGAGAAACTTATAGTGATGGGGATTTAAATCAAATTGCATAGCGAAGCATTGTGTTTGCGGCAATTTCTAAAAATGGTTATGGTAAACTGTGCATCATTTATATTCTGGTTTACGACAAATGCAAAAATTAGTCATAGCTTCACGAGAAAGTGTGTTGGCAATGTGGCAGGCCAAACACATTCAATCACGCTTGCAGCAGCTGTATCCTGAGATGGAAATCAGCATATTGGGCATGACCACACAAGGCGACCAAATTTTAGACAAAACCTTATCTAAAATTGGGGGTAAGGGATTGTTTGTGAAAGAGCTGGAACAGGCTTTGCTGGACGGACGTGCCGATTTGGCCGTCCATTCAATAAAAGATGTGCCTATGCAGTTACCAGAAGCGTTCGCATTGACTGTCATTACCGAGCGTGAAGATCCAAGCGATGCTTTTGTTTCCAATCAATACCAAAGTTTGGCAGACATGCCAGCAGGGGCTGTTGTTGGCACCTCAAGTTTGCGCCGTGAAGCGCAAGTGCGTGCGCGCTATCCACAGCTGGAAGTGAAGCCATTGCGTGGCAATGTTCAAACCCGATTGCGTAAGTTAGACGAAGGCCAATACGATGGCATCCTTTTGGCAACTTCAGGTTTGAAACGACTTGAGTTGGAAGACCGTATTCGAACAACACTGGTACCGCAAGAAAGTTTGCCAGCAGCAGGACAAGGCGCATTGGGAATTGAAACCTTGGCAAATGCTTTGGAGATTCAAGCATTGTTGGCACCCTTAAACGATGCCCAAACTGCTGCATGTGTCACTGCCGAGCGAGCGCTGGCAAGGGCCTTAAACGGCAGTTGCCAAGTGCCTTTGGCCGCTTATGCCACTGAAGAAGATGGGGTGTTAACGTTAAACGGGTTGGTGGCCCATCCTGATGGTTCGGTGGTGTTAACGGCCCAAGCACAAGCACCTGTGGCATATGCAGATGGTTTAGGTCGTGCGGTGGCGAAGAAATTGGCTGATGATGGGGCTCACACCTTGATACAGGCCGTATTGGCCCAAGCGTAAACGGAAATCATTCATGAAGCATTGCGTATTGGTGGTAAGACCAGAGGCACAAGCAAGCTCCTTGTTGAATTATTGCCAACAACAAGGATGGCGTGCTGAGTTGTTTTCAAGCATGGAAGTCAGCTTATTGCCTCATACTTGGGATGATGTGCAACAGCGCTTGAATGCCACTGATGTGGCGTTTTGGGTAAGCGCCAATGCCATCATCAGCGCCTACCAATTGCGGGTGAATCCGCCATTGCACAATGTGTGTGTGGGGCCAGGTACACTCAGTTGCTTTTATCAGTACTTCCCGCAAGCGAGTGCCAGTGCACCACTAGATGGCATAGACAGTGAGGCGGTATTGCGCATGCCTTTGTGGCAAGATTCGGCATTGCGCCAAGTCACCATTTTAAATGGAGAAGGTGGGCGTGATTGGTTGACCAATCGTTTACTCGGTATGGGTAAATCGGTGCAAACCATCTCGCTTTATCAGCGCGTAGAAAAAAGAATCGATTGGAATCGTTTTCGTCAGTTGAGCCAAGACCATCATTTGGCCGTTTGTGTGTATTCAAGTGAGGCTGTAGAACTTTTGTTTCAACAAGTCCCTGCCGATTTACGTGCCAAACTCCAATCCTTGTTATACTTCACCATCCATCAACGCATAGCAGATGAATTGATTGCACAAGGTGCAGGGCGCATATTGGTTGGAAAACAAGGTCATGGAAGCGTCCAGAAGCTGTTGCGAGAGCATTTGATATCAACATAACAACATTTGTTTGCAGATTTGTGCACTTCGGTATTAAAAATGCATTCATCAAAGACAATGATTAACTTAGGAGGGCCGTATGGCAGAACAACCTCAAGAGAAACCTGAACAAACACCTTATAGCAGCTCAAATGAAGTCAAGCCTGTGGCAGCTTATGCACCTCAACAACCAGTGGTCATTAAGCAAGGTGGCGGTAAAGCATTGGGTTTGGGGGCTTTGGTATTGTCTTTGATTGCCTTAGGTGCAAGTGGATTGTTGTTTGTACAAGGCCAAAACAGCATCAATAATTTGGACACCAAGGTTAACAATAAAATTGATCAGGCGAAAATTGGCGAAGTCGATGCCGTCTCTGCTGTGAAAAAAAACCAAGTTGACCAACAGGATTTGCAGAATAAATTACAGTTGTTACAAAAAGACAATCAACGTCTGAACAACCAATTGACCCAAGTGGATCAAGCCTATCAACAATTGGTGAAGTCACGTCACCAATGGTTGGTTGATGAAATCGAATTCAGCTTGAATGTGGCTACACAGCAATTGTTGTTGACTGGCAATAAAGAAGCCACCATCAAGTCACTGAAAAGCATAGAAAGCCGTTTAAATCAATTTGATAAACCAGAATTGGTACCCTTAAAACAGGCTATCAGTACGGATTTGGTGGCATTGAGCCAAGGGACTTCCAATGTCAATATTACTTCAACAGCGGTGATGATCAGCAGTTTGGAAGGCCGAGTGGATGGTTTGAAAACCTTATTAGAAGGGGTTTTGACCAAACCAGAGGCGACTGACACTGCGAGTAATCCGCAACTGCCGTGGTGGCAAAATGTTTGGAATGACATCAAAGGCAGTTTTAAAGGTTTGGTAGAAGTACGCAAACTGGACAATAAAGATGCCATGTTGATTTCGCCTGAACAAAGTGAATACTTAAAAGAAAACATCCGTTTGCACTTGGTCAGTGCCCGCATTGCCTTAATGCAGCAGCAAAGTGAATTGTACAAAAGTGAATTACAGGCCGTTGATACTGCCATGCGCAGCTATTACGACATGAATGACCCACTGACTAAGGCATGGCTAGCTGATTTGGCGCAAGTGCAACAGATTCAGTTGGGTGGTAATCCTGCCGATGGTTTGAAAAACAGCTTGGCAGCGGTTCAACAGTTCCAACAGCAAAATCAAGACCAAGCAAGTGTATTTAGCTTGCCACAAACACCAAGCTCGGCTTCTGCTCCGCAGGTGACAACTCCACCCGCATCGGCCAGTGCCCCACAAGCCATTCCAACTCAGCCAAAAGCAGCGTCTGAGCCCGAAGTCAAAGGAGGGCGCGCATGAAGGCATTGATTTGGTTGGTGGTATTGTTTGCGGGAGCAGCGGCTGTCGCGGTGTTAACCCATTCTTACCCTGGTAATGTGTTCATTATCATGGGTGATGAATTGCGACGCATTTCTCTCAATACGTTTATTTTGAGCACAGTGATATTTGTGGTTGTGCTGTATCTGCTGATGACTTTGTTGGGGCGTGTGGTATCGATACCAGGCGGCATGCGTCGCTATGGTAAGCGTCGCCGCAGTGCCAAAGTGGCCGATGCTTTGAATGAGGCAGGTCAGGCTTTTTTTGAAGGTCGTTTTCAAAAAGCCCAAACTGAAGCAGACAAGGTGTTGAAAAACAAAGAGTGTGGTGATGCGGCGCCATTGGCCTTGATGTTGGCGGCATATAGTGCCGAGCAAACCAATGATGATGCGGCCAAACAAGGTTATTTGCAGCGTCTTGCTGCCTTGCCTGAGTCCATGCAGTTATCGCGCTATTTGCTTGAAGCAGAAAGTGCGTTGGAACGTTACGATTACGAAGCCGCACAAATGTCAATCGATGCAGCACGCAAACTCAATCCTGGTTTGACCCGCTTGTTGCAATTGGAATTACGCATGGCAGTGGATCAGAAAGATGCGATGAAAGTCTTGCGTTTGACCGAGCAATTGGCCAAGGCAGGGGCATTGAGCACAACCGAATTACAACAATACCAATGGATGGCGTACCGTCAATTGTTGGCACAATGTCATGATGCCAAAGCCTTGAAAACCTGTTTGAAACGCATCCCTGATGCCGACCAAAAAGGTGGTCTGAGCGTTGAAATTGCTGAGCGTTTTCAGCAATTGGGTCTGTATGCTCAAGCGGCCAAATGGGCCAAAGCCAATTACCCTCTGAAACGTGATGTGGCTTTGTTAAACGTGTTGTTTGAATCATCTGCCAATTTGTCTGATAAAGAACAGCAACAGGCTTTTGAAGCTGCCGATGGTTGGTTGAAGACCTACCGTGAAGACACTGACTTACTGTTGGCCTTGGGTGAGGCCGCATACCAACGCCAGTTATGGGGTAAGGCGCAAAGCTATTTGGAAGCCAGTTTGTCTCAACATCCATCGATACAAGCGCATTTGGCTTTGGCTAAAGTGTTTAAGGCGACAGAACAAAATGCTTTGGCTGAGCAACACCAAGCGGCTGCATTGGCTTTGGTGGAGCAAGCAGGCAGTTGGGATGAAGCGTAATATGGGTTTACAGGCCGCTTATGCGGCCATTTTTTTGTTATAGGCGTGTCACAAATGTTTATGGGTTTAGATGCCACCACTTGGTTGGTGATGTTGTGTGCAGGTGCGTTTGCAGGTTTTTGGGCAGGTTTGCT
>RRZT013060370.1_pt1 | contig 11390 bp, 9 predicted proteins | sample 2165551 | NCBI WGS metagenome assembly RRZT01 (sample SAMN10456910, study PRJNA506462) | wastewater metagenome | biome: wastewater; feature: sludge; material: wastewater sludge; isolation source: wastewater sludge with Escherichia coli K12::gfp cells carrying plasmid... | place: USA: Moscow, Idaho ... | reverse complement strand
TCGTCACTGCTGCCGTCAGGCGGTTTCATGACTCGACAGGCTACGCCGCCGAGCGTCTGGGTGAGGGTGTTCGGGGCCGGTGTGCAACGGGGTAATGGCAGTGACTGTCTACCTGCCGCCAGGCTGACTAGGTTCGTTCTCATGAACATTCGCAGTGAGGCCGCCGACTTTCTGCGTTCACGGCGCGCTCGCATCACCCCCGAGCAGGTCGGCCTGCCCACCTGGGGTGAACGTCGCCGGGTCACCGGACTGCGCCGCGAAGAGGTCGCCCTGCTGGCCGGCGTCAGCGTCGAGTACTACGTGCGTCTCGAACGCGGCAACCTGGCCGGCGTGTCCGAGGCGGTGCTCGAGGCGGTCAGCAATGCGCTGCGGCTCGATGAGGCCGAGCGCGCCCACCTGTACGACCTGGCCCACACGGCGTCGAGCCGTGGACGAGCCGCCCGTCCGGTTCGCGGCGTGGTGCGGCCGGCGGTGCAGTGGCTGCTCGACTCCATGGACGGCACCGCCGCCTACGTGCGCAACAACCGCACCGACATTCTGGCCACCAACGCCCTCGGGCGGGCGCTCTACCAACCGGTGCTGGCCATGGCCGGACGCCCCAACGTGGCCCGGTACGTGTTTCTCGACCCCAGCGCGCCCGAGTTCTTCGTCGAGTGGGATCGCATCTGCTACGAGGCCACCGCGCTGCTGCGCAGCCTCGCGGGCGAGAACCCCTACGACCACGGCCTCACCGAACTGGTCGGCGAGCTGTCGACCCGCAGTGACACCTTTCGCCGGCTCTGGGCCGACCACGACGTGCGCCTGCACCGCACCGGTGTGAAGAAGTTTCACCACCCCGTGGTCGGCGACCTCACGCTGGCGTACGAGTCGCTGCAGGTGACCGCCGACACCGGTCTGCGGCTGAACGCCTACGTCGCCGAACCCGGCACCACGTCGGCCGACGCCATGAGGCTGTTGGCGAGTTGGGCCACCGAACCGCACCCGCAACCCGCCCTCGACCCGGAGCGATCGTGAACCCGGCCGCGCACGCCACCGCGACGGGGCCCGCCGAACGGTTCACCGGCCAGGCTCTTCTCGACGGCAGCACCGGCCCCGCTGCGCGCGTCCCCCTCGGCCGGTGCACCGTCACACCCGCACACTGACCCTTTTCACCACCGACGAACGGAAATCACCATGCAGTACACCCGGCTCGGCACGTCCGGCCTGACCGTCAGCCGCATCGCGCTCGGTTGCATGAGCTTCGGCGACACCAGCCGCGGCTTCAGCCAATGGGCACTGTCTGAAGAAGACTCCCAGCCGTACTTCGCCCAAGCCGTGGAATCGGGTATCACCTTCTGGGACACGGCCAACGTGTACACCTTCGGCAGCTCCGAAGAGATCGTGGGCCGAGCCATCGACACCTTCAGCCGCCGCGAAGACGTGGTGCTGGCCACCAAGGTGTTCTTTCGTATGCACGACGGGCCGGGCGGCCACGGTCTGTCGCGCAAGGCGATCATGGAGAACATCGACGCCAGCCTGAAGCGCCTGGGCACCGACTACGTCGACCTGTACCAGATTCACCGGTTCGACCCCGACACGCCGGTCGAAGAGACCATGGAGGCGCTGCACGACGTGGTGAAGGCCGGCAAGGCGCGCTACATCGGTGCCTCGGCGATGCACGCCTGGCAGTTCTCGAAGATGCAGTACGTGGCCACCCTCAATGGCTGGACCCGGTTCGTGTCGATGCAAGACGAGTACAACCTGATCATGCGCGAAGAGGAGCGCGAGATGTTCGGGCTGCTCGCCGATCAGGGCGTCGGCTCCATTCCGTTCTCACCGCTGGCCAAGGGCCGGGTCTGCCGCCCGTGGGGCGAGCGGACGGCACGCATGGACGTCGACCCGGTCGGCCGGCGCTACGACCAGGACGTCGATCGTCCGATCGTCGAGGCGGTGCAACGCGTTGCCGAGGCGCGAGGCATTGCGATGGCGCAGGTCGCCCTGGCCTGGGTGCTGGGCAACCCCGCGGTCAGCGCCCCGATCGTCGGAGCCACGAAGCCGCACCACCTGGCCGACGCCGTCGCCGCGTTGGACGTGCACCTCGCCGACGACGAGATCAAGCAACTCGAGGAGCACTACCAGCCACACATTCCCCGCTCGTACTGAGCTGGTCGTCCGCGTCATCCCTGCGGACCTCACCCGGTCACCCCGGCGTAGTCCCACTCGTCATCCCGGCGAACGCCGGGATCTCGGCCCAGACGAAAGCGGGACGGCGTCCACGTCGGCCTTGGGCAGTCGGCACGGTGAGATCCCGGCGTCCGCCGGCCGGATGACGGTCGGGTCCTCCACCCTTTAGGCCACAACGTTAGACAAACCCTGTACACGATAGGCCTTCGGGTCTAGCGTCGTAGCACGGTCGTGGCCGGCTAATGAGGCCCAACGACCGTCCATGCCTTTCATCGACGGGAGCGCAGATGACCGACACCGACCCGGCAGACCGACTCGAGACCCTCGACAACTTGCTCGGCAAGAGCCGCACGGTGATGTTCACCACGCGCACTGACGGCGGCGAACTGCTCAGCCGCCCGATGACGATTCAAGAGGTCACCGACGATCGGGATCTGGTGTTCATCACCCAGGCGCACGCCGACGTGGCCAAGCAGAGCGACGGCAATCCGGTGAACGTGGCGGTGGCCGGCGACGACTACTGGGTCTCGATCAGCGGTACCGGTTCCGTGGCCGAAGAGCCCGAGACCAAGCAGCGGCTGTGGAACACCTTCAACGACGCCTATACCGACGGCGGCCCCGAGAATCCCGACAACGTGGTGCTGCGCGTCAATGCCGACAGTGCCGAGTACTGGGACACCCCGGGAGGCGTGGGCGTGCTGCTCGGCGTGCTCAAGGCGAAGCTCACCGGCGACAAGCCTCAATCGGGCGAAAGCGCGACCGTTCAACTCTGACCACTGCCGACCCCCCGCCACGGGGCGGCGCCCACCCTGCATTCCCCCCGCAGGTGGTCGCCGTCCCCGTCTTCATGTCGGCTGGGCGACCTACTGGCTGCCCGCCCCCGCCGGACGACCCTCAACCGGTGCGTCGGCCGACGTCTCGTCACCCTCGACCACATTCTGGTCGGACTTGGCCGCCAACCGTTGCGCCTTGCGGTCGCGGCGGTTCTGCCGCCACGTCTCGAGCAGGTCGTAGAGCACCGGCACCAGAATCAGCGTCAGCAGCGTCGAACTCACCAGGCCGCCGATCACCACGATGGCCAGGGGTTTCGAAATGAACACCCCGCCGCCGGTCAGACCCAGCCCCATCGGCACAAGGGCGAAGATGGTGGCCAGGGCGGTCATGATGATCGGCCGCACCCGCAGCCTGGCCCCGGCCTGAATGGAATCGTCGACGCCCGCGCCGGCCTTTCGTTTCTGGTTGATCAGGTCGATCAGCACGATCGCGTTGGTGACCACGATGCCGATCAGCATCAGCAGGCCGATCATGCTGGGCACGCCGAGCGGCGTGTCGGTGAGCAACGACAGCCCCAAAGCGCCCGTCGCCGCGAACGGAATCGAGATCAGGAGCAGCAGCGGCTGCAGCAGCGATCCAAAGGTGGCCACCATGATCAGGTACACCACCGCGATCGCCACCAGCATCGCGAGGCCGAGCTGCGCGAACGACTCCTGCTGCTGCTGCGACACCCCACCGATGCGCACCGTGACGCCGTCCGGCAGGTCGAGGGCGGCGAGCCCCTGGGTGATGCGGGTCGTGGTGGTGCCCAGGTCGGACGACTCCGAGCTGGCCGAGATGGTCGCGGCCCGGATGCCGTTGACGCGGGTGACCGACGCGGGTGCCTGAACCAGCTTCACCGTGGCCACGTCAGAGAGTCGCACCGCGTCGGCGGTCGCTTTGGCCGCGGCCTTGCTCTGGTCTTGGATCGACTGCTGGGTGGCCTGGGCGTCGAGCGACTTCTCGCGCTGCTCCGCCAGGGCGTCCAATTGCTTGTCGACCTGGGTGACCCCCGACTTGGCCTGAGCCAGTGCGCTGCTCAGCTGGGCTACCTGCATGGACACGCCGGATACAGCCTGAGTCAGTTTGAGCACCGCGTCCGAGGTGGCCGGCAGGCACGCAGGGGGCAGGAGGGCCCCCGAGCAGACGGGAATCTGCTGGACCGCCTCAAGCTGTGACTGCAGGCGGGCCAGGTTCTTCTTGGCCTTGGCGAGCTGACTGTTGAGGGTCTTCTGTGCCTTCACCGCCTCCGCACGGCTCTTCTTCAGCGCCGCGACCTGGTCGTTGTAGGCCGCAGTGGCGTCCTTCTTCGACTGCGCGGTGACCTTCTCGGAGCGCTTCTGCACCGCGTCCGCGGCGTCCGACTTGGCGTTGGCGTTCATGAGTTGGGTGACCGGCAGCTTGATGTCGCGCAACTCGTCGATGTTCTGCACCGGCGTCTGTGAGCGCAGGTACACGTTCAGCGTGGTGTCGCCCTCGGCCAGGGTGCCGATCAACTGTCCGCGCACCGACCGCGCCACGGACTGCCCGATGGACGCCTGGGTCATGCCCAGGTCGGCCGCCTTGCCCTCTTTGACGTCCACCGACAGCATGTCGCGGGCCGTTGCCAGGTCGCTGTTCACGTTGGTGAGGCCGGGAATGCCCTGCATCATCGCCAGCACTCGGTCGTTGGCGGTCTGCAGAAGCGTCGAGTCCGAGCTCTCGACGTACACCACGACACCGGTGCTGGAGCTGCCGGCACCGATCGATACCTCGACCTCGCCGATGTCGGGCCCCATCTCGGCGATCTGCTGCCGCAGCCGGTCGGCGGTGTCCGTGGCGTTGCTGCCGGCCTTCAGGGGCACCGTGAACCGGGCCTCGTTCGAGTCGGCCCGGGCGGCCAGAAACACCGCCGAGCTGCCGCTGCCGATGGTGGTCGAGTAGGTCTGCACCGAGGGGTCGGCCGCCAACAGACCTTCGATCTTGGTCGCTGCCTTGTCGGTTTCACTCAAGCCCGTGCCCGAGGGCAGTTTCTGGGTGATCGCCAGACTTTCGGTGCCGGTGCTGCCGATGAAGTCGGTCTTGAGCCGCGGCACCAACGCCAGGGTGCCGGCGAACACCAGAACCGCCAGCAGCAGGGTGAGCCAGCGGTGCCCGAGCGCCCAGTTGAGCACCGGCAGATAGGACTTCTGCAGCCAGGTGTCCTTCTCTTCGGACGCCCCCGCGGCCTCGATCTTGGCCTGTTGCTTGGCGGTGGGCCGCATGAACCACGAGGCGAACACGGGCACCACCGTCAGCGACACGATCAGGGACGCCAGCAGGGCCACCACCGCAGCGACGGCGAAGGGGCGAAAGATCTCGCCCGCCTGCCCACCGACCAGGCCGATGGGCAGGAACACTGCGACGGTGGTGAGCGTCGACGACGTGACGGCGCCGCTCACCTCTTTGACGGCGTTGATGATCGACTTGCGACCGAACTCGCCGTAGCCCTGGTGTCGTTTGATGTTCTCGATCACCACGATGGAGTCGTCGACGACTCGGCCGACGGCGACCGTCAACGCGGCCAGGGTGAGAATGTTCAGGGTGTAGCCACCCACCCACAGCCCGATCAGGGCGATCAGCAGCGACAGCGGAATCGAGATCGCGGTGATCAGCGTGGGGCGCAGCGACTGCAGAAACAGCAGGATCACCAACACGGCCATTGCCAGGCCGATGCCGCCTTCGACGGTCAGGTCATGCACCGACTGCTCGATGTAGGGGGCCTGGTCGAACACCGTGACGAACTTGGCGTTGTTGCCCAGGGCACGTTCGAGTTCGGGGAGTCGGTCGGCGATGCCGTGGGCCACCGTGACGGTGTTGGCGTCGGGGGTCTTGGTGATCTGCAGGGTGAGGGAGGTGCGTCCGTCGACGCGCGAAATGCTCGTGGTGGCGACGGGCGCCTCTTTGACGGTGGCCAACTCGCTGAGCTTCACCGGGCCGTCGGTGCCCTGCAGCCGCAGGTTCTTGATCTCGTCGACCGTTGAGTAGGTGGTGCCCGTCTGCACGTCGAGATTGGCCGTGTCGGTGCGCATCGTGCCCGAGGGAATCGCGTTGGCGTTCGCGGCGAACAACTGCGCGATCGTGGTCGGGTCGACGCCGTAGTCGGCCAGCTTCGACTGCTTGTAGGTGATGACGATCTCGCGCTCTTCTTTGCCCGACACGGTCACGTCGCGAACGCCGGGCACCGACTTGAGTTCGGGTGCGACGCTGTCGGTGACCTTCTGCGACAACACGTTCAGGTCTTCGTCGCTCGACAGGGCCAGTACAGCGACCGGAATGTCATCGGTGCCGCCGGTGATCACGGTGGGGTCGACGTTGGCCGGCAGTCCGCCCGAGATCGAGTCGACGGCGCTGCGCAGTTTGTTGGCCATGTCGTCGGCGGCGATGCCGTAGTCCCACTGGACGGTCACTTGCGACACGCCGCTGGAACTGACAGAGGTCACCGAGGTGACCCCGTCGACCGCTTTCACGGCGGCCTCGATCGGCTTGCTCACCTGGGCTTCGACGACCTCGGGGCTGGCGCCGGCGTAGACGCTCACGACGTTGCCGCGCGGCACGTCGATCGAGGGGATGAGTTCCTGCTTCAGAGCGGTGGTGGCGTAGACGCCCAAGCCGATGATGAGCAGGCTGAGCAGCAGCACCACCGTGCGGTGGGCAAGGCTGAGTTTGGTCAGGCGCAGCACAGTTTCCCCTTCGTCCGCCCCTGCGGCGGGCAACGCGTGGCCTGGGCCGACCACATCGGTTAGTGTAGCCCTAACTATTTCTGTAACAGAAAGCTTCATGCCGTGCGGTCATTCGAGGCGGTCGGAACCGACCCGCAGCGCGTTGCGCTCGCCGCCGAGGTTGTGCGCATCAACGCCCGCATTCACGATCGGGCGATGGCGCTGGTCGGGCCGATGCCGGTACCCCCCGACGTGACGATTCAGCAGTTGCGGGTGCTCGATCACGTGATGAAGCAGCCGGGACTGTCGGGGCAGGAACTGGGCGCCCTGCTGGGCGTCAGCGCGCCCACTGCCAGCGGCTTGGTGGAGCGCATGGTCGAAAAGGGGTTGATCAGTCGCAGCGACGACGTCGACGACCGGCGGGTGCGCCGGCTGCACCCCACCGAGGCCGGGCTCGACACGATGCGCCGGCTCGACTCGATGTTCGAGCGGGCGCTGGCCGTGGTGCTGCAGGAGCTGTCGACCGCCGACTTGGAGCTGTTGTGCCAGGGAGCGCAGGCGATGTTGTCGGCCATTGAACGGGTGCGCGCCCGGCACCAGGGCGAGGCCTGAGCTTTCGCGGGTCGAGGTCGTCCGCTGGTCGAGCTTGTCGAGACCTGATTCCGATGGACTTCGGGCGCCGCGCAACTCACCGATGCTCCAGCCGCAGTCGGCACGGCGGTGTCGTTGGTCGAGCTATCATTCCGAGGGGCTTCGGCCGCCGCCCAGCTCACCGATGCTCCACCGGCAGCCGCGCAACGGTGGGCCATGGGTCGTCCACCAGTCGTCCATAGGTGAGCACGTCGACCCGATCGCCCTCCACCAGCAGCTTGCGCCGCTCGAGCCCTTCGGGCACGAACCCGGCCGTGCGAGCGACCGACTCCGAGGCGGGGTTGTTCACTCGGTGGCCGAGTTCGAGGCGATCCAGCCCGCCGTCGGTGAGGGCCCAGTCGGCGACGGTGGCGGCGGCTCGCGTCGTCCAACCCCTGCCGCGAAACCCGGCGTGCATCCAGTACCACAGCCACCCGTTGCGGTTGGGCTCGTCAATGCTGATGCCGACCGCGCCCACCACCCGGTCGCGCACGGTGACGCCGAACACGACGTGGGGCCCGTCCAGCAGGGTGGCGAGGTAGTGTGCGGCCGTGTCGAGGCTGGTCACGCCGCCCTGGCGGGCCATGTCGGTGGCCGAGGCGAAGGCGGCGAGCACGTCGGCGGCGTCGTCGGGGTGAATCGGACGCAAGCCGGGCTCGTCGAGGTGCGGCGGACGGGCCGACGTCGTGTTCACCCGATCAGTTCAGCATCGATCTCGTTGACTTTCACCAGCAGGCCATCGGGGGTGCGTAGCTGCAATTGCCGCCCGAAACCCTCGTCGCTGGTCGGCTGGGCGACCTTCACGCCCGCATCTCGCGCGCGACGCTCCACGTGTTCGAGCGGCGTGCGCGATTCGAAGGTCAACTCGACGGAGGCCTCGCCCCGGTCGGTGTTGGGCGGGTGGGCGAGCAGCCCGATCTCGGCGCCGCCGATGGCCACCTGCACCCAGTCACCGTCGCGGCTGCCCTGCCCGATGCGTCCACCGAGCGCCTCCAGCAGCGTGACGGTGCCGGCCAGATCGTGCACGTGCACCAGCGGTTGGAGCAGCAGGTCGGGGGAGGATGGGTCGGCGTCTTCGGGTGCGTCGGGGGACTCGCCCGCCGAGAGATCGTCCGACTCGGGATTCTCTTGCTGCCAGTCGCCCAAGTAGCCGGAGCAGATGCGGTTGAGCAGCGCTGACAAGGAAAGGTCTGAATCGAGTGCGCGGCGCTTCAGGGCCGTGATCAGTCTTTGGTCGAGGGTCACGCTCAGTTGTGCGGTCACCGATTGACGCTATGCCGTTGCGCGCCACGTGTCACCACCCGGCGGGGTACCTGGCGTGGGTTGGGGACGGTTCGAACTCGCGCCATCTGCCGTCTGGCGTGGGTTGGGGACGGTTCCAAGCTCGCGCCACCCGCCACCTGAGGTGGTCAGCGGTGGTGGCGGAACGTCCTGCCTTCGGCGTGCATGAGTTGGAGCCTGCGGAAGCTCAAACGTGCGGCGGCGGGCTCGTTTAGGACGCACCCGAACTCGACCGCTAGGCTGGTGACCCTTGCGGATGTAGCTCAATGGTAGAGCCCCAGTCTTCCAAACTGGCTACGCGGGTTCGATTCCCGTCATCCGCTCCGGTTCATGACCGCACCGATACAACCGACCACAACAGGAGCACCACGTTGCCCAGCACCGTCGAGCAGCTCAACCCGTCGCGGGTGAAGCTGACCGTGGAGATCCCCTTCAGCGACCTCCAGCCCCACCTGACCAAGGCCTACCGCGAGATCGCGCAGAGCGTCAACATTCCCGGCTTCCGCAAGGGCAAGGTGCCCTCGGCGGTCATCGACCAACGGTTCGGCCGCGGCATGGTGCTGCAAGAGGCCATCAACGCCGCCCTGCCCAGCGCCTACGGCCAGGCCGTCGAGGCCAACAAACTGATCCCCCTGGGTGATCCCGACGTCGAGATCACCAAGCTCGAGGACGGCGACCTGGTCGAGTTCGTGGCCGAGGTCGACGTGCGCCCCGAGTTCGACCTGCCTGCGTTCAGCACCCTGACCGCAACCGTGCCGGTGCTCGCCGATCTCGACACCGAGATCGACAACCGCATCGCCATGATGCGCGAGCGCTTCGCCACCAGCACTGAGGTCGACCGAGCGGCCGCCGAGGGTGACGTGGTCACCATCGACCTGGTCGGCACCCGCGACGGTGAGGAACTGCAGGACGCCACCGCCGAGGGCGTCACCTACACCATCGGCGCCGGCGGCATGCTCGACGGGCTCGACGAAGCCGTCACCGGCCTGAAGGCGGGGGAGTCCGCCGACTTCAGCTCGACCCTGGTCGGCGGCCCGCTGACCGGCGAGCCGGCCGACATTCACGTGACGGTGAGCAAGGTCTCTGAGCAGCAGTTGCCCGAGCTCGACGACGACTTCGCTCAGCTCGTGTCCGAGTTCGACACCGTCGACGAGATGAAGGCCGACCTCGGCCGCGGCGTGGAGCAGATGCTGCGCTACGACCAGCTCAACGACGCCCGCGACAAGGTGCTCGAAGACCTGGTCGGCAAGGTCGAGTTCGACTTGCCCGCCAAGCTGCTCGCCAGCGAGGTCGACGCCCGACACAGCCAGATCAACGATCAGCTCAAGCGCGCCGGGCTCACCCTGGATCGCTACCTCGAGTCTGCCGACGAAGAGGCCGACACCGCCGATGAGTTCTGGGCCCTGGTCGACGCGCGCGCTGAGCAGAGCCTGCGTGCGCAGATTCTGCTCGACGCCATCGCAGACAGCAACGAGGTGGGCGTCGAGCAGCACGAGCTCACCGACCTGATCGTGCGCAAGGCCCAGCAGAACGGCAGCACGCCCGAGCAAGAGCTGCAGCACATGATGGAACACGACCACATGAGCGCCTGGATGCAAGAGATCCGGCGCAACAAGGCCCTGGGCCTGCTGCTGGCCGAGGCGACCGTGACCGACGAGGCCGGTGCCGTGGTCGACGTCAAGCCCGAGGTCATCACCGAAGCCGAAGACGCTGCTGAGGACGAAGCGGACGCCGCCGTCGAAGACGAGGTCGAGAAGGCCTGACGCGTCACAGTCGAGATCGAACGCCCGCGAGTTTCACTCGCGGGCGTTCGTCGTCGGTTCGTGTCGCAGCCAAGCGGAGCGGCTTGGGCCAGAGAACGCGCCACAGTGGGTTTGGGCTGACGAGGTCCGGACGAGTTCAGAACCGGCGTTGCGGCATGCGTCAGCGATTGAGGGCGGACAGTTCACCGATCGCGATCGAGGCATCCCCGGTGTTGTAGGCGGGCACAGTGCCCGAGAAACCGGCGACTGACCAGTCGACGTCCCAGTTCGAGTGGGTGCGCACCGTGTAAGTGCCCTTCGGCAGCGACGGGGTGGTGTAGGTGTGCCCACAGGTCGGTGAGGGCGTGCCAGCCTTCACCGCTTCGCTGTAGGCAGCCATCTTGGTGCACGTGACAGATCTGCCGTCACCCATGTCGAAGGTGGTCGAGCGCCAGCGCGCGGTGAGCGTGAAGGTGAGCCCGGACACCGACCGTGTGGTGGTGACGCTTCTGGTGTCACCGGCGGTGAGCCAGACGGGAAATCCGACCGCGAGCATCTTCCACTCGTTGTTGTTCGGGTCGGGGGAAAATGTGGGGGTTGGCGTCGGCAGGTCGAGTTGGGTCGCCAGACTGACCGCGAGACCGGCCGCGATGTTGCCGCTCAGCAGCAGGTCGTCAGCTCCGGTACCTCCCCGCTGGTCGCCGTCACCAAAGCAACTCAACTCCTTCGTGGCGGCCCAGCAGCGATCCTGAGCGCTTGTTTTTACTTCCGCCTTCCTGGTGTTCGAGCCGTTCCACTGCTTCTTCCCGCCCGGAGACTGAGACTTGCCAGTCGTCTGCGAGACAAATCCCGAGACGCGGCCTGTCTTGGTCGAGACCTGGACAGTTGTCGTTGCTGTCGGCTTGGGCGTCGGTTTTGGCGTCTCCGCGGGCACGAGGGTGAAGTTGCCCAAACCGTGTTCGGCAACGATGGCTCGTGAGATGGAGCCGGGAGGCAGCGTGAGGCCGAGCAGCGTGTTGGCCACAACGGCACCGACAAGGACGCTTAGGCTCCGCATTCTGTTGCCTCCGACATGAGGTCC
>RRZT012612196.1_pt1 | contig 11390 bp, 10 predicted proteins | sample 2165551 | NCBI WGS metagenome assembly RRZT01 (sample SAMN10456910, study PRJNA506462) | wastewater metagenome | biome: wastewater; feature: sludge; material: wastewater sludge; isolation source: wastewater sludge with Escherichia coli K12::gfp cells carrying plasmid... | place: USA: Moscow, Idaho... | reverse complement strand
GGGGCGTGGCCGGGCGGGGAGCGAGGCGGCGTGGTGCGTTGCGGCGACGAAGCCGAGGCGGCGCAGGCGGCTTCCGATCGCCGAGGCGCAGCGCATGCTGGTTTCGAGGTCCGGGCTGCGCCGCGAGACGAAGAAGGAGAAACCGCGATGCACGTCGCTATAGGTTTGCGTCGTTCCGTCCCAGTCCCATTCGGACAGCAGATGCGCCTGCACCGAATCGTGGTGGATCGAGAGGAAGAAATCGCTGCCCAGGGCCGCCTGCGGCCGGGCCTGCAGGCTTTCGATGCGTCCGTCGGCGTTGACCGGACGCACCGCAAAGCCGCGTTCGACGAGCGCCACGCCAACCTTTTCGGCGAGCTCACGGTTGAAGTCGAATTCGCCGCGTCCGCGCGCACTGATCGCGCCGACCGCAACGAGGGTGTGCCCGACGTCGACGGCGACCGTGGCTGCGGCAGTCGTTTGCGCCGAAGTTGCTTCGGCGGCCGACGCGCTGCGCGGGGTGATGCTGGCGAGGCAAAACGCGAGGAGGGCGAGTCCGCCGCAAAGCCCTCGGCGTAGGCGGTGCAGGCGGCTCAAAAGTCGTGCTCGGCTTCCCAGAGGACGAAACCGCCTTCCTTCTGCGTCCATTCGAGCAGGTTGATCAAGGGCTGGGCGCGCTGCCCGAGGCTGACGCCGATGCGCCCGGCTTTGCGTGCTTCGGCGTGTTCTTCGTCCTCTTCGCGTTCGTCGACGCCGTCGCGCTGATCCTGCCGCTCGCCGCTCTGCTGGGCTTGGCGGTCGTCCTGCACCGCCTGACGCAGGCGGGCGATGGCGGCGGGCAGTTGCTCGGTGGTGAACACGCCGCGCGCCGTGCATTCCTTGCCGACGATCTCGAACAGGCGGCGGGCATGCTCGGCGAACATGATCATTTCGCCGGAGGTATTCGATGTCAGTCTGACCAGCATTTGAGTCTCCGGACGTGTGACGGGAAGGGGCCTTTTCGCGGGCGCGGAACGCCGCGTCGCAGTGCTCATTCTAGCGCGCCGCGCGGTGTTGACCGCAGCGTATCCGCCGCTTATGGTGCTGACATTTGGCCCGGGAAACCGCCATGCGCCTTCTTCTTCTCAGCAACTCCATGCGCGAAGGCATGGGTTACCTCGAACACGCGCGCCAGCCGCTCACCGACTTCCTGGTCGGCAAGGTCGAGCGCCTCCTGTTTGTTCCGTATGCCGCGGTGACGCGCAGTTACGACGACTATCTGGCGCTGGCGACGCCGATCTTCGCCAGCCTGGGGATCGCCGTCGACGGCATCCACCACGCGGCCGATCCGGTCGCTGCGGTCGAAACCGCGCAGGCGGTGATGATCGGGGGCGGCAACACCTGGAAGCTGCGCCGTACCCTGCACGATCACGGCCTGCTGCCGGCGATCGCCGCGCGCGTCCGTGCCGGGGCGCCTTACGTCGGCTGGAGCGCGGGTTCGAACGTCGCCTGCCCGACGATCATGACCACCAACGACATGCCCATTGTCGATCCGCTGGGCCTCGACGCATTGGGTTTTGTCCCTTTCCAGATCAATCCCCACTACCTGCACGGCAACCCGCCCGGCTTCAAAGGCGAGACGCGCGAGGAACGCATTCTCGAGTTCCTGGCCATGAACCCGCAGCGCACCGTCGCCGGCTTGCGCGAGGGCGCGGGCTTCCGGGTCGAGAATGGCGCCATCGAGTTGGTTGGCGACGCCGATTGCCGCGTCTTCCGGCACGGCCAGGCGCCGCTCGAGCTTTCACCGGGCGACGACTGCGCCTTCCTGCTGCGTGCCGGCTAAGGCTCGCATCTCTCGCCAAGCGGAAAATCCCGTCTCTGCCGGGTGCGCCGTGGGCGCGCCCGGCGTATGATGTCGGATTCAGTGGCTTAGTGGCCTCGCCGTCGGGGCGACGACGCGTGTTCACATGCTCTGGCTCAGACTCTTCCTGCCTTTCGCGGGCGCTTACTTTCTCTCCTACCATTACCGGACGGCGAACGCCGTCGTCGGGCCGGTGCTCAGCGCCGAACTCTCGCTTGGCGCGGCCGACCTCGGCCTGCTCACCAGCGCCTATTTTCTTGGCTTCGGCTTGGCCCAGCTGCCGCTGGGGGTGTTTCTCGACCGTTTCGGCGCGCGCCGCGTCGAGGCCAGCCTGCTGCTCATCGCTGCGCTCGGGGCGACGGTCTTCGCCAGCAGTCCCGACATCGCCACGCTGACTGTCGGCCGCGGCCTGATCGGGCTTGGCGTCTCGGCCTGTTTGATGGCCTCGTTAAAGACCTTCTCCTTGTGGTTCCCGCCTGAACGCCAGGCGTCGCTGGTCGGCTGGATCATGACCGCCGGGACGCTCGGCGCGCTCGCCGCCGCGACCCCGCTCGACCTGGCGCTGCGCGTCGCCAGCTGGCGTGAAATCTTCTACGTCCTGGCGGCGGTGACCTTAGGCATGGCTGCCTGGCTCTGGCTGGCGGTGCCCGAAAAATCCGGCCAGCCCAAACCGCCACCCTTCTCCGAGCAATGGGTGGGGGTGCGCGCGGTGCTGGCCAGCCGCCATTTCTGGCGCTTCGCCCCGCTCGGTTTCGCCCAGATCGGCGGCTTCATGGCCGTCCAGAGCCTGTGGTCGAGCGCCTGGCTGATGCAGGTGAACGGCTACAGCCGTTCGCTCGCCGCCGAGCACCTGACGGCGATGAGCGTGGCGATGATCGTCGCCTACAGCCTGATCGGTCTGCTCGCCACCCGGCTGGCGCGGCGCGGCGTCGGCAGCGCGACCCTGCTCGGCGGCGGAATGACGCTGGCGTTGGCAACGCTGCTCTTGATCATCACCGAGGCGGTCGATCAGCATTACCTGCTGTGGATCGCCTATGGCAGTTTTTCGAGCTTCGGCACGCTGGCCTACACCGCGACTTCGGCAGGCTTTCCGGTGGCGCTGTCCGGACGCGTCAATTCGACGCTCAACCTGATGGTCTTTGCCGGTGCCTTCAGCCTGCAGTGGGGGCTCGGCGTGCTCATCGACCTGCTGCTCGCCGCCGGTCGAAGTGCCGCCGACGCGCATCGCGCCGCCTTCGTCGCGCTCTTCGTGCTCCAGCTCGCCGCTTCCCTGTGGATGCTCGCCGGTGCCCGCAAGGGGCGCAGCGCAAGCGTCTGATAACGGGCCTGAACGCACCAGTCGACGCGGCCTCCAGGCCGGCTGCAGGGCGCGTCCACAGGCGCTCGCAGCCGGTCGTCGGACGTGTCATAATCGTTCGCACCCGGCCTCGAATCGACTCCGGTTCGTCCTTCATCCGGCGCGGGGCGGCCCCGCCCCCTCTTTGCGAGCACGTTCCATGGTGCAGGCGACCCCTGCGATTTACGGCAAGCTCCTGCTGACCGCCTTTTTCTGGGGCGGTTCGTGGATCGCCGGTCGTGTCGCCGTGCAGGAGGCCTCGCCGTTCGCCGTCGCCAGCTGGCGCTTCTTCATCGCCGCGGTCGCCCTCGGCCTGCTGCTTCTGCACCGCGAAGGCCGGCCGCGCTGGACGCCGGCGCAGTGGGGCTGGATCAGCGCGCTGGGCCTCTCCGGCATCTTCCTCTACAACATCTTCTTCCTTTACGGACTGCGCCTGATCGAGGCCGGCCGCGGAGCCTTGGTCGTCGCCCTGACGCCGGCGGTGATCGCCCTTGCCGATGCGCTCTTCTTCCGCGCCGCGTTCTCCTGGCGCCGCGCGACCGGCGTCGCGCTGGCGCTGTTCGGCTGCCTGCTGGTGGTCACCGACGGCAGCCCGGCCCAGCTGTGGTCGGGCGGGGTCGGGCGCGGCGAATGGCTGATCATCGGCAGCGTGTTCACCTGGGTGGTCTTCACCTTCATCGGCCGTCGCGCCGGCGAAACACTCTCGCCCCTGGCGCTGACCTTCGGCGGCTGCCTCACCGGCTGCGTCATGCTCGCCGCCGCTGCGCTGATCGAAGGCTCGCTGTTCGATTTTTCGGCGACCACCTGGCGTGGTTATTCGAGCATCGTCTTCCTCGGCCTGCTGGTCACCGCGGCCGGCTTCACCTGGTATTCCGAGGCGCTCACCAGCCTCGGGCCGACGCGCAGCGCGGTGTTCATCAACCTGGTGCCGCTCTTCGCCGTCCTGCTCGGCGCGTTGCTGCTCGACGAGCGTCTCGCTGCCGGGGCGCTGGCCGGCGGCGTCTGCGTGGTCGCCGGGGTGTGGCTGACCAACCGCTATCGTTAGCCGCCGGCCCTGCGGCAGGGCAGGCCCGCAGCGCGCTTTTTTGCTTTAATGAGGGGACGCGGCCTTTCGTGAGAAAGGTTTTCCTGCTCGGCGCGTTCGGGGCTCGGATGCTCACACTCCTGTTTCGCGGTTTGCTTCTCATGATGCTCGGCGGCGTGGCCTCGGCCGCCCTGCCGCCGCTCAACCTCGGGCTCAACGAGCAGGTGTTCTTCATCCGCGACGCCGAGCGCGGGACCGAGCTCGAAACCACGCTGTTCAAGCCCGACGGGGCGGGGCCGTTCCCGCTGGTCGTGATCAACCACGGCAAGTCGGCGGGCGACGCGCGCCAGCAGGAGCGCACGCGCTATCCGGTCGCGGCGCGGGAGTTCGTCCGTCGCGGCTACGTGGTGCTGATCCCGATGCGCGGCGGCTTTTCCCGCTCCACCGGCCCGTACGTCGGCTACGGCTGCAACATTTCGGCCAACGGCGTGGCTCAGGCGCGCGACCTGCGCGTGGCGCTCGATTATGCGGTCAAGCTGCCTTACGTCGATCGCGGACGGATCGTTATCGTCGGCCAATCGCACGGCGGATTGACCGCCCTGGCCTTCGGCATGCGCCCCTATCCCGGTGTGCTGGGCCTGATCAACTTTGCCGGTGGCCTGCGCATGAAGTCGTGTCCGGAGTGGGAGGACCAACTGGTGCAGGCCTTCGCCGACTACGGGCGCAGCAACCGCTACCCCAGCCTCTGGTTCTACGGCCTCAACGACAGCTTCTGGTCGCCGGCGCTGGTCGAGCGGATGTACGCGGCCTACCGCGCCGGCGGCGGCCGGGCGACGAAAATCGACGTGGGGCGCTTCAAGGCCGATGCGCATGCCGTGTTCCGCGACCGCGAAGGCTTGGCGGTGTGGTGGCCTGCGGTCGAGGGCTTCCTGGCCGGACTCGACCTCCCCACCGAGCTGCGCCCGCACGCCGAACGCGGCGACGACCCGCGCTGGCATCGCTTGCTGGCGGCCGGACGTCGCCTGCCCGAGTCGGCACGGCGCTGCCGCGCGCTGTACGACACCTTTCTCGACGTCGATTACCCGCGCGTTTTTACCCTGGCCCGCGACGGCCGCTGTGCACTCGCCTCTGGCGGCAAGGACCTCGAACAGCGGGCGCTGACGGCCTGCCGTGCCGGGCGCGAGACCCCTTGCGCGCTCTACGTGGTCGACGACGAGGTGCGGGCGCTGCCCTAGAGCCGGACGGCGACCAGCGGGATGCGCATCTCCTCGGGCTGGGTGCCGCCGTGGTGGCCGATCAGGCGGTAGCGGCGTTCATTCGGCAGCCAGTCCTTGATGGTCCAGTCGTCGCGCATGACGAGGCAGAAGTCGCCGACCCGGGCGAGCAGCTCCGGGTGCAGGGGCGGTGGGCCGAAGCTGCCGGCGGCGACCAGGTCGGCGCTGCGCCGCAGCTCGACGGCGTGCGCCAAATGGCGCTGCACGTAGGCCGCGAATTCGCCCTCCTGGCCGGCGCGTACCTGGGCGTAGGCGAGGCGTCCCTCGCCGGAGAGCGGCGCGGCGAGCCGGCAAGCCAGTTCGGGGTGGTCGTCGAGCGAGATCTGGCGCTCGGCGGGTGAATCGATGAAGCCGTGGTCGGCGCTGACGATCAGCCAGACGTCTTGCTCTTGCAAGGCAGCGACGAGGCGCGCGTAAAACGCGTCAAAAGCGAGCAGCGCCGCGGCGACCTCGGGACTGCGCCAGCCGTGCCGGTGCGCCAGGCTGTCGATGTCCGGGTGATAGGCATAGACATACTCCGGCGCCGTGCGCGTACGGAGGCGCTCAACGAGTCGGTCGCCGAGGTCGGCGAGACCGTCGTAGGCGAGCACCTCGGCGCCGCGGCTGTGCCAGCGGTTGAAGGGGCTGGCGGCGAGGTGGCGGGGCGAGAGCACGCAACTGACGCGCGTCAGTTGCGCGAACAGGGTCGGGTAGGGGAAGAGCGCCGGCAACAGGGCCTCCGCAGCCTCCGGCGTCGGCGTCAGGCCGGCTTCGCGAGCCGTCAGTGGCAGGACCGCCAGGGTACGCTGCGGTTGGCAGCAGCGTACGTGCCAGCCGGTCAGCCCGTGTGCTGCGGGCGCTAGGCCGGTCATCACGCTGCCGATCGCCGCTGCGGTGGTGGATGGGAAGACCGAGCTCAAGGTGGCGCGCCAGTCGCGGCGCAGGGCCGCGTCCGGCGGCAGGGTGTCGAAAAGCGCTTGCCCGAGCCCGTCGGCAAGGATGAAGACGACGTGGCGGGCCTCGGCCAGCGCGGCCGCCGGCAGGGCGGCAAGTTCGGCGTAACGCACCGGCCCGCCGCAGGCGCGGGAGAGGCTTTGCACGAGGTTGAGCAGGCCGTGGCCGGCGTAGTCGGGTTGCATGCGGAGGTGGAAGCTACGGAAGGGGGATCGATGCGTCGATTGTAGCCCGCTGGAATGTCGCCGGCGGCGCAAAAAAGCTACACTCGCGGCGTAGCGCCCGCCCTCCATCCTTACGAGACGGTCGATCATGTACAGCACCCTGCTTACCGAAATCGACGAGGCGATCGGCCTCATCACCCTCAACCGGCCCGAGCGCCAGAATGCGCTCGACGCGACTCTGGTCGCTGAATTGATCGATGCCCTGCTCGAATTCCAGGCTCGCCCTGCGGTGCGGGTGGTCGTCCTGTCGGCGTCGGGGCTGGCCTTCTGCGCCGGGATCGATCCTGCCTGGCTGCGGCACAGCGAGGCCCAGGGCGAAGCCGCCGGCATGCGCGACGAGCGCTTGCTGGCGCAGCTCCTGACGACGCTCAACGAACTGCCCAAGCCGACCCTTGCCCGCGTGCAGGGGCCGGCCTACGGGGCCGGAATCGGCTTGATCGCTGCGTGCGACCTGGCGGTGGCGAGCGAGGAGGCGAATTTCCTCTTCAACGACATTCGCCAGGGCCGGATCGCCGCCAGCAGCGCGCCGTTCTTCCTGGCCGCGGTCGGGGCTCGCCAGGGCCGTCGCTACCTGCTCGGCGGCGAGCGCTTCTCGGCCATCGAGGCCTACCGCATCGGCCTGCTGCATGAAGTCGTCCCCGGGGCCGACGAACTCGATGCGGCGCTGGGGGCGTTGATCGAACCGCTGTTGCGCGGTGCGCCACAGGCGCAGGCCGAGACCAAGGCCCTGCTGCAAACGTTGGCCGGGCAGCCGCTCGACGAGGCGACCCTCGAAGAAGCCGTGCGCCGTGGCGCACGCGTCGGGGCCAGTGCCGAGGCGCACGAAGGACTGGCGGCCCAGGCCGGAAAACGGGCGCCGAACTGGCAGCCCCGGCCGCGGTCACAGTGGGCATGAATGCTCCGAGCCCCCCTTCCTCGCTGTCCGCTGCTGCGGCCGCTTCTTCGATTGTTTCGCCTTGCGTCAACCAATGCCGGCTCGACGCCGGTTTGACCTATTGCCTCGGCTGCCTGCGTACGCGCGCCGAAATCGCGGCCTGGAGCACGGCCAGCGACGCCGAGCGCCGGGCCATCCTGGCGGCTCTGGCCGGGCGCCGAGAGGCGGCGCGGTGAGCACTCCCGAGGTCGATTATCCCTGCGTCGGCGTCTGCATCGACGATCCGGAAAGCGGCGTCTGCCTGGGCTGTGGTCGACCGCTCGATGTGCCGCCGATCCGGCCGCAGCCTCCAGAGTCCGAAGCTGCGGCGACAACGCCGCCGGACGCAGCGCAAGACGCTTCAACGCTTCCTCGTCCCTGAGTTTTCCCTTGGCTGCGTCAAACGCGCGGCAGGTTCTGGTGCAGGCGACGTTTGATTTCTGCCAGCGGCAGGCCGAGGGCCAGCTCGCGGTCGAGGGCGGCGAGCAAAGGGTAGAGGTTTGGCGCCAGGCGCAGGATGCGCTCGCGGTCGACTTCGCCGCCCAGCCAGTGCGAGACCGTGGCCCAGGCTTCGGACGGCCATTCCGGCGCGTCGATCACCGCGTTGCCGCCGCCGGCCGCTGCCGCGGCGAGACGTTCGGCCGCCACGGCGAGCAAGGCCTTGGCATCGTTTTTTCCGTCGGCACTGCTGTCAGCGACGCCGGCGCTCAAGGTCAGCGGGACGTTCTCGCCGCGCACGGCGATTTGCCCGGCGGCGAGTGAGCGGCAGATCTGACGTGCAAAACGTGCGCCCTCAGCGCCGGTGACGCCGCGCGCCAGCACGGCCAGGCGACCCGGATGCCAATGTCCGAGCAGGTCGTCGGGCCCCAGCCGGGCGACGAGCAGTTCGCCCAGGCGCGCATCGATGCGGCTGAGGACGGTCTCGCCGAAGCGTTTGAGCAGGGCGTCGCGGCCATCGACGGTAAACACGATGGCGCTGAACGGGCCGCGGCCTTTGAAGCCATCAATCTGCCGGGCGAAGGCTTCGCCGCTCAGGACGCCGCCCGGTGCCCGTTTCGTCGGCGTTTCGGGGGCGATGCAGCGGGCGAGAATCGCCAGGATGGCGTCTTCCTTCATCGTCTTGGTGATGAAATTGGCCACGCCGGCCGCGAGGTCGCGCTCGCGGTGCTCGTGGTGCTCGACGTCGGAAACGATCAACAGGAAGGGCAAACGGTGCAGCCGGCGCTTCGAACTCGAACGCAGGCGCGCGAGCAGGTCGAAGGCCGCAAGGCGTGGGGGATGGGCGCCGGAGATCACGGCGACGATGCCGTCGTCGAGCATGAGCGTCTGCCAGGCCGACTCGCCATCGCTTTCCTCGACGATGGTGTAGTGGTCGGAGAGCCGTTTCCGGAGCGTCGCGCGGACCACGCGCGAGCCGTCAACGACGAGTAACTTGGCCGTTCCGTCCATAATTCTCCCGCCTCGTTATCGAGCTTTTCGTCGACCTGCAGTGTCAGTTTTCTGGCCCTGGACTGCGGTGCGTGCGCTCTTGATGTTCTGGCAGCCTGATACTCTAATCCAGCGCGGTGGATATGACCAGCGCTTAGTTGCCTGGGGATAAATGGGTCGCTATGCTGTGGAGACCGGTTGCGTTTCTGGGAGAATCGATGCGCCGAGGCCTGATCGTGCTTTGCCTTTGGCTGACATGTTTGCATGCCGGGGCCGAGACCCTCGTGCTCGCGTACCCGGAGCGCCAGCGCCTGCCGTTCATGGCCGAGGCGCCGAGCAACGAAGGCATCTACCGCGACGTCTTCAGCCGCGCCGCCGCGCTGATCGGGTACGAACTCACCATCCTGCGCCTGCCGAAGAAACGCCTTTTCCAGTACATGCGCGAAGGGCGTGTCGACCTCTATCCAGGCTCGTTTTCCAGGGATCGCGTCGCCACCATGAACTGGATGGAATTCGGGCTGATGACCAAGGAAGTCTGCATCACGCGCGACGAGGTGCCGCCGATCGATGACCTGGCCAAGGCCCCGCCGCTGCGCTTACTGCACGAAATCGGCGACAGCCGGGCGGGGTTCAACAAGCTGTATCCGAACCTGACGCCGGTCGAGTTCGGTGCGCGCATCGACCTCGATCTGGCGGTGACCCTGCTCAAAGGCCGGCGCGGCGATCTCTTCATCATCGAAAAGCAACCTTTGCAGCATTACTTGGCGATCCACAAACTCGCGTCCCTGAACGAGATTGGGCTGACCTACCATGAACACTGCATCGGTCGGGAGCAACCGGTGCTGCTCGGATTTGCGCGTGCGTCCAAGTATTATGCCGAGCGCTTGAATCCTGAGTACGAACGGAGCCGGCCGCTGGCGCCGGGCAACCTGCCGACGGTGATCGACGAGCGTTCGGTGGCCGGGCAGTTGCGGCAAGCCTTGAAGGAGATGGAGGCGCGCGGCGAAATCCGGCGCATCATCGCGGCCCATACCGAATCGCCGTGATGCCGGGCGGAGACTGAAACGACGTAGAACTCCGGGAGGAGGACGCGTGATGAAAAGCAAAGCGGTTCGATGTTGCCTGGGCCTGCTGTGGGCTATGATCTGGGCGAGCGCGGCCTGGGCGAGCGGCGAGCGCCCGGTGCTGGTGCTGGGTTACCCGGAGCGCGAGAAAAATCCGTTCATCGCCGATGCGCCGAGCAACGATGGCATTTTTCAGGACGTGCTCAAGCTGGCGGCCGAGCGGGTCGGCGCCGAACTGCGCATCGAGCGTTTGCCCAAGAAGCGTGTCTTCCAGTACATGCGCGAGGGCAAGGTCGATTTATACCCCGGCACCCCGACGCCTGAGCGCAACGAGACCATGGTCTGGATTTCGCTCGGCTTCCGTTCCAAGAACGTCTGTCTGGTGCGGGCAGAGACGCCGCCGTTCAAGCATCTGCGCGAAGCGCCACCGCTGCGCCTGATCTACGAGGTTGGCGACAGCCGCGCCAACCTGCCCAAGCAGTACCCGCAACTCAAGGGCATCGCGGCGGCGGCGCAGTTGAGCACCGATGATGCAGTCCGCATGCTGCGCGGCGACTACGGCGACCTGTTCGTCACCCAGCGCGAAACCTACCTCTTCTACCTGCGCAGCCAGCAGCTCGATTCGCTCGAGCGCTTCAAGATCCGCTACGAGGAGGACTGCACCGGCCCGGGGCGTGATTATGTGCTCGGGGTCGCCAAGCGTTCGCGTCATTACGCCGGCCGGCCGAACCCCGACTACCGGCCGGGCCAGCCGCTGTCACTGAGTAATCAGCCGATGCAGGTTGATCCGGCTTCGCTGATGGGCCGCCTGCGCGACGCGCTGCTCGAAATGCAAGCCAGCGGCGAGGCGCAGCGCCTGGTCGAGCGCCGCATCGGGCATTAGCGCGAGGGCGGCACTCCGATTTGGCGCGGGGCTTGCCTACAGCACGGTTTCGACGAGCCGCACCCAGTAAGCGACGCCGAGCGGCAGGATTTCGTCGTTGAAGTCGTAGTGCGGGTTGTGCAGCGAACACCCGCCGCTGCCTGGACCGTTGCCGAGCCAGACGTAGCAACCGGGTTTTTCCTGCAGCATGTAGGCGAAGTCCTCGGCGCCCATCGACGGCAGCTCGTTCTTGCGTACCCGCCCTTCACCAAGGACGTGGCGCGCGGCGCGGTGGCACAGTTCGGCTTCGGCGACGCTGTTGACCGTGGGCGGATAGCGCTGGTCGTAGCGGACGCTGATCTGGGCGCCGTAGGTGCTGGCGATGCCGGCGCAGATGCGCTCGATGGACCGTTCGACGAGTTCCTGCACCTCGGGCTTGAAGCTGCGCAGGGTGCCGCGCAGGACCGCGTCGTCGGGGATGACGTTGGTCGCTTCGCCGGCGTGGATCTGGGT
>RRZT011505106.1_pt1 | contig 11390 bp, 8 predicted proteins | sample 2165551 | NCBI WGS metagenome assembly RRZT01 (sample SAMN10456910, study PRJNA506462) | wastewater metagenome | biome: wastewater; feature: sludge; material: wastewater sludge; isolation source: wastewater sludge with Escherichia coli K12::gfp cells carrying plasmid... | place: USA: Moscow, Idaho ... | reverse complement strand
GCCCGAGAGCTCTTGCTAAAAGCAACAATAATATTTGTGCCTTAATTTATTATGACTATCCGCGGGATTGCTAGGAGTTTCTGTTTTTGTGCAATATTGTTCAATTTGAGCTTGGTTTTAATTTTCTTTCCAGAACAAAGTATTGCTCAATCTATAGATGCGTCGTCAACTACACTCACCCTCAGTATTCCAGCCGGTTCTTTACATGATGCTATCAATCAGTTTGTAGAGCAGTCCGGAGTCAAGCTGATTGCTGATCCTGCTTTGTTACAAGGAAAGGTGACTTTTGGACTCAGTGGTGACTTTGAAATTCAGTCGGCTCTGAATCAGTTGCTTGAGAATTCTGGATTGCGAGCAATTCAACAAGCTGAAGGTTATATCATTGCTGTGCAGCCAGCTGCATCAGGCGCTGAATCGGTGGTCACTTTGCCTTCAATTCAAGTCACTGCCGATAGTACTAGCCGTTATGCGGCAGTAAGCACCAATACAGCGACAAAAACCAATACCTTGTTGCGCGATGTTCCACAAGCAATTTCAGTAATAACCAATGAGTTGATTAAAGATCAATCCATTCGTAGTCTGAGCGATGCAGTTCGCTATGTGCCCGGTGTCGGTGTGTCACAAGGAGAGGGCAATCGTGATGCGCTGGTATTTCGCGGTAATCGTTCGACGGGAGATTTTTTTATTGATGGCATACGTGATGATGCCGAATTCTTTCGCGATTTGTATAATATTGAACGTATTGAAGTGCTCAAAGGTGCCAATGGTATGATTTTTGGCCGCGGTGGCTCAGGCGGTGTGGTCAATCGTGTATCGAAGCAGGCCAACTGGGATCCAGCCCGGGAATTTACTTTTCAAGGGGGCTCTTTCAATCAGAAAAGAATGACCGCAGATGTCGGTTATGTCATTAATGATGTGGCTGCTGTACGTTTGAATGCTTTATACGAAGATGCAGGTAGTTTCCGCGATGGCGTCAGTCTGGAGCGTCTTGGAATATCTCCGACCGTTACGATCAAACCAACGTATCGTACTAAGGTAGTTGCAGGTATGGAGCGATTCCACGATGATCGCACCGCTGATCGAGGTATTCCTTCATTTCTAGGGCGTCCTATTAATGTGCATGAGTCGCAGTTTTTTGGTGATCCTAAGCGTAGTAATGCAAACATCGATGTGCTGTCGTTCAATTCTTTCATTGAACATAAATTTGATTCCGGGGTTACGCTGCAGAACCGCACGAACTACACGACGTACGATAAGTTTTATCAAAATATCTTTGCCAATAGCCAGGCTTTTTCCGGATTAGTATCGCTCGGCGCGTATAACAATGCGACTTCGCGTGACAATGTTTTTAATCAGACGAATTTACTCTATTCGCTCAACACCGGGCCAATTGCGCATACGCTGATGGCGGGTATCGAGGTGGGACGTCAGGAAACCCATAATCAGCGGCGAAATGGGTTTTTTAATAATGACGAATCGCAAGTTAATTTGCGCGTGCCTTTAAATAACCCGGTTACAAATGCTCCCGTGGGGTTTTTGACGCGGGATACAGATGCGCATAATCGTAGTGTTGTCAACGTTACATCGTTGTATGTCCAGGATCAGATTGAATTGTTGCCGCAGTTACAACTAATTGCGGGGGTGCGCTACGATATGTTTGAAGTGGATTTCCGGCAGAGGAATGCGGATAGAGCACACTTAAAAACAAGAGATGATTTGATCGCGCCACGCTTTGGCGTCATTTATAAACCCATCGAGCCGATTTCTTTTTATGCCAGTTATAGCCAAGCCTATGTTCCACGCGCTGGCGATCAACTAACATCTTTGAATGTGACAGTTGATACACTTAAGCCTGAAAAATTCACAACACTTGAGACCGGGATTAAGTGGGATATCCGCCCAGATTTGGCATTAACGGGTGCTGTCTATCAATTGGATCGAACGAATGTGATTACGGCTGACCCAAATGATCCGACGCGAACTTTTTTAGCCAAGGGGCAACGCACAGAGGGTATTGAAATCAGTCTGAATGGCCAACTGACCTCAGATTGGAGTGTGATGGGCGGCTATGCTTATCAAACCGGTGAGTTTACTAGCGAAATACCGGGTGTAGCAAAAAAAGGAACCACAGTAGGGGAGCTTCCTCGGCATACTTTTTCCGCCTGGAACCGATACGATATTACCCCAAAAGTGGGAGCTGCAGTTGGCGTGATTTATCGTGGAGAGATGTTTGCTTCAGCCGATAATACGGTCAGAATTCCTGATTTTACAAGGGTCGACGCAGCTTTATTCGCGCAATTTACCAAACGGTTTCGCGGCCAGTTAAATATTGAGAATTTATTTGACGTCAATTATTTTGCTTCGGTACATAACAACAACAATATCTCGCCCGGTTCTCCGATAGCCATTCGCGCTACCTTGATTGCAAATTTTTAACTGGTATCAAGTAGTAGTAAAAGGCAATTAATGGTATATCGATTGATTTTATAAATAATAATGATTATCATTGGCGTTCGTATTAATATTGATTCATTTTATGAAGGGGTTTCCAATAATGTTTTTATCCAAAAAAACCATAATTTCAATAAAGAGATTATTGATAATGAGTTTAACTACTCTTGCTCTGGCGATAGGCAGTGCGAGCGTTGTTGCATCCGATATTCAAACCATTCAGTCGGCAGTGACTGCTTTTCAGACCATTGGCACATTGCGCAGGGAAACACCAATTAATGGTGATGCTATCGCTGCAGCCTATGCGGGCGATCTACAAACGCTAACACAAGAAATCGATACAACCAATTCATTAAAACTGGATAGCGATATTTTGGCGGCGATCGAAGAAATTAAGAGTAACAATGAGCCTAGCTTGGCAGCACAGGTAATCGACAAGACATTACAGCGTGTCTTTTATCAAAGCTTCTTTAACCGCATCGCAGCAATACGTGATGAATTTGAGTCAGCAACATCTGCGACACTAATTCAGACGCTGGAGGAAACTGAGGCAGTATTTCAAGCGGTTTCTGCCACGGCTGCAAGATCCAATGAAGTGTTGAGCGCGGATAGACGGTTTATCGAAGAAGGCAGTAATCCCGAATTAGATGTTCAAATTACCGAGTCTCTGGCACGTATTAGGACTGCGCTAAATAAGAACAATCCAGAAGAAGATTTTGCCACTTTTTCTGTTGAACGTTATGTGACAAGAATGTCACTAGCGCGCGCCTATTATATAGGCGTATTAAGAGAAGTAAGAGGTGTCATTGAAAATAGAAACTCAGATTTAATTACAGCACGAATACAATTAAAAGAAGGAGAGGTTTTTTATCGCATTATTGAGTCACTAGTTGCGCGCGATAATCCGACGGGTAATGCACTGATCAAAACCCAACTAGCAGGAAATGTTGCGGATGTTGTCGCGGACGAGATTGTCAGCGAATTGAATAAGGGATTCATTGGCCGGGTTAAAGGGGAAATGGATGGCCAGGCGAATAGCGTTGGCGTAGATCGCGTCCATGCAATGGCTGAAGCTGCAGGCGCGATGGCTTTTGCCAAGATTCTTTTACCTGATCTAGAGTTACGGTTGGGTGCGGAGGCACGCGCGAATCTGGAAACCGCATTAAGTGATTTGCAAACTGCTAGCAGTGATAATAGTGTGCCTAATTCGGCAATAGCACGTGATGCGATATCAGCGATTTTGAATAGCTATGAGGCTGAATTAAATCTGGTTAAATACAGTGCTACAACGACCACAGCGCTTATTGATAATGCGGTTTCAGGTTTTCAGACGATTACAGATTTACGTGGACAAACTACCATAGATGGAGAAGCAATCGGGGCCGCATATACTGGAGAATTGCAGCAACTAACACAGCTGGTTGATCAAATCTACGGTATATCGATTGACACAGATGTTTCGAACGCAATTGAATCGGTCAAGAATGGAAATGAAATTCCATTTTCGCTGCAAATCATCGATAAATCATTACAACGTGTATTTGCTCTCGTTGTTTATAACCGAACAACGCTCGTGATTGAAAATTTTGATAGTTTATCAACTGATGAACTATCCTTAGAATGGGATAGAGCTAATTCAGCGTATAGTGCTATTGCTGGTACCGCTGGTAGAGTTAACAAGGTTCTGACGGAGGATAGGCAAGCACTCCAGGATGGCAGTAATCCGGATTTGGATGATCAAATCACTTTGGCGTTTGTACAAGGGAGGGAAGCATTAAGTAAAGCGAATGCGGATGATCCTCTTCATATTGCCATTGCGCGTGAAAATATAATCGTTCCGCTGGTGAGAGTTTTTTTGATCGGCGTATTGCGCGAAGTCGAGGGAATTATTGCTGATCGAGATGCCGATGCAACAGAAGCAAGAGAAAAACAAATCGAAGGTGAGTTTTTTTACCGCATCGTTGAGAGTTTTATTGCTTCGGATAATCCTGCAGGCAGTAATCTGATTAAGACTCAGTTAACGGGTGATTTGGCTAATGTGGTCGCAAATGAAATCGTTATCGAAATAAGTAAAGGAATCATTGGCCAGGTCAATAGAAATATCGACATCATTGAGTCGACTTTTGGCGTTGACAGAAATCAGGCGCTTGTGGCCTCTGAGCGAGTTTCTTTGTATATCAATATCTTCTTGCCGGATCTGGAGCTACGTTTAGGTACTCTGGAGCATGTGAAAGTACAGAATGCATTGCAAGATCTGAGGGAAGCCAGTGAAACCGATGATGTTTCCAAGGCGCTAACTGCAGGATCGACGCTGACCGGAATCATATCAGCGTACGAAAACGAGCTAATCTAGCAGCTCGCAAGCAGCCCCTTTGAGGGGGCAGCGATGAGCCTCCGGCTTTGCCGGAGGTGATTTACTTTCACATCACATCACATCACTTCTCGTCTCGGCATAATTGACACAGTATTTTTTCAACTGGTATTAATGAATCCATCTATGGCAGTATAGTAGGTAGCGTCAGAGTGAATTTGTTTTAAGAATACTAATATACGTTCCAGTTATACTGCTTAACCAGATAAAAATGTTTCTGAGATGAGGATAAAGATGAAAATTGCAATAATATTGATGATAGGGTCGATTCTTATTGGTCTATCGGCCTGCTCTAGTACTGGGCCTGTGCTATATCCCAATACGCATTTCTTATCCGTAGGTAAAGATTCCGCGGAGCAGGATATTGAGGTTTGTAAACAGTTGGCTGAATCAGCTGGCGCTCGGGAAGGTAAGGGGCAGATGGGGGACGTGGCAACTAGTACAGCGATGGGGGCTGGTGTTGGTGCTGCAAGTGGGGCCGCAGGAGGAGCTATTCGTGGATCAGCGGGGCAGGGCTCGTTAATTGGAGCCGCCGCCGGAGCTACCGCCGGATTGTTGCGAGGAATTTTCTTCTCGACAAGGTCATCGCAACCGAGTCAAGCCTATGCGAACTTTGTATCGCGTTGTTTGAAAGAGAAAGGCTATGAAGTTACCGGTTGGCAATGAGCGGTAACTTTGCCTGTTCGAAAGCTGATTATTTTTTGGAAAGAAGTGATACTTGCTCTCGACTACGCCAATACCTTTCGCATTGCATCGGCTAGTTCTTCTGCGACAAATTTTGCGACATAAGCATCCGCACCTACCGATTTAACGTGATTTTCGTTTGCTTCACCTGTAAGTGAGGAATGAATTATCACCGGGATGGAGTTAAATCGCTGATCGTTTTTGACGTTGCGGGTCAGCATGAATCCATCCATTTCTGGCATTTCCAGATCGGTCAAGACTAAAGCAACTTTGTCTTGAATTGTTTTACCTTCGGCTTCGGCAATATCCGACATGGATTGGATTTTGATCCAAGCCTCGAGTCCGGTTTTAGCCATGACATAAGGCACATCTAATGCTTTTAGTGCATTTTCAATCATGCTGCGGGCCAACGGTGAATCATCAGCGGCCAATATTACTTTTCCAGCAGGCAGTCTTATTTTGTTGCCAATATTTTCGGGCATGATATCACCGCAAGAGTTAGGCAAGACATCGCGCAGAATCTGCTCAACATCCAGAACCTGAGCCAAGCGAGAGCCTTCTTTATCGCCATCGAGCCGTGCGATACTGGTGACCAAGTTACCACCCTTACCGTCTGCAGCAATTACTTGATTCCAATCCAGGCGCGCAATTTCGTTGACTTCTTCGACTGCGAAAGCTTGAGTCGAGCGAGCAAACTCAGTGACCAAGAGTATCGAAGTTCCTTTGCTTGGTTTACAACCTACAACTTTCGGTAGATTGATGACAGTAATGACTTGACCACGAATATTAGCTATGCCCATTACATAGGGGGGAGCGTTGGCAATTTCGGTGATGTTTGGCATAACCAGGATTTCACGTACTTTAAAAACATTAATGCCAAATAATTCACGCTGGTTGGCACCAGGAGCTTCGCCTAATCGAAACAGCAACAATTCGAACTTGTTATTAGCAGTTAAATTGGTGCGTTCGTCAATTTCGTGCAGGGCTGTGCTCATAGTGTGCTCTCCAAATTTGTGAAGAAAATTAGAATTAATAGTCGTGTGCGGAATCGGCTAAAGTTAGAGAATCTTGAAAAATGTGGCGAAATACTTTTTGTCATGATTATTCATGAACTAAATTGGATTGCTATCAACTAGTCGGATATTTTCTTGTCGAATGAGTGAATAAGAGTGTTTCCTTCAAAAATTTCAGGTTGATACATTATCAGTACAGGGTAGGTCTTTTGATTGATTGAATAAGGGTTATTTTCATTGTTTTTTCCCTGGCTTCTGGAGAATCATTCTAGCTGGGCTCTGGCAGCAATCGTACTAAAAAAGACCGCAAGGTTCTGTCGACACCTTCATTTGGATCTGTTATTGCCGTACTTAGCCTGTTGTGTAGATTGATACTAATCCCGGAGATAAAAATGGATTTATATGCAAGTATTCCCAAAGAGCTGAAGCAATCTGGAGCAGTTAAAGAACTTCGGGTATTATTCAGGAATCTGTACTGTGGATTAAGATTACTTGCATTTCGTCGCAATATCATTAGCCAAATAACGGCTTCTTATGATCAATTCATCTTGCTCCTGGGGTTTTATGGCATAACAGCGTTTATTGCTTCTTATGTAATAACGCCTAATCCGGTTTTCGGTTTATTCGGTCTGGGATATATCGGAGTAGAGTTGTTGGGAGTTCTGCTGGTAGGATTTGTACTCGCGAAACTCTGTGAACAACAAGACCATTTATTACAGTTCCTGACAGCAACATATTGTGTATTACCGTTCTTTTATCTTTTTTCTATTACTGTTATACCCTTTTTGCCAGATGCTTACTTTGATGCTGGATACATGGTTTATACGTTATGGATTTTAAGTGTCAGTTTTTATGTTGTATTGCAATTATTAAATTGGCAAAAGATTAAAGCCATACTGGTTGTCATGCTCTGGGTGTGTGTTTCATATCCACTGACTAATGTTTCGTTGAGTTTCTGGCATGAGGATTTTGATTATTCAGAAGCACTGGCTGCTTATAACGATGATGATTTAAGTTTTGTTAATCAAGAGCAGGTTTATTATAACCAATATCAATTGTTGAATAATGCGCTCAACGTTATCGAGCCTGGTGTAGAAGGTATAACTGATCTATTTTTCATCGGATTTGGCGCTGATTCCTCGCAAGATGTATTCATGAAAGAAATTAACAATGTGCAGAACGTCATGAATCTTAATCTTGGAGTGGCAGGTCGATCTGTTGCTTTGATTAATAACCTGAAAACAATCGATACCACACCACTTGCTTCATCAACAAATTTAAGAATTGCATTGAATCATATAGGCAGTAAGATAAATCCTGAGGAAGATATCGTGCTGTTGTATTTAACCAGTCACGGTTCTTTCGACCACGAGCTTTCAGTTAATATGTGGCCGCTTGAGCTCAACGACATAGGTCCAGATGATATTAGAGCTTATCTGGATGATGCAGGGATACAATGGCGCATTATTCTGGTTTCTGCGTGCTATTCCGGTGCTTTCATTGATGCTTTGAAGAATGAAACCAGTTTAATTATGACAGCTGCAGCTTCAGACAGAGCTTCTTTTGGATGTTCAAGTGAAAATGAATTTACTTATTTTGGTGAAGCGCTGTTTAAGAATGTAGAAGGCAAATCATACCAATTCATTGATGGTTTTAATCAAGCGATAGAAAGAATCAAACAACGCGAAATATCGGAAAATCTCATTCCTTCAAACTCTCAATTGTTTGTCGGCAACTTGATGAGAGAAAAGTTAGAGCTGTTGGAACACGATATGGCCCGATATGCTCCAGAAAGATTTGGGAGTTTTTAAGCTGGGAATGATTAAACTCGCAATCCCCCGTAGTCTTGCCGCGGGGATAGGTGCAGCGCGTGCAAAGCAAATTTATTTTGCACTACCCAGTATTGAGTTAAACAGCAGGTTTATTGTATTTGATGGTTGAGCAGCATTAAAGCGAATTTGCCCGGAATGGATTAGTTCTGCTAGTCCGAGGGATAATTCCTTAGAATGGTTCTAGGTCTAGCTTAACTGTGTAGCGTAGAGTTTTTTTATCCGTTTCACTTCCCCATGAAATAATTGCATTGCAAATAGTGATCTGATTTGAGAGCTCTTTTTCATGGAGTCTGGAATGAAATCTTTTGGATTCATCATGGTTTAGATAACAGACGGGGTGGCCGTTAATATCGATATGGACCACGTCGCTGTCGAAAGGGTTGCTATTGTCGGGTATTAGATGGGCTTTCAGGATGTGCGTTTTTGTGACTGAATTGTCATCAGGATTGATGATATTTTCCTGCATCAATTGCTGAATTACTTTCTGAAACGGAGTTGCTGCAATTTTACAAGCAAATTGCCCCGATTCAGGCCAGGTGTAATAACCTTCTGCTGGTTTTGTGTGTTGCCGCGTGCTTTTTTTCGGTTGATCTGAGTTAGCGATTTTGTTTCGATTGACAGTAAGTACCAACGCAGTGATGAGTGCAATCGGAAGAATATACGACTTGTCGACACCAGCGCCGGCAATCAGCCCAATAAATAAGGACATAATCAGAATCGACAAGATGCTTATTTCTGGTTCCTGCTTTTTGGGGGAATCAACAGAGGATTGTACTTGTTTTTTCATTAGATCATTGTGTTAAAGCCTGCTCAATGGCTGTCACCACGACTGGGTCAAAAGGCTTGGTGTGCGGGCTGAATTGTGTGATGAGCTTGCCGTCACGGCCGATTAGGTATTTCTGGAAATTCCAGGTCGGATAGGTGCCGGATAGTTCAGCCAACTGCACATAAAAAGGATGTGCTTGACCTTTTTTTACCGTGATTTTCTCAAACATGGGGAATTTCACATCGTAGGTCAAGCGGCAGAAATCTTGAATTTCGGCTTCGGTTCCAGGTTCCTGCCCCATAAAGTCATTGGATGGAAAACCCAGTACGACCAATCCTTTGGATTGATATTTATCGTGCAGCTGTTCCAATCCTTCATATTGTGGCGTATAGCCACATTTGCTGGCAGTGTTCACAACGAGTAGCACTTTATCGACGTAAGCTTCGCATAAATTCACCATCTCTGATCCTGCAAGCTTACGAAAATTCTGATCCAATAGAGTGCTGTTACAAGAAAAAGCGGGATTCGTCAGAAGAATCATGATCAACGCGAGCAAAATACGCATGAGGCACCTCCTTAATTAATGGGGCAGACAGCAAATCTGAGCGCTATCTGTGTCTACTTATTAGTATATTAGAAACTGACTTGAGTTCGGAAAGAAAGCACTGAAAAATGATCCGTGCGTTCCGGTGTACCTAAACCAGTTTTTCCAATCGTGGCATCGCTCAAGTAATAATTCAACATAAACCGGATGTTCGAACGGGGATACCAATTCACGCCCAGCGTAACGACTTGAATCTGGCATTTTGACGAGCCTGTTTTGCATGGGTCTGCGGTGAGGCTCTGGTTGAAGTTCTCGGCAAGATCGTAACGTCCAGAAAACTCCAGTGCGCCCCATCGATCGTTTGGTTGAGGTTTGCCAAAAGCACCACGATCTTTCTTATAAACAGCGATTTCTCCGGTTACAAACCAGCTGGCCTGTACGTAGAAAGCTTGAATAATCGAATCCCTGTTGCTTCCAGTTGTTTGATGGGTATTGTCGAGTTTTGTGATAGCGTATTCACCTTGCAGCGTAAGCGGTCCGACGGAATACGCAGTTTCGGCGGCAATAGTCGATTGGCTATTGTGGCTAGGTGCGTTTAAACTGGTGCTGGCTCCTGCGACTCCTAAGGATTGAGTGATACCTTGGCGTCCGCCATAAACATCGACGGCTCCGGCTGATAGTGAATCTTTGGTAGCAATGTCTTGGCTGGCTGAAAGCCCAAGATGCAGAATGTGACCTTCTTCGTCGATTGGCAGCCAGACAGCGCGACCGCCATAACTGATGCCTGCAAGCGGTAAGCCAAAGTGCGACAGACTCATTACATAAATGCCAAAACCCAGATTATCCTTGATTAGTGTCCGGTAACCAATGCCGGTTAGAAATTGTCGTCCGTTGTATATTCCGGTAGATGATGTTGATGGCCGTTCCATTAAAGTGATTTCATTGGAGCTGGTTATTTCCTCCAATCCGCGGTACGGCTTGAATTGCCCAAGCGTTAGCTGACCAGGCCCCAGTCTGGCAGCTACCCAAGCTTCACGAAGGCTATGGGGAAATGCGGTAGTCGCATTGACTGCGAAGTCATTTTCGAACTTAAAATTAATGTCGTAAAATTTTCCCGTGATTGTGGCATAGGTTCTGCGCCAATTGATGCCCTCACGATCATTGCTATTCAGAAGCTGGCTGCCAAACGCCGGATAATCTGGATTTGCCTGATCTGGATATAATGAATGTACATCGAAATGCCCACGGCCATTCAACCCTATTTCAAAATTGCCATCTTCGGTCTTGATTCTAGGGCCGCCTTTGTAAGTGAAATCAACCGCATGACATGACGCAATGCTCATATTTGCCAGCATTATGAGGCTACAAAACTTGATCGTGCATTTCATATATTATTTGGATTCTGCTGCGAGGCAGCTTAGAAAGAATCAAATATGCCATATTATATATCAGCCTAAACCGTATCAATGACGCTATACCTCGAGCAGTGCGGATGAAAATAATAATTTAGATGCTTTTCGACTAATCCGTGCGCAATGCATCTACTGGATTCAATTTTGCTGCCTGCATAGCTGGGATTACACCGGCGGCGAGGCCGATCAGCATCGATAGACATAAGGCGCCAAGGACATAATCCCATGGAATATTTACTGGTAGATCGCTGATGAGTAATTTGAGCAACCAAGCGATACCAGAGCCAATGAGCAACCCTGCCACTCCACCCAATGTG
>RRZT010513740.1_pt1 | contig 11390 bp, 12 predicted proteins | sample 2165551 | NCBI WGS metagenome assembly RRZT01 (sample SAMN10456910, study PRJNA506462) | wastewater metagenome | biome: wastewater; feature: sludge; material: wastewater sludge; isolation source: wastewater sludge with Escherichia coli K12::gfp cells carrying plasmid... | place: USA: Moscow, Idaho... | reverse complement strand
GTGAGGCTGAAATGTTCTTTTCATTTTTACTATATTTATATTTATTTCTAATACAAGGGAATAGGGCATGCTAAAGCCTACCCAACTTTGGACTGCAAAATTACGCATTATTTTTGAAATAACAAAAAAATACACTGAAATAACCTCATTAATTTATGTTTTTTTCGGGATTTCCTTGGGTTTTCGCCTAATTTACAGTAACTTTGCACCGTTTTCGGATTTTAAATCAAAACAAAGAAACAAATAAATATAATAAGTATATACTACAATGATTAATTCACAGGAAATCAAAATTGGAACTTGCATCCGCATGGATGGAGGCATTTGGAGATGCATTGACTTTCAGCACAGAAAGCCAGGTAAGGGTAATACCGTCATGAACACTAAACTAAAGAATGTTGCCAACGGCCGTGTTCTTGAGCGCACTTTCCAGGTTGGTTTCAAGCTTGATGATGTTCGCGTTGAACATCGTCCTTATCAGTATCTATATGAAGACAGCACAGGCTATATTTTCATGAACCAGGAAACCTTCGAGCAGATTCCTATCTCTAAGGAACAAATTACAGGAGTAGATTATATGAAAGAAGGTGATGTGGTTGATGTTCTTACAGATACCAGTGACGGTACAATCCTTTCTGCAGAAATGCCTGTTAAGACAAACTTGAAAGTTACAGAAAGTGAGCCAGGAGTTAAAGGAAACACTGCAACAAACGCTACAAAACCAGCAAAATTGGAAACTGGTGCTGAAATTCGTGTTCCTCTATTCATCAATGAAGGTGAAACCATTCAAGTTGACACTCGTGATGGCAGCTATTTAAGTCGCATATCAGAATAATAATATATTCACATATCAAGAGGGGGGGCGGAATGTATTCTGCCCCTTTTATTTTTCTTAAATTATACTCGTCATGAAATACTCCATCATTATCCCTGTTTTTAACCGCCCAAAGGAAGTGGAAGAGCTTCTTGAAAGTCTCGTGCATCAATCTTTAACTGATTTTGAAGTCATTATTGTAGAAGATGGCTCCACAATCTGCTGCGAAAATATCTGTGAACAATACAAGGATAAAATGGATATTCATTATTTCATGAAAAAAAACTCAGGTCCAGGGCAAAGCCGCAACTATGGTGCACAGCATGCTAATGGGGATTATTTGCTGATACTTGACAGTGACATTGTCTTGCCACCAGACTATATTAGAGCCGTAAATGATGAACTCATCCATAAAACAGCCGACGGTTTTGGTGGTCCTGACAGATCACATCCTTCTTTTACGGATACACAAAAAGCCATATCGTATTCGATGACATCTTTTTTTACTACCGGCGGAATCCGTGGAGGAAAGAAAAAACTAGATAAATTCTATCCACGCTCTTTCAATATGGGAATTCGTAAAGAAGTATACCAAAAATTAGGAGGTTTCTCCAATATGCGTTTTGGTGAAGACATTGATTTCAGTATTCGTATCTATAAAGCAGGGTATCGTTGCCGTCTCTTTCCAAAAGCCTGGGTATGGCATAAACGACGTACCGACTTCCATAAATTCTGGAGACAAGTATACAATAGCGGTATAGCTCGTATCAACCTCTATAAAAAATATCCAGAAAGCCTCAAACTTGTTCATTTGCTGCCAGCCATATTTACAATAGGAATTATCTTTCTGACATCCCTAGCTGTTCTTGGTGCCATCCTTTTAATAACTACCAACAATAACAATTGGAAATGGCTCTTTATCATCCCATTATTGCCAATAATGCTCTACATGCTACTACTATTAGTTCATTCAACACTTCAAAACAAGAATTTAAAAATTGGCATTCTCAGCATTATTGCTGCTTTTATTCAGTTATTTGGTTATGGTTGCGGATTTCTTCAAGCATGGTGGAAACGATGTATTAAAAAAGAAAAAGCCTTTGATGCCTATCAGAAGAATTTCTATAAATAAGAAGATTCACCTGACACGATATCATCTGCAAAAAACTAATTCAATAAAATCTTAATGTCAGAAAAGCTATCTATACATGATTGGGCAGAAGAAGACCGTCCACGAGAGAAAATGGAGCGTCTGGGTGCTGACAATCTTTCCAATGCCGAGCTTCTAGCCATCCTTATAGGATCAGGATCAACTAAAGAAAGTGCTGTGGATCTGATGAAACATGTATTAAAGGACTGCAACAATAATCTCAACACTCTTGGGAAAAAAAGTATTTCCGAACTAGAACGATATAATGGACTCGGTCCAGCAAAAGCCATTACAATACTAGCAGCTTGCGAACTTGGCAAGCGACGGCAAAACGAAAAAGCAGAACAAAGAATTTCACTGAATTGTGCCCCAGATATCTATAGTTACATGCATCCTCAAATGCAAGATTTAGACGTAGAAGAGGCATGGATTCTCCTTATGAATCAGAACTATAAACTTATTAAAGCGGTGAAAATATCACATGGGGGACTCAGTGAAACAGCTGTCGACGTACGAATCATCATGAAGAAAGCAATCCTTAACAATGCAACAGTACTTGCTCTTGTGCATAACCATCCGAGTAATAATGCACACCCAAGCAAAGAAGATGACAAATTAACACAACGTATTGAAAAAGCATGCCAGATTATGCGTATTTTCTTTCTCGATCACGTTATTATAACCGACGGATTATATTATTCCTATAGAGAGTCAGGCAGGCTATAATTCATAGAATACCCAGACAAGGAACACTTCAAGTTCCTATGGCTGGCTTTCTCCTTCTATATATTGTTCAAGATACAAATGTTCTCCATCAAAAACAGCATAAGTAAACTGCCAAATCCAATCACCCAATATTAACATACGTGTCTTATGGCTCAACATTAGATCAAGTTCAATATGGCGATGACCATAAATAAAGAAGTCTATATTAGGATGGTCCTTCATATACTCTTTCGTATAACGAACAAGATATTCTTTATCCTCGCCCATATATGGAACTTCCTTGCCATCTGCGCGTTTCAGCCGACTGTGCTTTGCCCATGTTAATCCCAGTACCATTCCCCAACGTGGGTGTATGGCATTGAAAAGATGCTGACAAGTACTATTATGGAAAACTCTGCTTAACAATTTAAATTTACGATCCGGATCACCTAGTCCATCACCATGAGCTAAAAGAAACACCTTACCATAAATTTCTGTCGTAATAGATCTATGATGGACGATGAGCCCACATTCCTTTTCCAAATATCCATACGTCCAAAGATCATGGTTACCTGTAAAGAAATGAATCTCAACACCCATATCAGTAAGCTCGGATAATTTTCCAAGAAAACGTGTATATCCTTTTGGAACAACATATCTGTATTCATTCCAAAAGTCGAACATATCCCCCAATAAATAGATAGTAGCAGCCTTATCCTTGATGCTGTCAAGGAATCTTACCAACCGACGTTCTTGCGTACGTCCATGTTTGATAGCAAGCGATCCCAAATGAGCATCACTTAGGAAATAAACATTTTTTCTCAACTTTTTTCTTTTATTCGAAGCCAAGTTCGACTTTAGCTTCATCACTCATCATACTCTGATCCCATGCAGGTTCAAACACCAAATTAACATTGGCAGATTTAACCCCCTCAACACTTTCTACTTTGCTGCGTACATCTTCAAGAATAAAATCAGCAGCAGGACACGAAGGAGCTGTGAAAGTCATATCCATATCCAAAGTCCCATCATCCTTGAGATCAATCTTATATATCATGCCTAAATCCCATATATTAACAGGAATTTCAGGATCATAAACAGTCTTGAGAACGTCTATGATTCTTTCTTCAATCATAGTCTTTTCTTTTTGTTCCATATCCTTATTTTTCGACAAAGATACGTTTTTTTAAGCAAATCCACAAAAGTTATATAAAAAAACGAGAAAGAGAGAATCTAAAAAATAAAGGCAGAATTTACTTCACAGTAAACTCTGTCTTGTACTAGTACTTCAAAATTTTAATTAACTCAAGTAGTTTTTATCAGACATCACTGCCTTTTAAAGAATCTCTGTCGCTTTCGGACAGAAAGTATTTTTTAATGAAAAAGGAATATTTTCATTTTGCATTTCTTTCACAAAAGTAAAAAGTTTTTTTTAAATATGCAATATATGGCTTAAAAATATCATCATCAGTGTGTTATTTTAACACTTTTTCCACTTACTTCTTACTCAACCTCATAAACAATAGGACCCCTGGCATTCATCACTTTTTCTATCTCTCCCTCTGTATTCAAATTAAAATCACCAGGAATTGTATTTTTCAGTGCAGATGCAGTAAGTGAAAAATCAAGACAGTGCTGAGGATCATCTTCCCAATGCTGGTAAGCATGCAAATAGGCCGCTATAAAAGCGTCTCCAACTCCCATTGGATCTACTATAGGGGAAATATCATAGATACGAGTCGTGTAAAGTTTTCCTTGTATATAAAGAAGGCCTGTTAAGGTATGGTGAGTACTGGCAATCTGATTTCTTACGGCCATAACAAAGATCTTGCATTTCGGATACATTTTTTGTACCTGATCGAAATAATCATGATAACCATCATAATCAATAGGATAATCTGAATCTATAGCATCAAATGGAATATGAGGGATACCAGAGATTACTTCATACTCTCCCTGATCACCAAAAATAATGTCAGCATGCTGAGCCATAATCTGAAGAATATCCTGAGCATCAACACCAAATTTCCATAGATTCTTCCTGTAGTTGATGTCAAAGGAAATGAGTATGCGGGCAGTTCCAGCCTTCTTTACAGATTCCCATGTAGCATCAAGAGCATCACGGCTGATAGCACAACTTATACCTGAAAAATGATAAATAGAAGCATCACTGAAAATAGCATCCCAATCAATCACATGCGGAGTAATACTATAGAAAGATGAATCATTACGATCATATACCACACTTGAATTACGCATGGCAGCAGCTTCCTCAAAATAATAGGATCCCAGACGATCCCCACCCCAGATGATACTGTCAGTATTCACATTAAAATTACGCAGAGTCATCTGAACAGACTTCCCCATAAGATTGTCAGGCAGACGAGTGACATACTGTACATGATCGCCCATAGTTGACAAAGATACAGCGACATTAGCCTCACTTCCTCCAAAATTTTCCACGAAATCACCTGATTGAAAAAGACGTTTACGTCCTGACTTAGAGAGTCGAAGGAGAACTTCACCGAATGTTACGATTTTACCTTTCATTTGAGTAGTGTTTTAGTTTTTATATCGAGTTTATAGTTTGATTTGCTTGCTTTTATATAATGGTCCTCAGAAGTAGTAAGAGAGAATCTCTCTTCTTATCTTTTTTCACAAAAAGGAGAAGAGAGACTTAATATTTATGCATTACCCTTTGTTACCAAAGCCATGGTATCACGAGCAATGACGATTTCCTCATCAGTAGCAATAACAGCCACCTTAACCTTAGAATCAGGTTTAGATATAACAGCATCCACACCATGAACATTAGCATTTGTTTCTTTATCAAAATCAATGCCAAGGAATTCAAGGCCTGCAACAGAAGCTTCACGAATTTCTGATTGATTTTCGCCTACACCTGCCGTAAAGATTACAGCATCAAGCCCGCCCATAGCAGCTGCATAAGAACCAATATATTTCTTAATACGATAAGTATACATTTTCAAAGCCAGTTTAGCACGTTCATTCCCTTCTCCGGCTGCTGCAAAGACATCACGCATATCGCTTGAGATCCCACTGATACCCAGCAGGCCACTTTCCTTATTCAGATAATCAGACATCTCCTGAGGTTTTTTATTCAGCTTCTCCATAATATAAGTTACAGCGGAAGCATCAATATCACCAGAGCGGGAACCCATCATCAGACCAGCTAGTGGAGTCAATCCCATGGAAGTGTCCATTACCTTTCCATTGACAATAGCAGCACATGATGCACCATTACCAATATGGCAGGTTACTATTTTCGAATTATCTGGATTCAGGCCCAGGAATTCAACAGCCCGATGAGATACATAACGGTGAGAAGTCCCATGGAAACCATAACGGCGTACATGATATTTCTCATATAACTCATAAGGAACAGCATAGAGGTAAGCATAATCGGGCATTGTGCTATGGAAAGCATTGTCAAAAACACAGACTTGAGGAGTATTTGGCATCAAAGCATCCACAGCACGAATACCTTTCAGATGTCCTGCATTATGTACCGGTGCCAGATCACAAAGATCTTCAATACCGTTTTCAACACTCTGATCTACAATAACAGACTTGTTGTACTTATCGCCACCCTGCACAATACGATGACCTACAGCATCTATTTCTGCTAAATTCTTAATCGCGCCGAAGTCCTTGTCAAGAAGACATTGGAAAACCAAATTAACTCCTTCTTTATGGGTGGGAAGATCAGCCATAATCTGTTTCTTCTCTCCATCAGGCAATTTTACCTTGACGAAAGCATTATCAAGACCTATACGTTCAACACCACCTTGAGCCAATACAGACTCATCATCCATATTGTACAACTTATACTTGATTGAAGAACTACCACAGTTCAAAACAAGAATCTTCATTATCTGATATAATTAATAGATTTATTGACGAATAAGATTAAGCCTTTTTGGCATCCTGAGCCTGGCAAGAAGTAATCGCAACCATATAGTAGATATCATCTACAGAGCAGCCACGAGACAAATCATTTACAGGACGTGCTATACCCTGAAGAATAGGACCTATAGCTATAGCACCCCCCAGGCGCTGGACTAATTTATAGCCGATATTACCTACTTCCAAATTCGGGACGACTAGAACATTAGCCTTACCAGCGATATCACTTTCCGGAGCTTTCTTTTCCGCAACAAAAGGAACTAAGGCTGCATCAGCCTGAAGTTCACCGTCAACTTTCAACTCGGGATATTTTTCCTTAGCCAGTTTAGTAGCATCTGTTACTTTGTCAATGATATACACACTCTTTCCTGTAGCTTTATCAATAGCATCCTTAGCACTCCCCTTAGTAGAGAAACTCAACATTGCGACTTTAGGTTCTGCGACACCTGCAACGCTTTTAGCTGTAGCAGCTGTAGTATAGGCAATCTGGGCTAACTGATCAGCCGTTGGATTTGGAGTTACAGCTACATCCCCCATAACGACAACACCATTGTCACCATATTCTTTATTTTTGCTAATCAGCAGCATAGCACCACTGACACAAGTAATACCAGGAGCACACTTGATAATCTGGAGAGCTGGACGAAGAGTATCTCCTGTTGTACTCAGGGCACCTGAAATCTGACCGTCAGCACCTCCGGTCTTAATAATCATACAACCCAAATATAAGTTACTTTTCGTAATGAGTTCACGAGCCTGTTCTACAGTCATGCCCTTCTTTTTACGGAGGTCAGCCAGTTTTGCTGCATACTCTTCTACTTTAGGGTTATTCTGAGGGTCTACGATAGTAGCCTTGCCAATACTCTTTAAGTTCCACTTTTCAGAGAGAGCTTTGATATTAGCAGGATTACCGATGAGGATGAGGTCCGCCAAGTCATCAGCCAACGCCTTGTCGGCGGCTTTCAGTGTACGTTCCTCTTCTGCTTCAGGGAGCACGATGCGCTGCTTATCTGCTTTAGCACGTGCTACGATTTGCTGTAATAAATCCATAATATATTTTTCTATTAAAATTTAATCTTCAGTAGTTTATTTCTGATTTTGCTATATCTAGTTTGCAAAAATAATAAAAAATATGAAGAATGCTTAATAAGATAGGGCTAAAATTTGCTAAATCTCACGTGTCAGTATACTTTCAAGTTCCTCTGCAGACAGACGAAGATGGAAATCACCCTTAATAGCAACAGATATTCGACCTGTTTCTTCCGATACGACAACAGCAATAGCATCACTATTCTGAGAAATGCCCATGGCTGCCCGGTGCCGTAGCCCTAATTCCTTAGGAATATCAAGACTATGACTTACAGGAAGAATACAACCTGCAGCTTCAATACGTTTATGAGAAATGACCATAGCTCCATCATGCATAGGTGAATTCTTAAAGAAAACATTCTCTATAAGCCTCTGATTTATACGGGCGTCTATGAGTTCTCCAGTATCAACAATATCTCTTAAAGGCACACTCCGCTCTATCACTATAAGGGCACCAACATATTTTTTGGCCATACTCATGCAAGCCATCACGATTGGGATAATGGTTTCCTTATTGGCTTCCCTATCATTTTTATCGTTACGGTTCGACTTAAAAAACTTCACTAATTTGCGAATACCTTTCTGTGTACCGAGCTCATAGAGGAATTTACGAATATCTTCCTGAAAGAGAACAATGATAGCAATGACCCCAACATTAACCAACTGATCAAGGATGGCACCAAGCAGTCTCATCTCAAGAACTTGACTTACAAAAAGCCATATCAGCACAAATACCAAAATGCCGATAAAGACATTCAGTGACCGGGATTCTTTCATCAAACGATAAATGTAATACAACATCATCGCCACAAGAACAATATCAATAATATCTTTAATTCCGAATTCTATCATGCTTTCACTTCTTCTGAAGATGATAACATCTTATTATAGATATTCACTGCCTGAAAAGCTTCCTTTACATCATGTACCCGCAAGATTCCTGCACCTTTCATCAATGCGATTGTATTAATGACGACGGTTCCATTGAGAGATTCATCAACAGAGACGCTCAACAGTTGATGAATCATACGTTTGCGAGATACACCAACCAATATTGGTAGATTGAAAGCAGCAAGTTTATCCATCTCGCGAAGTAATTGGTAATTGCCATTAAGAGACTTGCCAAAACCAAATCCGGGATCTAGTATAATATCTTTGACCCCAAGATCACGCAACTGCTGTATTTCTTTTGAAAAGTTAATTATCATATCATGCAAGTTAGTCTGAACAGACATGAGTATGTAAGGCACCTTCAGTTTCCCCATCATGCGGAAGATAGCAGGGTAACCAGAATAATTATTTTTTACCTTGATATCATATTTCTCATTGAGCGGTTTATCCACAATTCCAGTAATACCACCTTCTGACACATCATTGATGATATCAGCATCATACTCCTCTACCGCCATTTGCGCTACGTTAGGGCGAAAAGTATCAATAGAAAGAATTGCATCCGGATGTTCTTTGCGAATAATGCCAAGAGCAAAACGAAGTCGCTTCATCTCTTCTTCTTCTGTAACCTCTGCAGCTCCAGGACGTGTAGAGAAAGCACCAACATCGATAATTTTACCTCCCTCTTCAAGTATTTGATTAGCCCTTGAAGCAATCTCTCCCCCCGTCTGCTTCCGGCTTCCGGCAAAGAAACTATCAGGAGTGCAGTTAAGAATGCCCATAACGCATGGTTTCTTCAACGAAAGAAGAGAACCTCGGACATTAATGGTATAATCAATCTGGTTATTCATCAATCAAAATATATAATACTACTCATGCAAAAGTAAGAATATTAATCGAGAAAAGCTGTGACTTTCAGTTTTTTTTGTACTTTTGCAACAAATAAACAACAAAAAATGAATATAAAACAATTATACCAGATATACCAGGAACATCCTGTCATTACTACCGACAGCCGTAATTGCCCTAAAGGCAGTATTTTCATTGCTTTAAAGGGTGCCTCTTTTAATGGCAACAAATTCGCAGCCATGGCTCTTGACAAGGGTTGTGCCTTTGCTATCGTTGATGAAAAGGAGTTTATTCCTGAAGGAAACGACCATTTTATTCTTGTAGAGGACTGTCTCACGACCTTCAAGGAACTTGCCCGTGAGCATCGGCGCCAGTTCGATATTCCTGTTATAGGCATCACTGGCACCAATGGAAAGACTACAACAAAAGAATTAGTTTCTGCTGTACTCAATGAATGTTATACAGTAATGCATACTGAGGGTAATTTTAATAATGATGTAGGTGTTCCCAAGACATTGCTGCGTCTCAATGCTGAGCATGAGATTGCTGTTGTTGAAATGGGTGCCAGCCACCCTGGAGATATTGAGAAATTAGTTAACTATGTAGAACCTACGTGTGGAATGATCACGAATGTCGGCCGTGCCCATTTGCTTGGGTTCGGTAGTTTCGAAGGTGTAAAGAAAACAAAAGGTGAACTTTATGATTTTCTCGGAGCTCATAATGGTCTCGTGTTCCTTAATGAAAGCAATGATAATCTTGTTGATATGGTTCAACAGCGCGACATCAATAGGGTCATTACTTATGGAGAAGATGAAGAGGCCCAAATAAGAGGAGAAGTTATCAGTTGTTCTCCGTTTCTCAAATTTTCTTGGCAAAAGCTGGGCGACACTCATATTTATGAAGTGCAGACTCATCTCATTGGTTCTTACAACATTGACAATATGCTTGCTGCCATCACAATTGGACTACACTTCGAAGTCAACCCTCAGAAAATCAACCATGCTCTTGAAAACTATATACCCAGCAACAACCGAAGCCAGCTAACCATCACGAAAAGCAACAAACTCATTGTTGACGCCTATAATGCTAATCCTTCCAGTATAGCTGCAGCCCTACAAAATTTCAAGGTGATGGATGTAAGTCCGAAAATGGCTATTCTTGGTGATATGAGGGAACTAGGAAATGTTTCTTTAGAAGAACATCAAAAAGTTGTTGATATGCTGAAAGATTGCAGCATAGATCAAATTTGGCTGGTCGGTGAAGAATTCGGTAAGACAGATTGTAATTATAAAAAATTCAAGAACATAGACGAAGTCAAGGCTGAGATCGCTTACAAGAAACCGGAAGGTTATTATATTCTCATCAAAGGATCCAATAGCATTCGTCTTTTCGAATTGCCAGAATTATTATAATTTCATCTATATAGCGAACTGATATACCACATTCATGGTACTAATATACCATATTCTGTCTATTTTGCACAAGTGAAAAAACAAGTAGCTTTGCATGATAAAAGAGGAAATAAATATATTTATGGCAGAATTTATTGTGGCAGACCTTCAGGAACTTACATCTTTTGCTTTGGAAGCACTCCTTAAAGAGGATACGGGCAATAGTAATATTGCACATGCAGAGGACAAGACGGAGCTTATTCTATTGCTCAAACAGCGACCGGGATGTATCATCCTTCTGGATTACACTTTGTTCGACTTTACAGATGTCGAAAATCTTCTCATTGTAAGCGAGCGCTTCCCGCAAACTCTATGGATTCTTATCAGTGATGATCTTACGGACATCTTTCTACGTAAAGTGATCTATTCGAGTCATCGAATCAGCATAATATTTAGGGTCCGCTGATTTATTTTCATCAGCCGATGGCGAGAACGGGAGTTTTCTCAGCCACCAGGCTTTGATTTCTAAAGATCCCGGTATTTTCCGGGATTATTCTGATGATTTCCATCATTT
>RRZT010227895.1_pt1 | contig 11393 bp, 18 predicted proteins | sample 2165551 | NCBI WGS metagenome assembly RRZT01 (sample SAMN10456910, study PRJNA506462) | wastewater metagenome | biome: wastewater; feature: sludge; material: wastewater sludge; isolation source: wastewater sludge with Escherichia coli K12::gfp cells carrying plasmid... | place: USA: Moscow, Idaho... | reverse complement strand
TCTTCAGCTCCTTGGCTGCCGCGTTGTATGCCCTGCGGTGTGGGCTGGGCTGCGTCATTGCTGCCCTATGCTTGTCATTATACACGATATCATGAATTAATGAATGCATTATATTGTAAAGTATTGTAACTATGCTTGCTGCTCGATGGTCTCAGCTGCTCCGCCTCCTGCGCTGCTAGAGTGTGTTTCCCTGCGTCGGCCGCTTAGGTCGCCAAAGGCAAAAAAAACCCCTTCGCGGTGGAAGGGGTCTAGCTGGGTTGGGGTCATTTATTCGGTAGGTCTTCAGCCTTCAATCTTGAAATATTACTTTTAAAAATTTCTAGTTGCTGGTTTAAGTCTTTATCAAAACGGCTCAAAAAGTTTGGTATTTCTAATTGGTTATTAATCCCTTCAATCGCTTTCATTTGGTCATTAATAAAATGAAGTTGATTAACAGTAACAATTCTATCAGTAAAATCTTGGTCATGCTCCGCTTTTTTAATTACTTCTTCTTGCTGAAGGCTTAATAAATCTAGTTTACTTGCTAAACCTTGTTTAATAATTTTCTTTTGAAAGTCGTTTAATTTCATTTTCTTCAGCTCCTAAGCTGTGCCGCGTTGTATGCCCTGCGGTGTGGGCTGGGCTGCGTCATTGCTGCCCTATACTTGTCATTATACACGATATCATGAAATAATGAATGCATTATATTGTAAATTAATGTAAATATTTGCGTCGACGCAAATTGATGAAGCTGGCCACCCTTTTGTTGCCTTGGCTGCTGGCTTTTCTGTCGCGCTCATACATCGCTGCTACGCGCCATAGGTAATGCTGGAGGGGTCTACTTCTTTGGCCGCATCGACGCCAAAAATAAAAAACCTTTTTAGCTGCGGCTAAAAAGGCTAGGTTTTTAATATAACAAGATTTTCTGCTTAGGCTATAAATAATTTTTCAAGACAGAAAATTAGCGTTCCGATAGCGAAACCTGTTCCCATCGCAATCATTGATAACACTAAGAAATTTTTTGGATTGTCTAACATTTTTTGCTCCTTGGTTTATAAATTTTCGTCATAACTGCTGATGATGCCTTGTATTACACCTTCATAATAGTTAAACGTTGGTAGATTCTGACGCATTAAACTATCATGATAACCATGAATCTTTTTGTACAATGCAGCCGTATCTATCAATTTTTTTAACGTCTGTTTGTACTCAAGATACATGGTTTTTAGCTCTTCATTAGTGCTGAAGCGTCTAAACATAAGGTTATTGATTAATAGCATAATTTTCGTTTGTTCTTCACGAAAACCGCTACTGAGTGACACTTGAATCAAGTGCTTTTCTTGACCATTCAATTCTTTCAAAACAAGCATTTTTAGCTCCTTGGCTGCCGCTATCATCCTGCGGCTGGGTGGGCTGCGTCATTGCTGCCCTATGCTTGTCATTATACACTATATCATGAATTAATGAATGCATTATATTGTAAAGTATTGTAACTATGCTTGCTGCTCGATGGTCTCAGCTGCTCCGCCTCCTGCGCTGCTAGAGTGTGTTTCCCTGCGTCGGCCGCTTAGGTCGCCAAGGGCAAAAAAAACCCCTTCGCGGTGGAAGGGGTCTACTCACTAAGTCGTTAGTTAACTGTATTTATCTTTATACTTATTAAATACTTGTTCAACGTCTTCGCGTGTAAACTTGTATTTACTGGCCATAATTTCTACAACTTCATCGATATCCCATGTGTAGAAACATTCATAATTCCTTAATTCATCTAAAATTAAGTCTTCTTTATCAAATTTTTCCAAGTTGAATTTGGCTTCTTCTTCGTCAAGTTTATTAAACTCTTCAATAAAGGCGTTATAGTTATTTACTGGTACAACGCTACCTGCTCCGAATGTGGTATATTCAACCCCTTCAACGCGCTGTCTTAAAAACTGTTCATCACTGAAGGCAAAAAATACCCCATATTTATTAAAAAGTGCTGTCATTTTTTCTTGCATATTAAAAGTTAAAGTAGTCATTTTTTCAGCTCCTAAGCTGTGCCGCGTTGTATGCCCTGCGGTGTGGGCTGGGCTGCTCCGTTGCTGCCCTATGCTTATCATTATACACGATATCATGAATTAATGAATGCATTATATTGTAAAGTATTGTAAATATGATGCCCTGCTCGATGCCCCCACCCCCTGCACCCCTGCAATTGTCCGGTGGCTGCAACTGCTGCAAGGCCTATACAGCGTAGCAATAAACAGCTTTATCGTTTATTGCGTTAGCGTCTTCTGTGCTATGAATCTTCCCTCCTTTGATCTCCCAGCTTTTTTAGGGCGTGTTCTTTCCCTGCTTACTCATTAAAGGTTGCCGCCATAAAAAAGTGGGTTAAATAAAGTTGGAATCTAGGTTGCATTAGTCTATAGAAGTTCAGCTCTTTAATCCTGCATTACTGGCTGATTCGTACAATCCTTACAAGCTCTTTAATACGATACACTCACCCCTTTCACGCTTTTGCTTTTGCGTTAGGGATTGTAGCATGGAACAGCAATCAACAAGGCTTAGATAACCTCGAAAAAAGTTGGCTCAGTCTTTTTTGAGACAACCTTTTTTCTTAGGTTATCTTGGCCTTGGGGGTTAGCTGGTCGCTGCGAAAAGCCCGACCCACCAACAGCTTTTCCGTTGGTGGGGAACGGCCTATTTTTTATTGGATAATAAGTAATTTAAACGTTGCTTACCGAATTGAATTTTACCATCTTCAAGCATCTTGTAAGTCAACGACTCACCGCTTGCTTTGCTAATATCTTGTACCGCTGGTTCAACACAGTGTCGAATAAACTCACCTTTAGTAGCCTTATAAGAATTAACGTCGTCGGCCAATAAAACAGCTCTTAGTTGACCCATGCTAAAAACATACTTTTGACCCGATCCACGACTCAACAGCAACATTTCTTGTAGACGGCTCGCATATTTTGAACTTGCAACCGCTAATGAAGACACATCGTAACCATACCGATTAAATTTATTGATTACTGCCTCTAATAAACTGACTATTTTTGGGTTAAATTGAAACGACATATGACCATTTTTATATACAACTTGACTGAAAATTTTATCAGTAAACTCTATCTGCGCTTGGTCTATTTCGTCAGTCTTGCTATTCCAATAAATAAAAAATTCATCGCTTCTATCTGCAAAGTTTTTGCAGGGTACACAAAATTTCCCAGTTTCCTTACCTAACGCTTGGCCCAGCTCAAAAGTAATATAAAGCTGTAATACATCCTTTTTATTAGCCCCTAAGCCTTTACGTTGCTCAAAAGCAGACTTTAATAGATATAAGAAAATGCGTTGGTCGCTTAATGACAAGTTGGTACGAAAACCAAAAAGCGCGGTATCCTTATCGGGAAGAGTAATTGTTTTTTTCAACTTATAACCTTTATTAGATTTTCAAATATAATCAATGGGTTAAGAATCATATAAATAGGTTTATCGCACTAACTTAAACCCCTACAATAGTCGCTGCGACCCATTTTAAGATAAACTTAGCACTACCGCGTTTACCAACCCAATATCCGTGTAGGTGTCCTCGTCGGATATGCGGCCGCACAGCTGCTCTTGGTCTATCGATTAAATCTTTTTTAATGATTTCTTGATAGCTGCGTATCTCAGCCCCAAGACGTTTGCCTAAATTAAAGACGGTTGGCTGACTTGGCGGTACAAATGCTCCGGTCTTCTTATGGATCGTATACTTTGGCTTAAATAGCTGCTCACGCTCGATGCGTTCATCTTTCATGTTGGTAATGTCGGGATCTTCAACGCATAGCCAAAGCAATATAGGTAAAAATGAAAACAAGGCCTTTTGGTCATTTTTTGCCGTTAGTAATTGTGCGTCTTCATTGGGAAAGCCAATGTATTGCTTAAAAACAAGCTCGGATGCCTCTTTTACAGTCAACCCTTCGTGAATCACCAAAGACAAGGTATCAAAATTTGAGCGATACATATTGCTTTCAGTATCAACGCAAATATTTAGTTGTAAAGCCTTGTTGGGATTGCCAACTTCGTAACCTAAATAAGCCCAAAATCCCTTACAAACTAAATCACCTACAACGGATTTTTCTAAAAACTCTGAATATTGAACGTCCCTAGGGAACTCTACATAAACACAAAAGGATGGAAGGCGTTTAAAAATCTCACAAGGCGTCTCTTCCGGTATAGGGCTTTTAATCAGTTCGTCGAAAACATCAGCATCAATACGGTAAATATCTAAACTATTACGCCATGCTGCAAACAATGGTACGCCATGCACATAACTTATATAATCTGCCTCTTGTTGGCTCATATTGGCCAAGTCTTCTATTCCAAAATTTTGCATCTGCAAAACACGACTCTGCAAGTACGGTGAATACCGCGCAAAGCCTGTTCCGTCAACAAACACCCCATCATTTTTTTTGCGTTGCTGATAATCTTTTGAAAGTTGTTTAAACAGCTCGACGGCTTCATCATATTTACGAATAAAACGCAAATAAGCCTCGTAACCATGTCCGTTGCTGTATTTTTTTTCAGTCAATTTTCTTATCCCCTAATGACCGGCCATTACTTCAGCACTATCTCATAGTTAGGATGCTGATTAATCGCTAACAAAAATAAAGTCCAAGTTGATGCTGGCGGTTTTTTTTCGCCTTTATCGTATTGTTTGACGGTTAAGCGATTAAGGTTCATCAGCTTGCTAAATTGCGGCTGCTTTAACCCACATTGCTGCCGAACATTGCGAAAATCGTCAAGTGAAGGCGGCTGGATTGAAAGTGGTTTATCAAAACCATCAAACGCTCGAATCTCAAATATCGGATGCTGGTTAGTGATCAGCTGAAGTAAGGTAAAAGTGCGCGGATCAATGTCTGATTCACCAGCCGCTATTTTTTCTAAAACTTCAACACTACGAAGTCCTAGCAAGTCGATTAGATACTTAGGATCAAAACCTTGTATCATGGTTTTAAACGCATCCCGATCAACTTCTGAAACCACATTACGCCACATAAACGTATTATTTTCTTCTAACAAATTCATTTTTAAACCTCATTATTTTTTTTTTTTTTTTCGTATAAACCATACTCTACGAGTTTTTTTGTTTAAAACATAAAGGCCATTTGCTCACCTTGTTTGAATATCGGTGAATTAACTAAAACCTGTTTATCCGTTTTTTGATCGCTATTTACCTCTACTGGTGACTGCGCTACCAGCGGCTCTACATCGTCTTTAAAAAACGCTTTGGCATTATTGATGGCCTCATAGAATCTTAATTTTGCAGTCCAATTATTCATAACATGAGCTGGGGTATACCAATGTTCTTTAAATTCCATCGTAAGCGTATTACCCACAATAATTTCAGCCGGTATATTCCATAAACTCAGTTGCACATATGACATTAAACAAGCAATGCGGCTAATATCAATGCCTTGTACCCAAAACGTCTGAGCTGGGTTAAACCCTTGGCTAATAAGTTCCTCAGCGACTGCTAACACCATCCCTCCAGCCCCTATAGATGGCTCTAATAATGTGAAAAATGGCTTATCTTGTAGAAAGCTACTAATATCGCCAAACTGCGTTTTGGCCATAAACCTACTGATTTCCATTGGGGTAAAAAACTGACCCTTAAAATCACAGCCATAATCTAAGGCCATAAAAATACTACCCAAAACATCATTAGGTTTTTTGTCTAACTCATTAACTAGCTGGGCCAAACAAGCAGCAAATAAATCATTTTCTTCCTTATTGTATCGTTGTTGAATTGACTTAAATTCGTCTTCTAAAATTTTAAATCGCTCTGACTCGCGGCTAACCACTGAGCTTTGTAAGCTAATAGCAGTCATCGTTACAAAATGCTCAAATACCGTATATAACTGTTTATTGCTGGCGATTGAACGTAAATTTTTGATAATATCATTCATATAAATTACCTTTTACCGCTGTCTTCCCCTGCGGCTGGGTGGGCTGCACCATTGCCGCCCTAACTTATTTCATTATATCATGAATGCATTAATAAAAACAATCATTAAAAAACCGTATCAGCAGATACGGTTTATTTTGCTTAGGCTAACTATTTGCGTCGACGCAAATTAATATGCCACAAACGATTTAGAAGAAATAAGTTGCACCTATAGCAGCCCCAACATTGTTTTGACTATCAAAAGAACCATTTATCTTGACTGCAACGGCATGATTATCTTTTAATTCGCTTGTTTGAGTATAGCCGATGGCAACCGCATTTTCACCGCCATAGTAACCTGTGCCAAATGATATACCACGTTTACCTAAAGGTGCGGTTGCCGTAGAACTCATAGCATATGCCCCTGCAATACCAGCATTTAAGCCTTCTTCCATTTTACTGACACGATAGCCTAAATTCTCAATTTTTATTTGTTGGTCATTAAATACTTGGCTAACTGATCCAATAGCATTATTTAATTGACCAACATTAACGGCATCATTACGTTGTACGCCATCTGCAACATTGACAATTCGATTATTCCCATTATCTAATTATGTGGCCTGCTAATTTATAGGTCTGCCGATAGTTCATCCGGCAATTTTCTAAACATAGATTTGTATACTCCAAGCATTCGTTTTTATATTGATTTACTATTGCTTGTACTCGTTCAAAGTCTTTGCTTTTGTTGCTGGCACTCCTGCCTTTTGTACCAAACTCAGTATTAAATAAAGAATTAGGAAAATTAATACCCCATATAGCTTTGCTTATTTTTAGGGCTAAATAAGTGGTCATATCCAACTGCTCTATTTCCTCTATAACTTTTAACACTTTGACCGCTGCTAGACACCTAGTGGAGCGAATAAGACCCGATAAATAAGCTGCTTGCGAAGGTTGAGTTTTAGAAGAAAATTCATCAATCGAAATTAAATCGATTTCTAATAAATTTAAAGCCTTGATTTTTGGGTGCTGAATATCCATAAACAATTAATAATATAACCTGTTAATATTATGTATTTTTCAAAAAAAGATTTCATAAAAACGATTTAATTATAACAAAATAAATATTTATTTACAAAACACTACTAATACGAAATAAATATTTATTTTAGTAATTTTGGAGATAACAACTAATGTTCCTAACGCCATCTATTATTTTTTGGTTATTAGTCTTTGTTGGTTGGCAATTTTTTACGTTATATAATTTTCATCATGAGAGAAAAGAGAAGGGAACAGTCAAAGCAATAGCTTTACCGTTTGCGCTGGTATCACTCGTATTATGTATTTTTGGTATAGTTTTAATACTGTTTAGAAGTGATATCACAATGGCAGATGAGTTGCTAGTGTATATTGCATTTATTATGACGGCATTTAATTGTGTAAAGTCATATCTCAATCGACATAAATAAAAAAACCTATCTGTGGATAGGCTTTTAAGATTTTTTTAAAGCTAAGTATTTTTGAAAATGTTTTAAAAAGATATACCATGTCAGTATAGTGATTGCACCTATAATAAGTCTAAAGTCTAAACCCATTTTCTTTTCACCTAGAATACCAACCAATAGAAAAGCCATACACATAAAATGCAATAGCAGATAAGATAGGGAACTTTTTTTTAATTCTTCGAGATTTAATTCTTCCCACTTTATTTTCTTTTTACCCTTATTCACTTTCTAAAATTACTCCTTCCACCCATCCTCGATGCTAAAATTATTTTCTAAGAACTCCCAAAACTTTTCTGCCAGCTCTCCCGATTCTTTAGCCGATTCTAGTAAATTGCCTCTATGTGTACCGCGCTTTGCACCAGCTGTAAATCTTACTTCGGACTGTCTATATCGTTTAACAGAATCTAACTGTGCTTGTGATGTTACTGGTGAATTTGACATTATTTCATCCTTATGATTTATTAAAACTGATTACCTGTACGACATATTGTTTTTGCAGTGAACTACAGTCAAAAAGATAATAAACCTCAACTCTGCCAATCTTGTTTAATTCAAGCGCGATTGAAATAACTTCTTCATATTCTACAAATACCTTGGCATATACTGGTAAGTCTACTTTAATATTACTATCCGCTAAAAATTTTTTTTCATTTATGAAGTAAATTAAATAACCTTTCCCTATACTTTCGCTAGGCACTCCAGCCTCATTTGCAATATCTTCAAGCGTCTTTGCTTGCAATCCTATAGAGTTAACTTTTTTATTGTAAGTTGATAATAGTCTCTGTTGAAAACTTCCCCTCAGTTTTGCTTTCCCCATGCTTATACCTTATCAACTAAAAAATCATTGGCATTTTTCCCTTCCTTTTCATATTCAGTTATCCAATTTGGCGTTCTACCCCTTCCCGACCAAACGTTTTTATGATTCAAGGGATCACGATATTTTATAGGTACAGTCCTCATACCTTTATATCCTGTTTTATAACACTTAGTTAAAGCATCATCTACAGTCATACCGATGGCATCCGCCTTACTAGCGAAGTTTTCCCATGCACTCAAAAGCTCTTCATACTTCTTATCCTGTAGTGCTTTTGCTGCTGCGTTAGCTATTTCATTAAGTTTATCCATTGGTAATTCTTTTAGTGACCCAACATCGATACTATCCATTTTACACCCTACATAAATCTACATTTTAATTCCAGCCAAAATCTTTTTGATATCCATTAAATACATTTGCGCTTGTTCAGCTGACACCACTTCGACACCGATATGTAAATCGTTAGGGATATCTACCTTTAATATTTTTGCAAGATTACTAATATAAGGTTTTCTTTTTCCAGCAAGATTTTGAGAAGCCCAAACCACGCTCTGCTCCCCCCTAACCTTACATAGATACTCATATTCAGCCTTATCTCTATCAGTCAAGATAATCACATTTTCATTATTAGCATACATAAGTCATTAATAATCTATTAAGAAAAGATTTTATTATAATACATTATTTAAATGTTATTATCTAGTGTTTATTAATAATATATAATTAATATATTTAATGTTATATATAATCATATATAATGTTATATCTATTCAATATTTAATTATTTAATTGACAATAGTTAATAGTGTGGTAGACTTATACTTATGTAGTAAATATATCTCCAGTGTAGAGTTAACCACTCTTTAAAGCCTAACCAGCTTGTTTGCTGCATAAAAAAAGCCCCCTTAATTAAGGGGGCTTTTCTATTGTATGTCGTTAAGCCAGTAAGTCCTGCTCTGTAAAACCCTGTGTAATTCGCTCTAAATACCATTTAGGTGTTTTTCCTCGACCTGCCCATAGCTTACCGGTAACTGGGTCTTTAAACTTAGCTTTGGTCTTTCTGATCATTCCACCTTTTGTAAAGCCCACTAATTCAAAAGCATCTGTCAAATCTAAATTATTTTCTTCACAGTATTCAACAAACTGATTCTTCATTTTTAACAAATCATCAATTATTTTTTGCTTTTGTATTTCAGAAATTCTTTCCTTTAGCTCTTCTAAGTCTTTCGACGTCATTTGGGTTTCGCTGAGTTTGTCAATATCTATTTTTTTTGACATTAGCCGCCTCTGTACCTAATCCTAAGAAAACAGTATAGAAAAATATTTAATCCGCTATTTAATATATTAATCAACAAATATTTTCCAAAACTGTTATAAATTTATTATATAATACCCTATATAACACCTAAAAAGGAATATATATGACACTAGATAATATTGAAAACGATGAATTAACTGTTATTAAAACAGATTGCGTGGAATTTTTAAATATTGAAAACGAAATCCCAACGCAAAATACGCCCACGAAATATTTTTTACATAATGAAATACTACCTATTATAAAACAGATAGAAAATATTATTAAAAGCCGTGTGGAAAATGTTTTTATAGAAAAGTCGTTTCATCATATATCACTAAATTTTTCAACTGTTAATATTACAAATAATCGCTTTACAGTCTCTGTTGATGACGAATTAACTGTTATTAATTTTGAATTTCATTCAGAATACTTATTTAGTGATTTTATAACTTATTCATTAGCTGAATTTGTCGTTTCTGAAACTTCTATTTGGTACGAGTTTGCAAGGTACTTATCAAAGAGAAATGATCACATATTAAATATAACTTATGAAGATAACGCTCTCATGACTAATAATGATATGAGTGAAAATTAGAAGGCTGGAATATTTAGGATGGGAATGGAGAAACCAATACCATAAACGCTACTTGAGTTAGGCAAAACGTTTAAGATGGTCAGATATAATGTTGTTGCGCTACTTCCAATGCCTCCATTTCCTCTACACCAAGATACAGTGCTGTATTTAAAATACTGGAATGACCTAACAGCATCTGACAAGCCCTCAAATTTCCAGTCTGCTTATAGATATAACTAATCCTTGTACGTCTCAATGAATGAGACGTATAGCGTCTCTGATCTAATCCAGCATTTTTTAACCATTTTTTTATCAATTCCCTGTAATGGTGTGGGGTTAAGTGCTTAGTGTCATCTTTAATTTTATATAGTGACGTAAACAAATAACAATCTAGCTCTAATCGGTTATTCAATATGTAGGCCAAAGCCATTTTTCTACTATCTTCAGATAGGTTACACATCACATTTTTACTGGTTTTACTTTGTTTGATGTAAAAATATTCTTTGACCTTCAAACTCGAATCACAAATATCTTTTACCTTCAATTTAACTAAATCTACGCCTCTTAAACTGGTGTCAATTGCTAGATGAAGTAATAACTCATCTCTTTTGTTGCCAGTTAACTTAATGCTCAATTTCAACAGCTTAACCTCTTCAGCAGACAATGGCGATTTACGACCTACTACTACATTTTTATTCCAAGGTGCAAGCATTTTTTACCCTCTTTAGAATATACGCTTTTATTAGCTAAATACTTCAAAGCGTATATTATTTTTTCGCACTTTCATAAAGTATTGATTATAAACATTTTATCAAATCTATTCATATACGCTTTTATTTAATAGCGTATATTGTTTATGATAAAGCATTTTGATTGATTCTGCTATTTGCGTCGACGCAAATTGCCAAAATAGATGAAAAAATATTAATATTTAATGAAAATGTTTTTATATAATCTATTAAATATTTATTGATAATATTATATTAATATATTATTATATTCTTACCTAATGAACTGGAGAAGGTTAGGAATATGAAAAACAAAAATGAATTGGCTGGCAGCTTATGCGCTGAGCAATTTCAAAATGCTATTTCGCATACTCAGATTGCTGAAAAAAGCAAAAGCATAGCATTTGAAGTTTTGGTAAAAGGCAACTCTATAACTTCAGTTGCTAAAAAAAATGATCTCACCTATCAACGTGTAAAAAGTATTTGTGAGCGAGTTTATTATGAAAATGCTAGAAAAGACGTACAAATAACTGTTAGCATTCCTTCAGATTTAGTTGAACACGCAAAACAATTAATTACAACGTTAACTTC
>RRZT010171046.1_pt1 | contig 11394 bp, 12 predicted proteins | sample 2165551 | NCBI WGS metagenome assembly RRZT01 (sample SAMN10456910, study PRJNA506462) | wastewater metagenome | biome: wastewater; feature: sludge; material: wastewater sludge; isolation source: wastewater sludge with Escherichia coli K12::gfp cells carrying plasmid... | place: USA: Moscow, Idaho... | reverse complement strand
TAAATGTGGTTTTTACTGTGGTAGCTGTCCTAAATTTAATAATAAAAACTGTTTAGGATGTCGTACCCAGCATAAAAAAGGCGATTGTTTTACATATGATTGTGTTGATAATAAAAATATAACATACTGTGGACTATGTGATGATTTTCCTTGTGATGAGATTATAAAAAGGAAGAACGCAACTGTTTTAGATAAAGATTGGCTTAAATGGATGAAGGGAAAAAATAATATATAAAAATAAATAAACTTAGGTTAATATTATATGCTCTTTGCTTTTAAAAGCAGAGAGTATTTTTTTATAAAAATATAGTTTTCTTATTTATCATATTTTAAAAGCTCATCTAGTTTAAAGATTTAATTTTTTTGTTATTTTTATACTATAACGGGGTAATGTATCTTTACTTTTCTTCGTTAATAAGATAACATATAGATATAGAATAATAACTTACTATAAAACAATTCTTATTAAGGAGGGTATTTATGAACAAGAAACAACTGTCAGGAGGAATTTTATTATCAATATTACTTATCCCTTTTGGATATTTTTTACATTCAAAAGGAACTGGATTATTACTTCATCTTTTAACCGGTTTAGGGTTAGGATATGTATTGTCCCGAGCATCTTATGGATTTGCAGGTGGAATTCGTTTACTTTATTTACATGGAGATGGATTATTATCAAGAGCTTTACTTATTATGTTGGCAGTTACTATGGTTTTAACTCTAGCAGTTCATTGGAATGCAGCAAATAAAGATGCTATACCAGCGTTTGTTGCAGAAGAAGGCGATGCTGTTATTCCTGGTACAGGATCTGTTAATCCAATTAATTTAAACTTAATTATAGGTGGATTATTATTTGGAGTTGGTATGACCTTCGCTGGTGGATGTGCATCAGGAACTCTCTCTAGTTTTGGTACAGGTTCTGGTAGAGGTTTAATTGCAATTATTTTCTTTGGAGTTGGTGGATTAATTGGTGATATAATGTTACCTGGACTAAAAACTTCATTTATGGAAAAAGGTCCAATTGTTTATTTACCAGAAAAACTTGGTTACATAGGTGCTTTTATTATATCAATGATATTTATACTTATAACTTATGGACTAATTCAATCTTATGAAAGTAAGAGAAGAAAAAATAATACATTTATACCAATATGGACACCAGAAGAAGAACCTGCTGTTACAAATAATTATAAATTCTTTAGTTTAGAAACTTATAATACTATCTTAGGCAGACCTTGGAAACTTGTTACTGGAGCATTAATGCTATCTGTATTATTTGGAGTTATTATAATCACAACTAATAATAACTGGGGAGTTTCAGGACCATATGCCGTTTGGACAGCTAGATTTTTACAAATTTTTGGAGTAAATCCTCAAACTGGTGGTATGGCAAAAACATTTGAAACTGCTGCAGCTGGAATATTAAACCATTCCATTTCAATAAGAAATATTGGGATAATACTTGGTTCAAGTTTAGCAGTATTATTTAGTGGATGTTTTGCAATTGATTTTAAATTCTCTACCAAAGATGCCATTTACTATGCAATAGGTGGTATACTTATGGGAATCGGTGCTAAGCTTGCAAAAGGTTGTAATGTTGGAGCATTTTATTCTGCTATTGTAAGCTTCTCACTATCAGGCTGGATATTTATGATTACATTAATTTTAGGAAGTCTTTTTGCTTTAAAGGTATTTGCTAATAAAATGAACATGACTTCTGCCATAGAAGAATAAATATAAAAAATCGCCAATTTCTATTGGCGATTTTTATATTATTTTATTAAGTTTACCCAATCAATAAAGTTATTTACTGCAATATCTAAGAATTCTAAAGTTTTTTCATTATTAATATATCCATTTTCATCAACTTGATTGTGTACGCCTGCTATAAGCACTTCATTTGTTGTCATAGCTTTAACTCCTACATTTGGTGACAATAAAATATCTCTTAAATGATTTTGTGCTCTTGCTGTACCAAACATTCCCATTGCAGCCCCAACTATAAGTCCAGGCTTACCTTGCATAACAAATTCTACTCTTGAAAACCAATCTATTGCATTTTTTAATACTCCTGGTATTGAATAGTTATATTCTGGTGTTACAAATAATATTCCATCTGCATTTCTTATTTTTCCTCTAAGTTCTTCAACTATTGCAGGGGGATTCTCTTCTATATCTTGACTGTAATATGGTAATTCTTCTATTTTTAAAATTTCTATATCCATTTTTTCACTATATCTATCTTTCATTAATTCTGCCAATTTCATATTAAGTGAATTTTTACTTATTCCTCCAACTAGTGCAACTATTTTCATATTATTCCTCCTAATCTGTTTTCCATGGTATAGATACCCCGGGTATTATATATTAATCATAAACAAAAAGGCACCTGTTAAATTGATTAACAGATGCCTGATCTTATAAATCTATTCTATTTACTTCTTCTACCCATTCACTATATCTCTCCATTGCCTTATCAATAAAGCTAATAGTTCTTTCATCAACCAAATTTCCTTCTCCATCTAATAGTTTTGTAAATCCTCCAAGTATTACTTCATTATTTGGACATACATGCATAGTTGTTCCTGGTCCTGTTAAAATATCTTTTAAATGATTTTGAGCTCTAACAGTTCCCATTCTTCCTGGACTAGCCCCCATTATCATTGCTGGTTTATACATCAACACTTGTTCCACTCTTGAAAACCAATCTATTGCATTTTTTAATACTGGTGGAACAGAATAATTATATTCTGGTGTTATAAATAGAACACCATCTGCATCTTTTATCTTTTCTCTCATACTTAAAATTAATTCAGGTGGATTGTTTTCAATATCGTAATTATGAAATGGAAGTTTTTCAATTTCAAGAAATTCAATATCAAATTTATCTACATATCTCTCTTTTACAAATCTACCTAATTTTTTATTAATAGAATTAACACTTGGACTACCTACCATTGCAACAACTTTCATATTCATATCCTCCTTGTTTTTTTAAACTATTTATTATTTATTTTCACTAGAACAATCTCAGTATTACTTATTCTTTCATAGAAAAATCTCTGTTTTTTTAATACTGAATAAAGACAGTGTAAAAATACAAATATATTAAAGCTGATAATCATTAAAAAGATAACTACTAAATAATCATTGTACACTCCATTCATATTTAAATTATTTATAAGATTTAATATATAGTTAACTCCATAAAAAACAATGTAAAATGAAAATATTCTTAAAAATGCCTCCTTAAATTTAAGCCTATCTCCTATTCCTTTGATTCTAAGATTTGTTAAATAATTACCCACCGTTCTACCATTTGTCAATACTGGAAATATGGTAAAGTATGCAATAAATACTAACATAAAACTAAATTCATATTTTATAAAGAAACTTAATATTTTAGTTATAAAATTGATAACTATCATATCTATTATATAAAAAGATAAAAATCTCCTAAAATAACTTATTTTATATCTACTTTTCCCAGCATCTTCATCTAGCTTTTCTGTCTTTGGTAAGAATGATGAAAATATCGGTGTTATAAGATAGCCTATAGTTCCACCTAAAGTATTTAAAAATAAATCATCAACATCAAATAGCCTATAAGGTGCATTATAATATCCATATAACCCTGTCAACTGTGTTATTTCAAAAAATAATGAGACTAAAAAAGTTATTACAATCGTTTCTTTCAAATTCCTTTTAAAATAATATCTCAAATATATTCCTAATGGAAATAATAATAGTATATTAAAAACTACTTGTAAAAAAGCTCTTTCTTTTAGTAAATATTTATAAGAACTAGGATTTTTAATATTAATCTTCGTCTCTTTTATAATATCTCTTATTGACTCAAATGGTTTTAAATTATAATGTACTGTTCCTGGTTTTTGTAGTGATTTTATATCTCTTGTCTGTGGCAATGGCAATATAACAAGATAGTATGCAGCAATTAAAAATAATAAAAAAGAAAACAGTATAAATGTTCTCCATTTATTAACATATCCATACTTTTTATAATTATAGATAGCAAAAGGTACTGTCAATAATCCTGCCAATATAGGAAATGTAAATAATGCCATTTTTATTGGAAATAAATAAGCTCCCAAATTATCCCCTCCATCTTTTAACAATTCAATTATAACATATTATTATATTTCATTAGTAAATTAATCCAAAAAAGGGTCAATTTAAAATTGACCCTTTTAATTATTCTTCAATATTCTTTAAATTATAAATATGATTTAATGGACCATGGCCTTTTCCAATATTCATTCCATCTTTAATGGCACCTGTTAAGTATTTTTTTGCCTCTCTAACTGCTTCCTCTATAGATTTTCCTTTAGCTAAGTTTACAGCTATAGCCGATGAAAGTGTACAGCCTGTACCATGTGTATTTGAATTATCTATTCTTTCACCTTCAATCCAAATCATATCTCCATTTTTATATAATAAATCATCTGAACTATCTTTTAAATGTCCACCTTTTATTAGTATATAATTGCTTGTAAATTTGTTTATTAACTTTGCTGCCTCTACCATATCTTCTTTATTATTAACTTCTATTCCACTTAATGCAGAAGCTTCATCCATATTTGGAGTTATTATATCTGCTATACTAAATAATTCTTCAACCATAGCTTTTGTTCCTTCTTGGTCCATTAGTTTAGAGCCGCTTGTTGCAACCATTACTGGATCTAATACTATATTTTTTGCATTATATTCTACAAGCTTTTCTTTTATTGCGATTATCATATCTCCTTCTGGAACCATGCCTATTTTTATTCCATCTGGATAGATATCTTGAAATATATCATCTAATTGTGATTTTATAAAGTCTACAGGAAGATTATATACTTTTGATACCCCCATTGTATTTTGTGATGTAAGTGCTGCAAACACACTCATACCATAAGTTCCATTTGCTGCAAATGTTTTCAAATCTGCTTGTACTCCGGCTCCTCCACTACAATCTGATGTTGCTATAGTTAACAATTTCTCCACAGTTCATCTACCCCCAGTTGACTAAATTTTTCAATATATATATCTGACATTTCTTCTATTTCCGTTAATTCATCCTTACTGTGTTTATCTCCTATTCCCACTACTTTAAAATCTGCTTCCTTAGAAGTTTTTATTGCATAAAGAGAATCTTCAAATATCCAAGTACACTCTTTATCCGTTCCCAATCTTTCCAATGCTTTTAGAAAGAATCTACTATCATTTTTTTTAATTTTCACATTATCTTCTGTCTGTATAAATTCAAAATAATCTTCTATTTCAAGTCTTTTTAATAATGGTATAGCAAATTCTTCTGGTGTTGTTGTTCCTATACATATTTTAACATTATCTTCTCTTAATATATCTAAGAATTCTTTTACATTTGGTTTTAATTCAAATTCAAATTCGTAAAAATATTTCATTTTATTATAAGTAGTTTTTGCTATTTCATTTACATCTTCTATATTGAATTTTTCCTTTATATACATTATTGATTCTTTCATATCTTTTTCTTTCAGTTCTTTGTGTATATTTTTATCAGGATTATATCCCATATCAACTAATACTTCATATGCTAATGTATTCCATAGATACATAGAATCAATTAATGTTCCATCTAAATCAAATATTATTCCCCTCATAAAATACCTCCCTAGACAATCTAAACATTTCTTTAGTTGCTTCTTCTATATTCTTCTCTTTTAATATTGCAGATATTACTGCAACGCCTGAAATTCCAGTTCCTTCTAATTCAACAATATTATCTTTATTAATTCCTCCTATGGCAACAATTGGTATCCCTGTATTCTTAACAATGTTCTTTAATTCTTCAATACTCACATTTGTAGCATCATCTTTAGAATTTGTTAAGAACATTGCCCCAACGCCTAGATAATCTCCACCATCTTCTTCTGCCTTTTTAGCTTCTGATAAATTGCTAACTGAAACTCCTATTATCTTTTCTTTTCCTAAAATCTCTCTCGCTTTTTTAACATCTATATCATCTTGCCCTATATGAACTCCATCTGCATCTAATTCCTTTGCAACTTCAATATTATCGTTTATTACAAAGGGAATATTATGTCTATCTGTTATATTTTTTACTCTCTTACCTAATTCAATAAATTCATTATTATCAATATTTTTTTCTCGCAATTGTACCATTGTTACTCCTGCTTCAATTGCCTCTTCAACTAATTCTTCCAATGGTCTTTCAGTCCATCTTCTATCTGTAACTAAATATAATGTTAAATGTTTTCTATCTTTTTTCAACCTTCATTTCCTCCTTTAAATCTATATAATTAATTAAATTTATATTATCCATTAAGGATGTTTTAAAGCTTCCTATACCTAATGAATTTTTCTCCATATAATCTTTAGCCTTATCTCCAGATACACCCATCATAATAATTCCAAGAACTACAGAAGCTAGTATATTGTCATTATTTGCTCCTATAATTCCTCCAATAAGCCCTGATAGCATACAACCTGTTCCAGTAACTTCTTCCATTTTAGAATTTCCATTTCTTATTAAATACACTATTTCACCATCTGTTATAATATCTATCTTACCAGTTATTCCAACTATTGTATTGTATTTTTTACTAATTTCTTTAGATATTTCTATATATTCTTCTATATTTTCTTCTGTAATCAAATCTTCTATATCTACATCTACCCCAGAATTTGTCTTTTCCCTACTATATAAATATTTTATTTCTGAAGCATTTCCTTTTATAACAGAGAATTTTATCTCCTTAAATAATTCCATTGAAGTATCTACTCTTAATTTTGAAGCCCCTACGCCAACTGGATCAAACAATACTGGTATATTTAATTTATTTGCCATCTTTCCTGCTTTTTTCATTGAATCTATTGTTCTAGTATTCAATGTTCCTATATTTATAACAAGTGCATTTGATATACTTACAATATCTTCAACTTCATTTGGATCATCTGCCATTATAGGCGAACTACCAGATGCCAATATAATATTTGCCACATCATTTACAGTTACATAGTTTGTTATACAATGTACTATTGAATGGTTCTCTTTTAAATTATTAAAAATATTTTCCATTCTTACCTCCTAAATAAAAAAGACTTGCTAGCAAGTCTTTAATTAATTATTAAATCTTCCTCTCTTGGCATTATCCAATAAGTATACGGTCGAATATTAATTCCTCTCAGCAAGTTTACTCAGCTCCCGATTTCAGTTATAATTTGATTATATTAATAGTTTCATTCTATGTCAAACTATATTAAAGATGAGGAGGTATCTTATGAAAAATATAGAAAATATTATCGATTTACAGAGAAAGTATTTTAAAGAAGGAAATACTTTGCCAATTGAGTTTAGAATAGAAGCACTAAAAAAATTGAAATCTATTATTGAAAACAATGAAGAATTTCTCTTTGAAGCCTTATACAAGGATTTAAATAAATCTCCATTTGAAGCATATTCTACAGAGATAGGTGTAGTTTATAGTGAAATTAGCTATATTATAAAAAATATAAAATCTTGGACTAAAAGAAAAAGAGTAAGAACTAATTTAGTTAATTTTAAATCTAAATCCTATATATTAAAAGAACCTTATGGAAATACTTTGATTATATCACCATGGAATTATCCAATCTTTTTGACAATAATGCCATTAATCGGTGCAATAGCTGCTGGTAATACTGCTATTATGAAAGTTTCAAGAAGTTCTTCAAATACAAGCAGGGCATTAGAACAGATAATAAATGTTAATTTCCCAAATGAATATATTTATGTAATAACTGGTGAAGCCGGAACTAGTGAATATTTACTTGAGCAAAAGTTTGATTATATCTTCTATACTGGTGGTATTGAATATGGTAAGAATGTAATGGAAAAAGCTAGTAAATTTTTAACACCTGTAACTCTTGAACTAGGTGGTAAGTCTCCTTGTATAGTTGACAGTAACTCGGATATTCCTATGGTTGCAAAGAGGATTGTATGGGGTAAATTTATTAACTCTGGTCAAACCTGTGTTGCTCCAGATTATATATGTTGATAAAAGTATAAAAGATGAATTAATAAAGAATATAGTTTATTATATTGAAAATATGATATTAGTTGATAGAGAAAAAAAAAAAAAAATAATTAGTGAAAAACATTTCAATAGACTGTTGAAATATCTTGATAATTTAGATATTATATATGATAGTGGGGTTGATAATCATTATCAAAAGATTTATCCTATTCTTGTGGATGAACCAGATTTTAATAACCCTATTATGGAAGAAGAAATTTTCGGACCCATATTGCCTATTTTATCTTATGAAAAAGTAGATGAGGCTATTAAAAATATAAACTCTCTTACAAAACCATTGGCAGCTTATATATTTTCAAATAATGAAGTTTTTATTGATAATATATTGCATAAAATACCCTTTGGTGGAGGTTGTGTAAATGATACCCTTATGCATTTGGCAAGTCCATATCTGCCTTTTGGTGGAGTCGGCACAAGTGGCATGGGATCATATCATGGAAAGAAATCTTTTGAAACCTTTAGTCATGAAAAATCTATTTTGGATAAGTCTATAAGAATTGACCTGCCTTTTAGATATCCTCCATATAATGATAAATTGAAATTGGTTAAGAAAATTCTAAAATAAATGAAAAGCTGAGGTGAGATATGCTTTTACTTGAGAACAAATTAATCGAGTATATGAATATTAATGATGAAGAGAAAGCTCTCAAAATTTTAGATGAAATATTTAAAAAATTATCAAAAATAAATTCACCAAAACATTTTAGATATTTAAAAAATTATCTAATAACTTTTAATGGAATTGTCTCATATAATTATTATAAGAGACCTATATGCAAGAAAATGCTTTATAATATGCGATTTAATTTTATGCAAAAAATAGAAAGAGCCAATTCAGTTGAAGAATTGTATCAACTGGGAAGAAATATAGTTATGTTTTATATAAATGATATTAAATCTGAGAATATGATAACAAAAAATCCAACAATTAACAAAGCAATCGAATACATACACAACAATTTAGATAAAGAGCTTACATTAGATGAGGTTTCTAAATCAGTATTTGTTAGTAGTACTTATTTATCCCATCTATTTAGTAAATGTATTAAAATGACTTTTTCTCAGTATATAATTCATACAAGAATTCAAAAATCTAAATATCTCCTTACAAATACAAATATGTCAATTATGGAGATTGCTTTAGAATGTGGTTTTAATAGTCAATCCTATTTTTCAAATGTATTTAAAAAAATAGAATTAATGACTCCAAAAGAATATAGAGAAGAATATTAAAGCAGTTGAGAGTGCATAGTTAACTATACACTCTCAATTCTCAATTGCTTTTTTTCTTTAAACTACCATCAAAACTCTATTATTTTATCAAAAGCATTTATATAATCCCATTTATGGGATATTATTATTAAAGTCTTATCTACTATATTAAGTAATTCTTTTTGAATAATTATAGTATTTTTATCATCTAAATTTGCCAGTGGTTCATCAAGTATTAATATTGGAGTAGATCTTAATATTGCTCTTGCTAAAGTGATTCTTCTTTTTTCTCCACCTGATAAATTCTTACCACCTTCAGAAATTCTCATATCTAAAGATTTATAATCTGCATATTTTTCTAGTCCAATTTTATTTAATAGTTCTATTATATCCTTGTCTTCGATATCATCATACATAGCTATATTATTTCTTAGACTGTCGTCAAAAAGTATCGCATCTTGTCTCATAATGGTTATTAGTTTATTTAAACTATAAATCTCATTTAAAGATATATTATCAATTACTATATTTCCACTATTGGGATTATAGTAATTTAATAGTAAATTTATACAAGTAGTCTTACCTGAACCACTTTTACCTCTTAAAAGATATCTCTTATTTTTCTCAAATATGAAATTAAAGTTTTCTAAAATATTCTCTTTTCCCATATATCCAAAGGAAATATTTTCAAATACTATTTCATTAAAATTGTCTTTAATAATATCTTTTTTTTTATTATAATTTTCTATTTCATTTATAAAATCCAATATTGATTTATTTACTGGCTTTACGGATATTATATCCTGTATTAAATGTGACAGAGATATTATAGGAAATGAAAGTTGGTCTATCATACCTATTGCAATAAAAAAGTCCCCTGCAGAAAAACTTCCCTTTAATACTAAATATCCTGCAAATATTAAAACTATAAAATGAGAGAAATAAGAAAGTATTGCAGATATACTTCTTGTAATATATCCTAATCTTCTTTTATTATAGTTTTTCTCCATAACAACATTATTAGAATTTAAATATAATTCTTCTATATTCTCTTCAATATTGTAGTTTTTAATTATTTCAAATCCATTTAGCCAATCTGTTATATATCTCATATGGTTTTCTAGTTCTTTTATATAATCTACTTGAGAATTTTTAAGCTTTTTCTCAACTAATTTTGGGATATATAATGGCATTGTTAATAAAACTAAAGTAACTATAGCAATTTTAAAATCCAATACAAATAATGATATACTTACAATAAAAATCTTTATAATTATCTCTGATAATATAGGTATTGTTCCAAAATATTTATTTTCAATTATATCCATTTCATTTGTATATTCAGTAATGTATTCACCTATATTTTTCTTATTATATTCTGGATAATTTCTTTTTAATATTGATTTAAAATAATCTTCTCTTAGTTCTTTTACAGCGTTTACAATAAATCTACCTTTACTATTATCATAAAGGTAAAAGAATCCTAGTTCTAAACCTATAAATACTCCTAAGTAGATACCATATTTTATACTAGAATTAAATTCTCTGGAGATAGCATAGTCTAATAGACTACCTTTTATAAACTGTACTTTAACTGCAAAAATTGAAGCTATTATTGAAAACAATATTGCTAATAGCAATGGTCTTTTATTTTTTATTATATATTTTTTCATCACAATCCTCCTAGTTATTTTTAAAATAACAATAGAAGGTTTCCTTCTATTGTTTAGAAGGATATTCTTAATCTAACCATAAATTTCACCTCTTAATATGTAAATGATATATAAATTATATCAAATAAATATCTTCTCACAAATAATACATTTTTTATAAAAGATAAAAAGATTGAAAGGATTTCTCTTTCAATCTTCTCCATAATTGTTTACTGTCAACTATCAACTGTTACACTGTTTTTATGGTTCTAGAATAAAAAATCGAATATGTTATTATACTATAGCTTGATATTTTACGAGAAGAAATGAAGGGAGTTGCGATTCTCCCTCATATTTCCTCTCGAGCTCTCCATTTTTACACCCTCAACGCTTTTTCAGTGAATTAATTAACTTAAATATATCCAAAGAAAATTCATCCACCTATC
>RRZT012082213.1_pt1 | contig 11397 bp, 11 predicted proteins | sample 2165551 | NCBI WGS metagenome assembly RRZT01 (sample SAMN10456910, study PRJNA506462) | wastewater metagenome | biome: wastewater; feature: sludge; material: wastewater sludge; isolation source: wastewater sludge with Escherichia coli K12::gfp cells carrying plasmid... | place: USA: Moscow, Idaho... | reverse complement strand
ATAAAAAATATGAAAGTGATAGTGAAGATGATGTAAATAAGATGCTTGAAGCTATTACAGATACAAGACATTTGAGCTTTTTTGCATTTACCGCAACGCCAAAAGATAAAACTATGCAAATCTTTGGAAGAGTTGAAGATGATGGAAAACCACATGAGTTTCATCTTTATTCTATGCGACAAGCTATTGAAGAAGGATTTATCCTTGACCCACTTAAAAACTATATGATAAGTGATACTTATTTTAAGATAGGAAAAAAAATAAAAGACAATCCTATTTTTGAAAAAAGAGGAGCAAATAAAGCTATTGGAAGTTTTGTAAATCTGCATGAACATAATATCAATCAAAAAGTGGAAACTATTGTTGAAGATTTTATGACAAATAGAGTTTTTTGGCTAAAAAACAAAGCAAAAGCGATGGTAGTGACAAGTTCAAGGCTTCATGCTTTAAAATATAAATTGGTGATGGATGACTATTTGGCAAAAAATTATTCAAATATAAAATCTTTAATAGCATTTTCAGGGGAACTTGAAGTAGATGAGGTGAAATACACTGAAGAGAGTATGAATGGTATAAAAGAGAGTGAATTGACAGAGGTTTTTGATAGTGTTGATACTATTAAGTTCTTAATCGTTGCAGATAAATATCAAACAGGATTTGACCAACCAAAGCTTTGTGCTATGTATGTTGATAAGATGCTTGATGGCGTGACAGCAGTTCAAACACTTTCAAGACTCAATCGTGTAACAAAAGGTAAAGATAATACTTTTGTACTTGATTTTGTAAATGAACAAGAAACAATTTTGAAATCTTTTGCGAGATATTATACCTCTTCAAATATAGAGGCGATGACTGACCCAAATATTGTGTTTGAGTTTTATCATAAGATAGATGAGTTTCATATCTGCTATGAAAATGAGGTAAAAGAGTATTGTAAACTTTATTTAAAAGAGGATAGAAATACAAATGATATAACAGATATGGATAATCTAGTAAATGTGGCGATAGAGAGATTTAATAAAATAAAAGATAATGCAAAAGAGGATGAATTTAAAACTTATGTGATTAAATTTTTTAGGGCTTATAACTTTTTGATACAGATTTATCCTATCAAAAAGACTTCACTTTATGAGATGTATATCTATCTTGGAGGACTAATTAAAAAGTTTCCAAAAGATAGTATCAGTAAAGTTGAACTTGATAATCTTTTAAGTCTTGATTTTTATAAACTAAAAAGGATGAATGGTGATGAGGTAAATGGGGAAGATTTAGGACTTGAAAAAACAAAATCTGAAACTTTACAAGGTTTTAGTGAGGGAAGTAGTAGAAAAAAAGAGAAAGAAGAGATTGACTTAAATAGTCTTATTCAAAGAATAAATGACCTTTTTGGACTTGAATTAAGTGATGAAGATAGATTGGCTTTTTATGACCAACCGATGGAAGCACACAAAAAGAATGACGATTTAAAAGATATAGCAAAAGTGAATAGTTATGATGAATTTGAAGAGCAGTTTAAAAAAAGGTATTTTTTAAAAATGATACTAGATAAAAAAAGTACCAATGAAGAGTTGTTTGAAAAAATATTTACAGATAACTCTTTTAAATCATATTTAGTAGAAAATATGTCAAGAGAACTGTATCGGCATTTTAATCAATGATAATGTGAGGTAGAAAGTTATTTTTCTACTCTACATCACAAAATTCAAGCGATGGTAAATCGGGTCTTTCTAAATCATTATTATCATTGAGATAAAGTTTTTTAAGATTTTTTAAATTTAAAAAACTTGATGGCAATTCACTTATCTCATTCTCTTCAATATCAAGTTCGATTAAATTTTCTAACTCTCCAAAACATTCTGGAAGTGATTGAAGATTATTAGCAGAGATACTTAAGTGATTGAGATTTTTGAGTTTACAAATAGTTGTTGGTAGATACTTTAACTTGTTATTATCAAGGGTAAGAATTTGTAAATCCTCCATCAAACTGATATCAAAGTCAAGTTTTGTTAGGTTATTGTCATTGAGGTTGAGCCTCATAAGCATATCGTGAGCTTCAAGCGAGGGTAAATCTTGTATCTCATTTCCCTCCAAAAGTAAGGTTTCAAGTTCACTAATTTTCCCCAAAGATTCTGGTAAATGTTTTAGTTTGTTGTATGACAAATCAAGATAATACAAAGAGTGCATAGGGGCAAATATCTCAGGTAACTCCACTAAATCATTTGTATCAAGTGAAAGATAGAGAAGTTTTGAAAGTTTTTCTAAATTACGAGGGAGTTCTTTTAGAAAATTGGCTGCGATTGTAAGTCGTGTGAGTTTTTTGAGATTTCCTAGTTCCTCTGGCAAATGGGTGAGGCGATTTCCGTTTAGATTGAGTATCAAAAGGGAACTTAAATTGCCAATATTTGAGGGTAACTCTTCTAAAAGATTATTTTCACATTGGAGATTTTTAAGGCTTTTGAGATTGCCAATCTCTTTAGGAAGTGTTTTTAATCTGTTGCTTGAAAGCTTCAAAACTTGTAAGTTTTCTAAAGCTTCGATAGAGGAGGGAATCTCTCGTATTTTTCTTTTGCTTAGGTCTAAAACCGATAGATTTTTGAGTTTTTCACTCTCATTTGGGACAAATCCATTGGATTGCATCCATCTTGAAAATTCTTCTAGTGTATCAATGGTTTTCATTCTCCACCCATCCTTTCGTTCATTTGGTCTATCATCAAATCTATCTCTTCAAAGTCAACTGCTCCAAATTCAAGCATATTAAAGAGGGCTGTGAGTGGTCTTCGACAACACACACGATTGCATCCCGTGACTAGTTTTTTTGCTTTTTTGTATGGAAGGTCTGTTTGTTTAAATATCTCAATCGCTTCATTAACGGTCTTTTCACCACAAAGACAAATTATTTTAGTACCCAAATCTTCCATAAGGTGCTCCTTCTAGTTTTATTTAAGGAAGTCGTATTTTTGTTTCATCTCATTTACAGGGATCATCGCTTCTTCAATCTTTTTGCTTAAATCTGCTAGTTTGACATAATCAGTCCAAATGCTATCTTCTACAATATCGTGAATCTCTCCAGCTATCTCAGTTACTTTTCGTTTAAATCCTGCATACTCTTTTTTTAGTTCTTTTTCATCTATTTCCATTTTGTTCTCCTTTTGTTTGTTTTATTTTTTTAAACGAGTTTGCTCTTACCGCATTCCTAGATACAACAAGATTTTTTATGAACGATTCTGCAACTTTAGGGTCAAAATCTTTGATTTTGGGGTACCCAAAGTGAAGCCTTAGTGAATAAAAAAGCTTGTTGTATCTAAACTCAAAACCCATAAACCATCTCCAAATTGATATTTGGTCTTTCATTTTTGTAAATCAACTTATAACCACTTTCAAATTTGAAGTTATAGCTTTCATACAACTCTTTTATCTCCAAAATATCTGCTGGGATAAAAGCTATCAAAATCTTCAAACCTCTATGATAAATCACCCCACGAAGGAGTTTTTCAGCATCATCAAATGCACCATTATCCATAATCCAAGGGGAGATTTTGATGATTGCTTTGTCGATTGCATAGGAGTGTTGAAAACCAAATTTTGTAGAAAGCAAGAGGGAAGATGGCTTTGCATTTTTGGTTATAAAATCGACTCTATCTTCATTGAATGCCAAAAAATCAATTTGTTTTATAATTGGAAGATAGTTTTCAGTGGAGATATGTTTTCCCATCGCATTTGTGAAGTTAAAAACTGCACCACCTTTATAAGTAGCTTTGAGAAAATTTCCATACTGAACAAACCCAAAATTGGAAAATATATCAATCTCATCACTTTTTGCTAAAAAGAGGATAGCTTTTGAAGTTGATATATTTTTGAAAAAGAGGGCGATGATTCGCTCCCTGATGGTTTTATTGACATTGGAAAGATAGGCAAAATTATTTATAAGTATCGTATGTTCTAAACTCATAGCAGTAAGTATTCCTACTAAATTCTCTTTCTCATATATCCCATAACAGAGGCTTTGATCCTCTTCAAAGGCTTTTAAAATCCCATTTTTATCGAGCAATACTTTAGAAGAAAGGGTTTCTAAATCTTTCTCTAAACTATTTTTTCTTATCCAACCTACGAACATAAATACAACTCTTTAAGTTCTTGTGGTTCCATCACTTTTTTTCTTGAAGTGACGATAGCTCTTATTTTTGGGAGTATCTCATCTATTTTTGCATTATCTGGAGTTATTCCTAAGCTATTGAGATGGTATAAAATCGTTGAACTTCCACTATGTTTTCCGATAGGAAAATAACGATGAAGCCCAACTTCAACTGGACTAAAAGCCTCATAAGCACTATTGTTTTTGAGCATCCCATTCATATGGATACCTGATTCGTGAGAGAAGATATACTCCCCAATAATAGGGGAGTTTTTATCGATTGGTTTATTGGAAGCAACACTTACTAGATGGACGAGTTTTTGCAGTCTATCAGAGTGAATAACTCTTTTTTCACCAAATTGGTGGGTTAAACTCATCAAAACTTGCTCAAAACTCGCATTTCCAGCCCGCTCTCCTAGACCAATAACTGTCGTGTTTACACTAAATGCCCCAGCTTCAATCCCCGCTATCGAGGTTGCAGTTCCCATTCCAAAGTCATTGTGGGTGTGCATTTCGATTGGAAGGAGGTTGAGACTTGAGAGATATGAGATATTTTGATAAGTTTTGTTTGGTGTTAGTATTCCAATAGTATCGCAGTATCTGAATCTATCAGCTCCTAAATCTTTGGCAAATTTCATAATATCAGCTAAAAAAGGAAGTTCACTTCGACTCGCATCTTCAGCCCCAACACAGACAAAAAGGTTCTCTTTTTTTGCTTGAGTTATGGTAGTTTCTAGGTTTTTATAAAGTTCATCCACCCCACCTTTGAGCTTCAAATCAATCAACAGTTTTGATACAGGGATAGATAAATCAACAGCTTTTACACCGCAACTAAGTGATGCTTCAAGGTCACTCATCGTCGCACGATTCCAGCTCATAATCTGTAAAGGAAGTCCAAGATTTAAAATCTCTTTTAACTCCTCTTGCTCTTTTTTCCCCATAGCAGGAATTCCAACTTCAAGTTCATCCGCCCCAGATTCATAGAGTAAAGTAGCGATTTTGAGCTTTTCATCTAAAGTAAAAGATACATAAGGTGCTTGTTCCCCATCTCTTAGTGTTGTGTCGTTTATAATTGCCATAACTCATACCTCTTATTAAAAAACTAATGCAAAATCTATTCCATTTGATTTAATAGAATATTTTTATCAAAAAACTCCACAAGCAAGTACAGAAGAGATGCAAAAAGAAGCAATGAAAGCTGTTTCACAAATGAGATTTGGTAAAGCAAAAGATAACTATTTTTGGATAAATGATACTACACCCAAGATGGTAATGCATCCTATTAAACCAGCACTTGATGGAACGGATTTATCTGAATCAAAAGATCCAAATGGGAAAAAACTGTTTGTTGAAATGGTAAAAGTTATTAAAGCTAACAATGAAGGATTTGTTGATTATCAGTGGGCAAAACCAAATTTTGAAAAACCTCAAAATAAAATCTCTTATGTAGCTTATTTTAAAGAGTGGGATTGGATAGTTGGAACTGGTGTTTATGTTGATGATCTTGAAAAAGAAATAGCAGATATGAAACAAAAAGCTGATGAAAATGTTAAAAGTTTATTATGGAGTTTTGTTCTTATCACTATTGTTTTATTAGTTATTGTGTTATTGACATTATATTTTGCAATAGTGAAAGCTGTTGTGATTCCTATGGAGTCTTTAACAGATGGTTTTGAAAAACTTTTACATTCAAATGATATAACTACAAGATTATCAATACATTCAGAAGATGAAATTGGTCGAGCTTCTATGTTGTTTAATCATTATATGGATTCAATTCAAAAAGGTTTAGAGGAAGACCAAAAAGTTATAGATGAGATAAAAGAGGTTGTTTCAAGAGTTGGAAGTGGATTTTTTATTTACACAGTGAAACAAAATGCAAATAGTCAAAATATTAATGATTTAAAAAATGTTCTTAACAATATGATAAGTACGATACAAGTGCAACTCCAAACAATCAATCAAGCTTTGATGGAATTTGGTAAAGCAAATTTTTCTCATAAACTTACTATTGATAATGTTAGTGGAGAGATAGGAACTGTTGTTATTCAAACAAAAGCGATAGGAAATAATGTTTCTGAAGTTTTTGCAATGATACAAAAAAGTGGTGATGAACTGAGTCAAGATATTATCCATTTATCTAATGCTTCTACAGAACTTTCTGTTTCTTCGAATAAACAAGCAGCAGCTTTAGAAGAAACAGCGGCGGCTTTAGAAGAGATTACAAGTAGTATTAAAAATAATAGTGAAAATATTACAAAAATGTCACATATTGCTAATAACCTTACAACAACTGCAAATTATGGTGAAAATTTGGCAACAAAAACTGTTGACTCAATGACGCAAATAGATAATGAAGTCAATGCTATCAATGAAGCAATAAGCATAATTGATCAAATTGCATTCCAAACAAATATTCTTAGTTTAAATGCAGCGGTAGAAGCAGCAACTGCTGGTGAAGCTGGTAAAGGATTTGCCGTGGTTGCACAAGAGGTAAGAAATCTTGCTTCAAGAAGTGCAGAAGCAGCAAAAGATATTAAAACATTGGTTCAAAATGCTACGACAAAAGCGAATGAAGGTAAAACAATAGCGCATGATATGATATCAGGATATCAATCACTTAATACTATTATCAATCAAACAAAACATATTATCGATAATGTTACAAATGCTTCAAAAGAACAAGAGATTGGGATAGTTCAAATTAATGATGCAATAGCACAGCTTGACCAACAAACACAACAAAATGCATCAAATGCTTCTTCAATATCAGAATTAGCACAAGGTGTAAAATTACTTTCAGAGCAACTCACTGCAGTTTCATCAAATGCAAAATTTGATCAAAATACAAAAAATCAAATTTGTGATATAGGGCTTGTTTATAAAGTAAATGAATTATTTTTTGATCATGTAATCTTTAAAAATGAACATTTTGCTTCACTAGATGCAAAAAAAACTTGGAGTGTACAAAAACCTACTGAATGTAAAATAGGAAAATGGATAGCACAGCAAGAAAGAGAAGGTGTTAAATATACTACGTCATCTAGTTGGGATAATCTAAAAAAATTACACGATAGATATCACCATAGTATCCAAGATTATTTAGATAAAAACGCACAAAATCAACCAAATAGTGCATTAAATAAATATTCAAATCAAATAGAAAGTGACATATCTAGTATATTTGATGTCTTGAATGAACTAAAAAAAACAAATTGTAAAATGGGATGATGAAGAGAGAAAGACTAAAGAAAAAGGGTTGTTGAAACAACTCTTTTTTTGAAATTCTTTCTTTTTAATATCTTCAGCATTCAAACTCCTCTTATTTCAAATCATAAAATCAAAAGTGAATTTAGGTTACAATGTATCCACAAAGAAGTGATGTCGTTTTTGGTTATTGGGAGATATGGGGTAAAAAATGAATTTGAATATAATGAATATAAAGTACAAAATAAATCCAAAATATGAAGATGACTTTAAAGAGTTTTTGCTTGGAATAAAGGAACATTTTAAGGAGAACAATCAAACTATCCATAAAGCGAGAAATGAATTAAAAATATTACAACATAGCGGAAAAGATGTAGTTGTAAAAGCATTTAAAATTCCAAATATTGTGAATCGTATAGCGTACTCCTATTTACGAAGTTCTAAGGCGAGTAAGTCTTATGAATACTCTTTAAAAATTGGTTCGTTTACCCCAGAACCTATCGGATATATTGAGTTTTATGATGGTGGACTTTTAAAAGAGAGTTATTTTGTAAGCGAGAAGTTTGCATATGATTTTACTATAAGAGAGCCATTATTAGATAAAGATTTTCCTGAAAGTGAAGCAATTTTGAGGGCTTTTGCGAGGTTTTCGTACGACTTACACGAAGCTGGGATATTTCACAATGACTATTCTCCTGGAAATATCCTTATCAAAAAAGATGATGAAAAATATATTTTTAAAATAGTTGATATCAATCGGATGAAGTTTTTTGATTCCTGTGTGATGGATCAAAAAACGAGGGCAAAAAACTTTTCTAAGCTTTGGGCAAGTGATGCTATTTTGAGAATTATGGCAGATGAATACAAAAAATATTATAGTTGTGATGATAAGTTTGAGAGTCAAGTATTGTATTTTTCAAATAAAAATAAACAAATAAAGAATTTCAAAAAAAGACTTAAAGGGATTGAAGTTAATGATTAAAAATATTTCATGTGTGATGATTGCAAAAGACGCAGAGGCGACACTTTCAAAAGTTTTAGATGCATTACAAGAGTTTGAAGAAGTGATAGTTTATAGCAATAACTCTACTGATAATACGGATATAATTGCTCAAGGCTATTCAAATGTAAAGCTTATAAATGGGGAATTTCTAGGTTTTGGACCAACAAAAAATAAAGCTGCTGCAATCGCTTCAAATGACTGGATTTTTTCACTAGATGCTGATGAAGTTGTGACATTGGAGTTTGTTGAGAATTTGAAAAAAGTAAGCTTGGATGATAAAACTTTATATACGATTTTAAGAACAAATTACTACAAAGATTCTCAAATCAAACATTGTTGGGGTGATGATGTGATAGTAAGGCTTTATAACAAAACAAAAACTTCATTTACGGATAAAAAAGTCCATGAAAAGATTATCGTTGATGGTTTTACAATAGAGTCAATCAAGGGTGTTGTAAAACATTTTCCTTATTCTACAATTACAGATTTTATTATTAAACTTGATAGGTATTCCACTATTTTTGCACAAGATAATGTAGGGAAAAAAAGTTCAAGTCCACTCAAAGCACTCTTGAATGCGAAGTTTTCTTTTATCAAAACTTACTTTTTCAAACGGGGATTTTTAGATGGATACGCAGGGTTAGTGATAGCATTTTCCCATATGGCAACCAATTTTTATAAATATATCAAACTATATGAATTAAACAAAGAGTTAAAAAATGACAATACTTATAACTAGACACGATAAAATAGGGGATTTTATAACAGCTCTTCCGATGTGCAAAGTGTTAAAAGAGCAAACAAATCATAAAATCGTGATGTTGGTTGCAAAAGTAAATGTCGCATTGGCACAAAAGATGGAGTTTATCGATGAGGTTATCGAATATAGCGAGGATAGTTTTACTTTACTATCACGCATAAATAAGATGAAACCAGATGTGAGTATTAGCGGTTATATAGATAATCATCTTGGGCTTTGTTTATTTTTGGCAAGAGTTCCTATAAGAATCGCACCTGCAACAAAATTAGCTCAAATCTTTTTTAATCGTACTATCAAACAACGAAGAAGTAAAGTTGAAAAAAGGGAATGGGAATACAATCTTGATTTAGTGAAGCAGTTGGATGAGAATCTAAAATTAGAGTTTGCAAAACCACTTTTAAAGCTAGATGTAGAGAAAGAAAATAGAGTGATTTTCCATGCTGGATTTGGTGGAAGTAGTGATGGAAATCTTACACTTGATGAGTATTTAGAGTTAGCTAGAATGGCATCTGCTAAAAGTGAAGTAGTATTTAGTTTTGGTCCAGATGATAGTGCTTCAAAAGAGTATATAACTTCAAAATTAGATTTTCCTGCAATTATTCGTGATGATTTTGCATCTCTTTGGGATTTTACTCTGTTTATCGCTACAGCAAAACTTTTCATAAGCACTTCAACTGGACCAATGCATCTAGCAGGGCTTACAAATACGACAACTTTGTCCTTTTTTGGAAGTAATCTTTTTGCTAGTAGCAAAAGATGGGGGACAATAAGTGATGAAAGGTGTCAAAATAATTTTGAGATTCCAAAAGGGTATGGAAAAGAGTTCTTAAAATCAATAGAAAATAAAATGATGGAACTTTTATGATATTTCCAAACTATTCTTGGCATCCCTCAGACCAACCTGAGATTTTAAAAAAAGCTGATAAAAAGCTTTTGAGAAAAGGGAGAGGGATTGATTTTTTAAAACTATTTTTGACAAATCTTATTTGGTTTCCGTATTTATTATTAAAGTTTTTAGTGATGAAGAGTGAGCCTAAAGAATCACTTTCAAAAAATAAGTTTTATGGTCTTTGCGTCAATTTAGATAAAGGGGAAAATCAAGTTGCTTTGGTAGAAGAACTTGGTGTACAATCTCTTCAAATTCGATTTTTTTTATCTGATATGAAAAATATTGATAAATATGTGGAGTTTGTAAAAAGCTTTCTCAAAGAGAGCGACAAGCACAAGGGTAGCAATAAGGAGATTTTGATTTGTGTGATTCAAAGTAGGGAACATATCGAAAATAGCGAACTTTTGGCTAATGATATCAAAGTGGTTTTTGAAAAATTCAGCCCCTATGCAAATGAATTTATGATTGGAAATGCAATCAATCGTATCAAATGGGGATTTGTAACTGTTGAGGAGTATTTGACATTTTTTGAGACAATTCAAAAGGTACGAGATGAATATTTTCCACAATTGAAACTTATCGGCTCTTCCGTGATAGATTTTGAGTACCATTTTACGATTCGAACATTATTTAATAGCTATAAAATCCATTTTGATAAGCTAGCAAGTTTACTCTATGTTGATAGAAGAGGCTCCCCTAAAAACACCCAATATGGACTTTTTGACCTAAAAAATAAGGTGGAGTTTTTGGATACGATTGTAAAAAGCTCAAATCAATGCGATAACAGTATCTATATCACTGAAACAAATTGGCCATTAAAAAATACAGCTCCATATGCTCCAACGAGTGAGAAAGAGTGTGTGAGTGAAGAGGAGTATGCTGTCTTTTTGCTAGAGTATTTTGATATAGTTGCCAAAACGAAAAAAGTGGAAAAAGTATTTTGGCATCAGTTAATTTCAGCTGGTTATGGACTCGTTGATAATAGGGATGGGAAATTGCGAAAAACAAAAGCATTTTATGAGTTTAAAAAGATGATAGAAAATAGTAAAAATGAAAAATAAAAAAATATTTATAGAGATTCCAACTTGGCTTGGAGATGCTGTTATGGCGACACCAGCGATAGAAAATATCGTAGCAACTTATCCAAATTGTGAGCTTACGATATTAGGTTCATTTGTAAGTACAAAGATTTTTGCACACCACCCCAATCTAAAAAGATTGATAGTGGATGACTCAAAAAAAAGTGGATTTCGCTATAAAAATCTCTATAAAATCTCTAAAAGTATAGGAAAAGTCGATATCGCTTTTAGTTTTAGAAGAAATTTTACAAGTACATATTTACTTTATTTTATTGATGCAAAGGAAAAATACCGATACAAAAGATTGACACAAGATGAAGTTCATTT
>RRZT011600119.1_pt1 | contig 11397 bp, 9 predicted proteins | sample 2165551 | NCBI WGS metagenome assembly RRZT01 (sample SAMN10456910, study PRJNA506462) | wastewater metagenome | biome: wastewater; feature: sludge; material: wastewater sludge; isolation source: wastewater sludge with Escherichia coli K12::gfp cells carrying plasmid... | place: USA: Moscow, Idaho ... | reverse complement strand
GGCCAGCTGCTCGGCCTCGCGGGCATGCTGCAGGGCCTGCAACACCTCGTCCAGATCGCCCTCCATGATGGTCAGCAGCTTGTACAGCGTGAGGTTGATGCGGTGGTCGGTCAGGCGCCCCTGCGGGAAGTTGTAGGTGCGGATGCGGTCCGAGCGGTCGCCGCTGCCGATCAGGCCCTTGCGCGTGGCTGCTTCCTTGGCGGCGCGTTCGCTGCGCTCCTTCTCCTGGATGCGCGCCTGCAGCACCTGCAAGGCCTTGGCCTTGTTGCTGTGCTGGCTGCGTCCGTCCTGGCATTCGGCGACGATGCCTGTGGGGATATGCACCACGCGCACGGCCGAATCCGTCTTGTTGATGTGCTGGCCGCCGGCGCCACTGGCGCGGAAGGTGTCTATGCGCAGGTCGGCCGGGTTCAGCGTGATAGCGGCGGCCGCGTCGGGCTCGGGCATCACGGCCACGGTGCAGGCGCTGGTGTGGATGCGCCCCTGGGTCTCGGTATCCGGCACGCGCTGCACGCGGTGGCCGCCCGATTCAAAGCGCAGCGCGCCGTAGGCGTTGTCGCCGTCCACGCGCAGCACCACCTCCTTGTAGCCGCCGAGCTCGCTTTCGTTGGCGCTCAGGACCTCGACCTTCCAGCCCACGTTGGCGGCGTGGCGCGTGTACATGCGCGCCAGGTCGGCGGCAAACAGGGCCGATTCGTCGCCGCCGGTGCCGGCGCGGATTTCAACAAAGGCCGCGCGCGCGTCGTCGGGGTCTTTGGGCAGCAGCAGGCGCTGCAGCTCGTCTTCGAGTGCCACCAGCTCGTCTTGCGCGCCCTGGATTTCTTCCTGTGCCATCTCGGCCATGTCGGGGTCGGCCAGCAGCTCCTGGGCGGCGGCCAGGTCGGCCTCGCGCTGCTGGTAGCGGGCGTAGCGCCCGGCGATCTGCGTGACCTCGGCGTGCTCGCGCGAGATGGTGCGGTATTGCGCCATGTCGGCCATGATGTCTTCGCGCGAGAGCAGGAAGTCAAGCTCTTGCAGGCGCTGCGCGTAGCGCTCCAACTGGCTGCGGAGAAAGGGTTTCATCGGGGAAAGGAAAATTTATTGCTACTGTTTATGTAGCTATTAGCGCTTGCTTGGTAAGCGCTGGATGCCGATTTGGCTTGTGGTGCAGCAGCGGCGCTACAGCCCGGTCTTGCTTTGCGAGCGCAGGAACAGGCGAGAAACCGCCTCGGCCGTCTGGGCGCGCGCATCGGCGTCGCCGGCGCGCAACTCGGCCATGGTGCCGTGCAGCATCTTTTGCGCGAGGCCGCGCGACAGGGCTTCGAGCACCACGTCGATGTCCTCGCCCTTGGCCAGCAGGCGCTTGGCGCGTGCGATCTCCAGGGCGCGCCACTCATCGGCCTGGCTGTTGAGCTGGCGGATCAGCGGCACCACGGCGCCGGCCTGGCTGGCGGGGCTGCGCAGCTCCATCCAGTGCATGAAGTTCTGCACCCCGGCATCGATGATGGCCTCGGCCTGGGCCACGGCCGCCTGGCGGTTGGCCTGGGCGGTCTGCACCACGCCGGCCAGGTCGTCCACGGTGTACAGGTAGACGTCCTCGAGCTGTTTGACCTCGGGCTCGATGTCGCGCGGCACGGCCAGATCGACCATGAAGATGGGGCGGTGGCGGCGTTTCTTCAGGGCGCGCTCGACGGCGCCCAGTCCGATGATCGGCAGGCTGCTGGCCGTGCAGCTGATGACGGCGTCGTATTCGTGCAGGTGCTCGGGCAGATCGGCCAGGCGCATCACATCGCCGCCAAAGCGCGTGGCGAGCTTCTCGCCGCGCTCCAGCGTGCGGTTGGCTATTGATATCTGCTTCGGGTTCTTGGCCGCGAAGTGCGTGGCGCACAGCTCGATCATCTCGCCCGCACCGACGAACAGCACGCGGATCTTGGACAGGTCTTCGAACAGCTGGCCCGCCAGGCGCACGGCGGCGGCGGCCATGCTGATGCTGTGCGCGCCGATGTCGGTGCTGGTGCGCACCTCCTTGGCCACGGCAAAGCTGCGCTGAAAGAGTTGGTTGAGCGTGGTGCCCAGGGCGCCCGCGCCTTCCGCCGCGCGCACGGCATCCTTCATCTGGCCGAGGATCTGCGCCTCGCCCAGCACCATGGAGTCGAGCCCGCTGGCCACGCGGAAGGCGTGGCGCGCGACCAGGCCGCTCTCCAGCGTATAGGAGTGCGAGCGCAGCAGCGAAGGGCTGACACCGCCGCTGGCGGCCAGCCAGTCCAGCGTGTGATCAAGCGCCGGCTTGTGCGCAGCACAGTAGATCTCGGTGCGGTTGCAGGTGGAGATGATGGCCGTCTCCACACCCGGGTGGCTGCTGGCACCGCTGGCCAGCGACTGGCGCAGGCCGTGCAGCGTGGGCGCGATCTGATCGATCGCGAACGCGAAGCGGCCCCGCAGATCCAGCGGTGCGGTGTGGTGGTTGATGCCGAGTGCCCAAACTGCCATATCCGGGGATTATAAAATCGCCCGCGCAATCAGGCACGCTACCGGTCAAATGCTTGATTTACATCATGTTTGCATGAACCCGCTCGCCATCCTGAACCACCTTCTGAACTTTGCCGCACCGGCCCTGGCGCTGGCGGTGTTGCTCGTGCTGGTCAGCCATTTATTCATGCGAAAAACGGCTGCAGCACATGGCTGGGTTGCGCCTATAGCTATCAATTTTGTTGTTGGCTGCGCGGTGCTGGTGGCCGGCCTGGCGTGGCTGGGGCGCGATGGCCGGATGCTCACCTACGCCGCCCTGGTGCTGGCCTGCGCCAGCAGCCAGTGGCTCATGTTGCGCGCCTGGCGCGGCTGAAGTCCGATTAGATCCGCTCTATCAGCGAGCGCCCGGGTGCCGCCTCGCTCACGGGCTGGGCCACGGTGGTGGTGGCGGGTGGCGACAGCGTCAGGCCGGCCTCGCGCAGCGCGTCCAGGATGGAGAACAGCACATCGCTGCGCACGCCCGAGACCTGGCGCGGGCTGCTGACGTAGCCAATGGCCAGAAAGGTCAGCGTGCCGCCCTGTATGCCCTCCAGCGTGACCGAGGGCGCCGGGTCGTCCAGCATGGCCTCCTGCGCCTCAAAGGCCTGCAGGATCAGCGCGCGCATGCGCCGCGCGTCGGTGTCCAGTGGTGCCGGCAGGCGCAGCAGCACGCGGCCCTGGGCGCTGTCCAGGGTCACGTTGCGCACGGTCTTGGTGATGAACTCCGAGTTCGGCACGATCACCGTGGAGCGGTCGCTTTGCTGGATCTCGGTGGCGCGCACGTTCACACGGCGCACATCGCCCTCGGTATCGCCCAGCACCACCCAGTCGCCCACCTTCACCGGGCGCTCGGCCAGCAGGATCAGGCCGGAGATGAAGTTCTGCACGATGGCCTGCAGGCCAAAGCCTATGCCCACGGTGAGCGCGCTGGCCACCCAGGCGATGCGCTCCACGCTGATCCCCAGGCCCGCCAGCGCCACCGCCACCACCACCACCGCGCCGGCATAGCCCAGCAGCGTGACGATGGAGGTGCGCATGCCCGGCTCCAGCGTGGTGTGCGGAAAGAAGCGCTCGCTCAGCCAATGCTTGAGCAGGCGTATGGCCAGAAAGCCGGCGCAGGCCACGGCCAGTGCCGTGAGCAGGGCCTGGGGCGCCAGCGTGATGTCGCCAATGCGCAGGCTGTGATCGACGCTGCTGCCGCGCCGGAACAGCTCGTCCGGATCCGTGCCCAGCGGCGCCATCAGCGCCACCACCATGTAGAAAAACAGCACCAGCCGCAGCACGCCCGAGACCAGCACCGCCGCCTGATCCAGCAGCCTGGCGTCCAGCCCCAGGGTGCCGTGGATGCGCGCGCCAAAGCCGCCCTTGGACGACAGCAGCGTGTCGCACAGGTCGTCGCCCAGCTGCATCAGCAGGTAGCTGGTGGCAAACACCACGCCAGACCAGACCATCTGCCGTGCCAGCATGCCGGCCAGGGCCACATAGCCCAGGGCCACGGCCAGCACGGCCACGCCCACGGCCAGGCCGGCGGCCGCGAGGATCAGGCCCAGCCACAGCGGGCGCTCGCCCTGGCCATGCGGCGCGCCGGCATCGGCATCCGAGGCGGCTGGCGCGGCGCGCATATGGCCCAGTGCCTTGCCCACCGTCAGCGACAGCAGCAGCGCAAACAGGGCGTGCACCAAGACCTCGGCCGACAGGCTGGCGCCGACGATGACGTTGAGCTCGGCCACCAGCGCCCCCAGGGCCGACAGGCTGGCAATCCACCAGGGAAAGGGGCTCAGGCGCCGCGCCAGCTCGTCGGCGATAGGCAGCAGCCGCCACGAGCTGCGCCGGCGCGAGAGCAGGGCATGGCCCAGTGCGATCACGAAGCTGGCGTAGACCACGGCGCGCAGGCTGGCCTGCTGCAAGGCGCGCAGATCGTCGCCCAGCGGCGCGCCCAGCTGCAGCGCGTTCCAGGCCAGCTGCACGGCCGTGCCAACGATGAACACATGGGTCACGATGGCGGCGCTGGCCAGCAGGGTGCGCCGCAGCCGTGCCGCGGGCAGGCGCGGCGGCAGGGCGCGCAGCAAAATGCGCTCGGCCAGCCAGGGGCCGCCCACGGCCAGCAGCAGCGCCAGTGCCAGGTAGGCCCAGAAGGCGTTGTGGCGCGGCGACTGCAGCGTGGCCCTGGCGGCGCCGGCCAGATCCGCGCCCAGGGCCTGCAGGCGCACCAGATCGCGCGGCGCGGCATTGCGCAGATTGCGCCAGAACGTGGGGGCCAGCGGCGAGTCGCTGCGCGCGGTCAAGGCGGCACGGAATTGCGCGCGCCGCTGGCGCACCAGGTCGGCGCTGCGCTGTTCGGCATCGACGGCGACCAGGCGCGCCAGCTTGAGCTCGGAGTCGATGGCCGAGCGCTGATGGGTCAGCAGCTTGCGCTGTTGCGCCACGTCCGGCGCATCGGCGGGCGCGCCGCTGCCCGGGGCCGGGCCCAGGCCTTCGAGGCGGCGGTCGATTTCGGCCAGCTCGGTGCCGCGGTGGCTGACCACGCGCTCTGCCGCTTGGCCGATGGCGTTGATGTCGGCCAGCAGCTTGCGCCCATCGTCGGGCTCGCCGAGCTTGAGCGGAATGGCGTCCAGCTGCTTGCGCAGCGCATCCACCTGGGGCAGGGGGGTGCCGTTGTCGCCGGGCTTGTCGGCCGCGGCGGTGGGTGCTGCGTCGCTGCTGGCGGGCCGGCCCTGGGCCAATGTGGGCGGTGTGCCCAGGGCCATGAGCCAGGCGACGGCCAGCCAGCACAGCAGCCGCGCCAGGGGTCGGGGCGCGTGGGCCATCTGCGTGAGGTCTGGGCGGGGGGGATGGCTGCGGTTCATATGGGCCGCATTGTCTGCCGTCCGCCTGGTGCTTCAGGTTGCGGCGGGGCTGAACAAGTCCACGCGGGCGGTGATGATGCCGTCGGTGTTCAGGGCGATCAGGCGCTCGGCGGCCCATTCGTCGTTGACGGTGTAGCTCAGGGCGCGCAGGCCCGCGCCATGCACGCGTGCCACCAGGGCGGCGTCCCACAGTGCGTGATTCAGCACCATGGCCTGGCAGCCCAGGTCGAGGGCGGTCTGCACATCGGCTGCGCCATCGGCCAGCTTGTCCAGCAGCAGGCCGCGCGGCAGCGCGGGCGCCGTCTCGCGTGCGCCTGTCAGGGCCGCGGGTTTAAAGGACGTGAGCAGCGGCGGAACGGCCGTGGCCGGCCAGATGCGCGAGAGCAGTTCGCCCACGGCGCGGCCCGTGGCCAGCTCCTGCCCGGGCGTGGGCTTGATCTCCACGTTCAGGTGGTGGCCATTGGCCAGGCAGTAGCGCGCCAGCGCCTCCAGCGTGGGCATGGCCTCGCCGGCATAGGCGCGCGAATGCCAGCCGCCCGCGTCCAGCTGCGCCAGCTCGCCCATGCTGCGCTCGCCGGCCGCGCCGTGGCCGTTGGTGGTGCGCTCCAGCGTGGCGTCGTGCAGCAGAAACAGCACGCCATCGCTGCTGAGCTTGGCGTCGCACTCGAACATGCGGTAGCCATGCCGGGCGCCCAGGCGGAAGGCGGCCAGGGTGTTCTCGGGCGCCAGCTTGCCGGCGCCACGGTGCGCGATCCAGCGCGGGTAGGGCCAGGGTGGCAGTGGCGTACTCATTCAGATCCTCTTGCCGGTTTCCTGGCTGAACCAGTGCAGGCGATCCTCGCGCGGGACGATATGCGCCGTCTCGCCGGGGCGGGGGTAGGCGCTGCCTTCCTCCACGCGCACGGTCACCTCCTCGCCGCCCACCTTGCCGGAGAGCAGGCGCTCGGCACCCAGCAGCTCCACGGTCTCGACCTGGAACTGCCAGCCGCCGCTGGCCGCCAGGTCGATATGTTCGGGGCGTATGCCCAGGATGCGCCCGGCCTGGCCGCCGGGGGCGTTCTTCAGCAGATTCATGGGCGGCGAGCCTATGAAGCCGGCGACGAAGGTGGAGGCAGGCTGGTGATAGACCTCCTCGGGCGTGCCGAACTGCTCCACGTTGCCGGCGTTCATGACGATCATGCGCTGCGCCAGGGTCATGGCCTCGACCTGGTCGTGCGTCACGAACAGGCTGGTGATGCCGAGTTCGGCGTGCAGCTTCTGGATCTCGATGCGCGTCTGGCCGCGCAGCTTGGCGTCCAGGTTGGACAGCGGCTCGTCGAACAGAAACACCTGCGGCTGGCGCACGATGGCGCGGCCCATGGCCACGCGCTGGCGCTGGCCGCCCGACAGCTCGCGCGGCTTGCGCTCCAGGAGGTGCGACAGTTCCAGAATCTTGGCCGCCTTGTCCACGCGCTGGCGGATCTCGTCGGCCGGCACCTTGGCGAGCTTCAGGCCATAGGCCATGTTCTCGTAGTTGCTCATATGCGGGTAGAGCGCGTAGTTCTGGAACACCATGGCGATGTTGCGCTTGGCCGGCTCCAGGCTGTTGACCCGCTTGTCGCCGATGAAGAGGTCGCCGCCGGTGATCTCCTCCAGCCCCGCGATCATGCGCAGCAGCGTGGACTTGCCGCAGCCCGACGGGCCGACCAGCACGATGAATTCTCCGTCCCGGATCTCGGCGTTCACGCCGTGGATGACGGGCACGGCAGACTTGCCGCTGCCATAGCGCTTGACGATGTTTTTCAGGGAGATGGAGGCCATGTGGGTGCGAGTTGTAAGGCGTTGGGCGCGGTGAGGCCTTCGAGCAGGCCGGCGATGGAGATGTTTTTGTCGAGCCGGGGCCAGTGGATGCCCTCGCCCATGCCCAGCCATTCAAAGGCCGCCAACTGCTCGGCAGTGGCCCGAATCCAGCGGGGGAACCAGACCAGGGGCACGGACAGGATATGGCCGCAGTGCAGTGTCATCACCAGCGCGTCGGCGGCGCATTGCAGGGCCACGGCATGGGGTGCGGTTTCAAGTGCCAAAGTACTCATTCCAGGTCTTCGTGAATTTTGGTTGACGTTTCTCTTGTACTGAATTGGTGAAATTTTTGAAATCGTGCGTGAATATATTAGGCGTAATACAAATTTACGTCTTGAATTTGAGGGTTGTGCCTTGCAATAAATTGGAGGTGAAAAATCCAGGCCGGTTTGGCACTAGTTTGAATCATCAAAAAAGAATTCTATTGAATCTGCGTTGGTGCTGGGAAAGATCCGTTTTCCGAAGCGAACAATACGCTTTGAGGTGGTCGGCAAAGGATTGTCGTATTCCCGCGATGCGTACTCGGCCGCGTAGCCCATCAGCAGAAGAGTGGTCGGAAATATCTGGCTGTGCGATCGGATTTCGCCGTCATTTCTCTGAAATTGGTTTCTAAGATCTGGGTCGGTAAATAGAATAAGTGGCACGGACAACTCCTCCGGATGAGGTTTGTTGTTGCAATGGGGAATAACGCCATTTCCTAGGTGCTGGCCATGATCTGATGTGTAAAAAATCACCACATTGCGCATGTTAACGCCGTCTAGTAGTTCATTGAGGAAATTTCCTTTTGAATACCTCAATGCCTTTCGGTATTGCTCTTCAATCGGCAAACCCCGGTCTAGATTGCCATCCGGGTAGTTGGAGAAGTACTGATAGTGCGCCCCCTTTAGAACAATGTACGCAAAGTGCCGTCCATCGGCCTTGAGCAGTCCGTTCAGCCGGCGGGCAATCTTTAGGTCTGAGTCCAGTCCTGCGGCCATGGGCACCACCTCGTCAATCAGCCTTTTCTCAGGCGGCCAGAGATAGTTTTGTGGATTCCCATGTACCTGCCCATCCATCAGGATCGTCCGAAATCCCGCCTGCTTGGCATATGCCCACACCGTACTGTTGGTTCTGAGGTCTGTCGAGGCATTCAGCTTGCTTACATTCACGCCCCAGCGCAAGGCGGCATTGCTTTGGGCGCTGCAGTTACCTAAGGAGCGCGCCTCGCCAAAGTCTATCCCACCCCACCTGGACACCCACTCCGATCGGAACATTTCATCATAGTATCGCCACGAAATACTCTCATCAATTAACCAGATGATTTTGTTCGCGGATGGCTTGAAATCCGGTTTTACAGATGCCGGCATTCTATTTGGAATTTCCTCAGTCATGGTCTGATATGCCATGCCGTAGACATTCATTTCGGCGCCGCGATCTCTGCCCAATGCTTTTAGTGCTGGATCAGCCGCCAGAAATATCATGAGCACTACTATTGTCAAGATCGGGGCATTTTCTGGATGTGGCGCCATCTTGCTAAATACTGCGTATTTTATTGCCTTTCTGGTAAGCGTGAAAAGACCAACTGCAATGCCCGCTCTGGTTACGCCCCAAATAAAATCCTTATAAAATTCCTTGAGGGCGGAAAGGGATTGTCGTGATTCCGCTAGCATCCATTGAAATGTTGATAGGTTAATCAGGTCGTACAGGATGCTTTGATAAACCAGATTAACGGTGCCGGAAATAAATACGAGCAGCAGCACACTCCGAAATGCCCAGCCTGAGATGCTTCCAATGACAAGAAATAACAACAGACCTTGGCTGGCATAGGAGACAAGATTCCAAATCGCATTGAACTGATCATCCGCGGCCCATCGGTACAGGACGCCGACCACGAGAATTCGATAATTGAGTGTTAGATACCCCGTGGCAAACAGCAGCAGGGCAACGCCTATCCATCTAGCCTTGATCCATGGTTTTTTTTTGTTAATCATTTCAATGCGGTTTTTTCTGGCTGTGATGTTATGTGTGGGTGCGTTTTTTTTGTTGAAATAGAAAAGAAGCGGTAGGCGCCAATATGCAACACGGTGGGCGTGGGGCTTATTTTTCTGTATCCACCAGGCCCTTGACGAACCATTTCTGCATCAGGATCACCACCAGCGTCGGCGGCAGCATGGCCAGTATGGCGGTGGCCATGACGATGTTCCAGTCCACGGCGGCCTCGCCGCCGGCGAGCATGCGCTTGATGCCTATCACCACGGGGTACATGTCCTCGCTGGTGGTCATGAGCAGCGGCCACAGGTACTGGTTCCAGCCGTAGATGAACTGGATCACGAACAGCGCCGCGATCGAGGTGCGCGACAGCGGCACCAGGATGTCCTTGAAGAAGCGCATCGGCCCGGCGCCGTCGATGCGCGCGGCCTCGACCAGCTCGTCGGGCACCGTGAGGAAGAACTGGCGGAACAAAAACGTGGCCGTGGCCGAGGCAATCAGGGGCAGGCTCAGGCCGGCGTAGCTGTTCAAAAGGCCCAGATCCGCCACCACCTTGTAGGTGGGCAATATGCGTACCTCGACGGGCAGCATCAGCGTCAAAAAGATGGCCCAGAAGCAGGCCATCTTGAACGGGAAGCGGAAGTAGACGATGGCAAACGCCGACAAGAGCGAGATGGCGATCTTGCCCACCGTGATGATGATGGCCACGACAAAGCTCACCCACATCATGCGCACCACGTTGGTGTTGGAGCCCAGCTTGCCCGAGCCCAGCAGCGCGTCGCGGTAGTTCTCCCACATGTGGCTGCCTGGCAAGAGCGGCATGGGTGATTGCACGATGGTCTCGGCCTGGTGCGTACTGGCGATGAGCGCCAGGTAGAGCGGAAAGGCGACGATGGCCACGCCCAGGATGAGCACGGCGTGGGACAGGAAAGTCAGCCAGGGATTGCGGTCAACCATGTCAGTACTGCACTTTCTTTTCCACGTAGCGGAACTGGATCACCGTCAGCACCACGACGATGGCCATCAGCACCACCGACTGCGCGGCCGAGCCGCCCAGATCCAGCGCCTTGAAGCCGTCCAGATAGACCTTGTAGACCAGGATGGAGGTGGACTGCCCCGGCCCGCCCTGGGTGGCGGCGTCGATGATGCCGAAGGTGTCGAAAAAGGCGTAGACGATGTTGATCACCAGCAGGAAGAAGGTGGTGGGCGACAACAGCGGCAGCTGGATGTTCCAGAAGCGCCGCCAGGGGCCGGCGCCGTCGATGGAGGCGGCCTCGATCAGGGCCTTGGGTATCGACTGCAGGCCCGCCAGAAAGAACAGAAAGTTGTACGAGATCTGCTTCCACACCGAGGCCAGCACGATCAGCGCCATGGCCTGGTTCTCGTTCATCAGGTGGTTCCAGCCATAGCCCAGCTTGCCCAGGTAGTAGGTCACCACGCCGATCGAGGGCGAGAACAGGAACACCCACAGCACGCCGGCAATCACTGGCGCCACGGCGTAGGGCACGATGAGCAGGGTCTTGTAGACCATGGCAAAGCGCACGATGCGGTCGGCGAAGATGGCCAGCGCCAGCGACACCACGATGCCAATGCCCGCCACCAGCACCGAAAACAGCGCCGTGCGCTGGAAGGAGCCCAGGTAGTCCGGGTTGTCCCAGAGTTGGCGGAAGTTCTCCAGCCCCACCCACTCGCGGCTCATGCCGAAGGCGTCCTCCACCTGGAAGGACTGCAGCACGGCCTGGCCCGCGGGCAAAAAGAAGAAGATGCCGATGATGGCCAGCTGCGGGGCGATCAACACCCAGGGCAGCCAGGCGGAGCGGAAGAGAACGCGTTTTTCCATGGCCATGGCGCATCACCCAGGAAAAAAACCAGCACCCGCGGTGGCGGGGCGCTGGCGATAGGGTTGTGAAATACTCATATTTTTATAGCTGCTTGCGCTTTATTTATAAGGGCTAGCGGCCAATTTTCTTCAAACCCTCCCGGTAGGGGGAGGGCGAAGCGCTAGGCTTACTTCTTGTACGACTTCTCAAAGCGCGCCAGCAGCTCGTTGCCACGGCTGACGATGGCGTCCAGCGCCTCCTTGGCGGTCTTCTTGCCGGACCAGACCTGCTCCAGTTCCTCGTCCTCGATGGTGCGGATCTGCACATAGTTGCCCAGGCGTATGCCGCGCGAGTTGTCGGTCACCTTGCGGATCATCTGGTTCACGGCCACGTCGGTGCCGGGGTTCTTTTGGTAGAAGCCGGACTTGTCGGTCAGC
>RRZT011282161.1_pt1 | contig 11398 bp, 9 predicted proteins | sample 2165551 | NCBI WGS metagenome assembly RRZT01 (sample SAMN10456910, study PRJNA506462) | wastewater metagenome | biome: wastewater; feature: sludge; material: wastewater sludge; isolation source: wastewater sludge with Escherichia coli K12::gfp cells carrying plasmid... | place: USA: Moscow, Idaho ... | reverse complement strand
GGAATGACTCCACCACATCCATTTCCCATTTGATATTTTCAAACTATCGTGTGTTCTGGTAGTGTAGGTGTTACCGGAAAAGTGAACTAATTCGTATGGTTCATAATTTTCCAGGTATGTGAGCAAGTCCATCCGCTTGACCTTCTGCACGACCGATGGTGGTATATATGGCATAATTTTCATCTCCTTTCCTGCCTTAGATTGATATTATTGGGGATAATATCCGGGCATGAAAATAGCCAGGTGATTCCTTGGGATGGAACCATCTGGCTATGTAATATTTTGTTTATAAGAATTTATTCAAATTCAATGTTACGAATTTCAACAAATTCATTGGAATTTTTTGTAAGTTCCATCCACTCAAGTACATTATTATTCCTCTCTCCCTTTTTATAATACTCACTGACAATCACACAAATTTCCCTTCTACAATTCAACTTATGTCGAGCTTCTTTTTCAAAATCTTCAACCCCAATTGTAGTATCCTTCATTAATCTTGGTAAATTTATAAATAACAGCTTAGTTTCCCTTTCTACAATAATGTTATTCACTACAAGCGCATATAATAACCGTAACACTGGCATTACATTACTGATTTCGGTATTAATTATTCTATATATAGCCATTTGATAAACCATATTTGAAAAAGTACCAAATCTTTTCATTTGTTTTATGTCAATTTTTATTCTGCTTGTTTCTAAGTAGAAAATCTGTAATAAATTAATATCTTCTTCAGAATGGAGCCATAGTTTTTCTTCCATATTTGTATATATATCTTCCGAAATATTTAATTTTTCAAGCAATAGTTTCTCTATAAATTCTAGAACATTTGAAGCATTATAATACTCTTGTAATGTCTTAAAATATTCTTCTATCACCTCTTTTTCTTCTATAGAAATTATTTCTTTCTTCTTTATTTTTAAAAGTAATAATCCTACTGCAATTCTATAACTTTGTTTGCTACGTTCTTCTATTTGAAACGCAGTTTGTTGATCATTCTTCCGATCTATATTGGTTTTAATCAACTTAGTCATTACTGAAAAAATCTTCTTATAATCTATCGCATCTGATTGAACATCTGGAAGTATATCAATTAGCTCTCTATACGATCCGGTATGGCTAGAAAAATATTGTTTATTGCTATCTTGCTCCATTAATTGTAATGTACTTTTCAAAATCAGGTCATCATTTAATTTATACCGTTCTTTATTTAAATGATATAAAATATTTTGATGTTCACAAGTCTGTTTTTTCTCTAAGCATTGATACAAATATTCTTCATCATTCTGCTTCAAATAAATTAATTGTGCTAAAATAATCAACCGTTGCAATGCATCCGCTTTTTCTTGCGCCGTCCCAATCTCCATCAACTGTCGAATTTGAATTATAATATTATTATACAAATCATCATTAATTTTGTATTTTTCTTTTGGCCGTTTTAAATAATTTACTGGATCATAATATGTTCGTCTCTCATTCGTCTTCATTGGAAATCTCAAAATCTTTTCGATACGTTCACCCTGTTCTTTTTCTGTATACGCATTGCATACCCCTTCCAAAATTTTATTTATTCCTTTAAAATTATCACGCACATTACTGCTGCAGAGAATTAACATATAATCTAAAATCTGATCCAATATTTCAATTGAACATTTGTAACATAATCTTGATATAATTTGTGGAAGAATTTTTGCTGAATTATCATATACCGATGTAGACCAATTAGCATTTTCAGGTTTTATATTTTTACTCACTAAATCAAGTGCTTTTATATACTCTTGTATACAATTATCAACCTCCTCTTGTGTCATTCCGGAAAGCTTATTTCTTCCAAATAACATATCTAATTCTTTTTCATTCTGTGCAATCAATATCTGTATTAAACACCAATGTGGATAATATAAATATAATGTTTCTATTACCCTTTGAAAGCCTTTCGTATTCGTTACCATTTGTATTCTAAATGGATGCCCTGTTTGCTCTAAAAATCTCAAATAATCTAAAGCATAATAAATTTTACTATTACATCTACCCATATGAGATGTATAGGTTATACTCAAATCATAATTTGTCTGAACTGATGTCTCAGGTTTTTTGTCTTCCTTTTCATTTAAATGGGAACAATATTCTTCATTTTCTCCCCACCAGTTTACGTCCCCAGTTTGAATACAAGCTTCCATCTCCGCATCTAAATTTACCTGCCAGTCACCTTGCCGCATGAAATTGAGCAATGAAACAATACACTCTTCAATCGAGCACAAATATTCATCTTTGCTATTTTTCACTAGTTGTTGCCGGATTTTAGGAAGAATTTCACCAAGAATTTGTTCTCCTTTAACTTTTTCACCAGCTATTGCATACATACTACTTTTAATTATTGGCCAATACAAATCTCCCTGTGCTAAATCCCATTTATTTAATAAATCTATCAAATTTACATCTTTAAACCGATACATCTTCATCCACCAATCATTTGAATACAGAAATTGTTTTTCCTCGTATTTTAATGTTGATTCCAAAATCTTCGCTCTACATAAATCATATTTTTCCCAATCAGCCAATTCACGATATGCTCTCAGCAATTGTAAATATATATATTGTATTTTATATTCTGTTTTTTCTTCTTTTTCTTTACTGTTCTCCAATATATCCCAAAATTTTTCTGCTGTTTCTAATATAATCGGACGTCCCACAATATTTAAAAATTTTACATACTCATACATATATTCTATCTGCATACTAAATGAAATATCCACAAGTTTTTCTTTTTTTGCGAAAAAGTCCCATTCATCATCCAATTTTTCCAAAACACGATTTACCTTATATTTCATTTTCCATGGTAAAAAAATCCAGCCAGGGTAAGAGTTATTTAAAACTTTTAATTTTTTTGTTTTTTCTTCAAAACTATTTTCTGCTGATATCGCTATTTCACTTAAATCAAACCACTGATCTTTTTTGTCCTTCTCTTCAATCAATTTTCTTAAATTCTCAAAGAAACTCTTAAGTCTTTCCGGAATTTCTTTTTCTGGATATAATTCCTGTAAATCCACCACAATTATATTTTTATCAAATAACAATTTTTGTTTCGCTTCAGATATATGTTCTATAGAAATCATATATATTTTCTGAGAACTGCTTTTTCCCAAATTATCATGAATCCAGCCAATCCAGCTAAGAAAATTGGGATCTTCACAGGAAAACCCTATCATGCAAAACACATTTTCCAACAAAGCCTGTTGAACAGTATTTACCATTGCTGCAAATTTTATTGGATAAGTTCTATAATCTTCTTCTGTAATTATGAATGGCCGTTGAGACGGAAATGATCCATGAAGTTTTAAAATTCTAGGTGCATCATTACTGTTAACCAAATCCTCTTGATTCACCACTACATTATATCTTCTCTTAGAAACTTTATCGGCAGCTCGCTCTAAAAGAGTGTCATAATTTGTTGTAAATACGTCCCTCCATGGCAATTCCATTAATTTTGTATACACTTCTGAAGGGCCATAATCTTCATCTGGAACAGCCTCTTTTAAAATATTTTCCAATTTAGGACGTCCTACTGTAATTTCAACCTCTTGTGCTAATCGAAGTGAACTATTATATTCTTTTCCAGGTCCAGCATTCCCATATACCGTTTCATAAAACATATCAGACAATTCATTCCAGTTTTTAAACCATTTATCTGTTGAAGAAATTTTATCTGCGTTTTTAGAAAATCCAGCTCCAATCATCACGGCCGCATGATTGGCTGACATCGCTTCCGCTATTTCTTTTATGTAATCCACAAGTCTCTACCTCCATTAATTTCAACATGTATATTTATTCCTATACAATTAATTCGCAATCCTTCAATATCTTCTCGATAGCCTCCCATGCAGTCAATGAAGGATTCTCTTTATAATACTGATACCCTTTATATTGATACAACGTATATCCATTGTCTTGATTTCTCTGCATGATTTTTCTTGCCCGATCAACAGCCGCAATTACATTGGACAAGTCCATTTTCTTAAGACATCTCTTGAAATTATTCTCTTCTTTGAATTCGTCCATATTTTGAAATTTTTCTCCAAACGCCCGGTTAATCGGTGTAATATACTGTTTTCGATGTGAAAATGACGCATTACAGTTCGTCATATGAAGAATGATCCATAAATCAAAAGTAAAATTACTATATCAAGATTTATATTTTATCTGTTTTCCTATTTTTTCTGCCTTCTTCATATTGTCCAGAGCTTCTTGAAAGCCTTTGACATGAAGCGGTTCATCACTTTCGTAATCAAAAAAATGATAGATTTCAATCTTTCTGGTAACGGTCAATGACTTCGCATGCTTTAATGGATTTTTCCTTACCGGACAATCAATAGACACCTTGCATGCAGCTTTTTCAGTATTATTTATCGTATCCTGCAGCCATTTTAAGTACCACTGTTCTGTTTCTCCCTCAACACTGAAATAATATTTATTTGTTGGTTTTCTCTTTGCCATCCCTATCCCTCTTTTTCATCACATAAGATTTCTTCAAAGATTGGTGTAAAATCAATATCCTTTATTGCTCCATACTGGCTGATGAAATATTTGCTCATATAATCTTCGTGCTTACGAACACCCTTATCACCTGTTGTGCCAAAATCAGATAATGCGTATAATACACTGTCATGGGTATCATCGTCACGCTCAACAAACTTAATCTCGTCTCTTCTGAAAAGATTTGAATTCAAAAATATCGGATTATGAGTATTAAATATAAGCTGTGCATGATGGATGTTTACATCATCATTGTGAAATACATTGATAATACTCATCAATGCCATCGGATGAATGGATGCATCAAATTCATCCACCACCAATATTCCACCCGTTTGCATCGCTTTAATTACAAGCGGAAACATATTGATAAATCGAATCGTTCCATATGACTCAAAAATATCTGCTGCAACCGCCGTAGTCTTTTTGTTTTTCATATTTTTAAATACAGAATATAATTTTGCATCAGGCTCGTCATCGCTCACGACATATCCTACTGCATTTGAATTAATTCCAAATAATTTTGCAGCTTCATCTGTTGTTTTTTCAACATAGATTGCTTTCTTTTTTGGATCTGCAAATCTTTTAATCAGTTGCATCGAATCCGCACGATAAATCACCATAAACTTATTCGTAAACCAATCAACAATCAGCTTTGTGAATTTAGGCGAAAAAATCAACTTAAAACCATTTGTTAAAAATAATTCTTCTTGATTCAAACTGTTTTTCGCAATTTCATTTACACTGTCTGCGTTCTGTTCTGTTATATCCGACAAATAATCTTTAATAACCTTTAAGTTCTCTATTTTCAGATCTTGCGTACGTTCAAATACTCTTTCTCCATTGACCTCCAGCACTTCTGCAAGGATTTTTCTTTGATGTTCCTCCTCAAGAAAGGTTCCAAGATCAACCTCTAATTCATAGTGTATTTTAAATTTATGATCTTCTCCATCTTCCTCATAAAATTCTATTTCAAAACATACCGGTTTTGATTCCATTTCATTATTATTTGGAATCAATTCTAATGCTGCTGCAGCTGGGTTTGGTGATGATTTTTCTTCAGAATTTCTGATATTTCCTCTCAAAACAATTGCTCGCAATACATCCATCGCACCAATAATATTAGTTTTTCCTGCCGCATTCGGTCCATAAATAACTGAAGAACTTAACCCTTTTATCTCTTTTCCTTTTATTTTTGTCTTCATAAGACTATAATCTAATCCCTTTTGCTTTGGCGCAGCTACCATTGAAAAGCTTGCCTCTTCTACAAAAGATTTATAATTTTTTGTTTTAAATTCAAGAAGCATTTTATTACCTCCATTCTGCTTGTTTTTAACAAAATCATATTTATATTATAGTCTTATTGTATGATAGAGTCAATTTTTTATTCTTATTTTGCACTTTTTCTTCAAAATCATTTTATTTTTGTTAAGTCAAGGAATCTTTATATCATAGATTCCCTGACTCTCCACCGCTTGCCCTATCTTTCCCAATCCATCCTTCCTGTCACATTCAACATCTTTTCTTCTCGGAAACTAAGCATCTTTCCATTAGTTCCACCGACAATGATATGATCCAGCAATTCTATCCCCAATAGTTGTCCACACTTCTGCAGTTTTCCCGTAACGATTATATCCTCTTTTGATCAATGAACGGTTCAAGTGCTTCAAGACAATCCTCGATAATTTCTTGCTTATCTCCATACACATCAATCGTAATGATTTCCTTAGCATGTCCCATCATCTTCGATACTGCTTTTGGATTAAAGTCATTCTTCAATAAAATGGTACAGTATGTAGCTCTCAGATCATGCCAACGAATGTCTGGCAAATCATTTTCCTGTAACAGTTGTTTAAAATACTTCCAATGAAAATCCTTACTTCGTGGCTTTCCATAAGTAGAACAACATATATAATTCCCATCAAAAAACGGATTGTTCTTGTCATTGATTCTTCTCTTACGATTCTTCTCGTATTTCTGCCTTTCTTCTAAAATCGCTTCAAACAGAATATCTGGAATTGGAATCACTCTGTTACTGGATTCTGTCTTCACATCAATCTCCTGCTTTGTATATGTCTTAGGCTTATAGTCCTCTTTCTTGCTCATAGGCACTTTCCCCAACTGACGCTCCACATGCAGTGTTCTGTTGATGTAATCTATATCAGAATATTTTACACCGATTATCTCGCTTCGACGTAATCCCATAAGTACGGCAAACATTACCTGCAAATAAATCGGAGTTTTTTTCGCAGCTTCTATAAGAACCTCTACCTGCTTCTGATTCAATGTCTTTTGCTCATCTATATGGCGAGTTCTAAACTCAGTTTTCTTTTTTTGCTTTGGCAAATCACTCCCTTCTGCCGGATTGACAGAAATCATCTTCTTGTCCAGAGCATATACCATTGACGTATTCATTATTGTCTTTACCAATTTCGCAACGGATTCCGATATTTTAAATTCCTTATTATAAAGCTGTTGCACATTACCTCTACTTAGCTTTATCAGTTTCGTATTCCCCAAATGCGGATTGATGTGTTTCACAATCGCATTTCGATAAGCAACGTAAAATGGATCTGTCATTTCAGGACGCATAATATCTTCCAACCAAAATTCCAGAAAATCCTCCATTGCTACGTTATCATAGACAACGTAGGTATTGGAATATAACTGACCTATAACCCCTGTACGAGCTTGTTCCGCTGCCTTTTTTGATGTAAAACCACCTTTCTGCTGTGTAACATCACTGCCGTCCTGAAAAATAAGTTTTACCCTAAAACCATATTTATTTTTAATAGTGGTAGTACGATTTTAATCTTTCCACTCTGAACATAAGAACACAAGTGTCCTAATGTACCATCATCTCCCAAGTCATACCCAGTGGAATCAAAAATATTAGTATCTATTGTTACATATAATGGATATCTTATCACCCGTATTATGCGTATTAAATCTATTAGGAAGTTCTTACAACTCCAAACTATTTTCCTTTAATAAAAAGTCATAGATACTCATCGTAGTAATTCCATCTTCATCCCTTGTAACATTTACAACATCTTTCACAACGATAATCTTTTTAAAAGAATCATTTACATTTACAAGCGAAGCTTTTTCCTGAATACGCTTTTCTTCTGTCGGCATACTGAAAGCGGACTGGATATAATAACGTTTACTGCCAAGATTAGCTACAAAATCAATTTCCAACTGATTCTTGTACTCTTTACCATTTTCATCAGTTCCACGCTTTTCTACAACACCAATATCTACTGTGTATCCCCTGCTTCGTAATTCGTTGTAAATAATATTCTCCATCAGATGTGTTTCTTCAACCTGTCTAAATCCTAATCTCGCATTTCTAAGTCCCACATCTTCAAAATAATATTTCAACGGTGTACCAATGTATTTTCTGCCTTTTACATTATAACGATTGGCTTTATTGATAATAAATGCATCTTCCAAATGTTCAATATATTGTCTGATTGTATTTAGGCTAATTGTTGACTGAATCGCACTTTTAAAGGTAGCTTCAATTTTCGGTGGATTTGTTAACGAACCAATGGCAGAGGCTAAGATATTAACCAAATCTTCTAGCTCCTGCGTTTTTTCAATATGGTGTCTTTCAATAATATCCTTCAGATAAGTCTCTTTAAAAAGATTTGTCAGATAGCTAATTTTCTGTTCTTCCGTTTTCATTGTTACAGTAAGCGGAAGACCACCATACACAACATACTCTGCCCATCCACGGTACATATCACCATCGTAGGCTTCCATAAACTCTTTGAACGTTAATGGATAAATATGAATTTCGTCACCTCTGCCTCTAAACTCTGTAATCACATCCTTAGATAAGAATTTAGAGTTACTTCCTGTCACATATATATCCGCATTTCTGATATGAAGCAGCGAATTTAAAACTTCTTCAAACTCCTGTAACATCTGCACTTCATCAAGCATGATGTAATACTGCTCATCATCTTCTATCAAAGACTCGATGTAATCTAATATTGTATCCGGGTCACGATACTTTTTGTTTTTACGTTGATCTAGTTCAATCGTAATAATATGCGAAGCAGTCACACCATGCTCCAGCAAATAATTTTTGAAAATATTAAATAACAGATAAGACTTTCCACATCTTCTGATACCAGTTACAACTTTTATCATTCCATTGTGCATACGATTAATCAAATCATTCAAGTATTTATCTCTCTTGATATCCATAAGTCACTCTCCTTTATTGCACATTTTATACGATTCCGTAAAAAATATTCAATCAAATAAATTTCACTTTATCTAGTTAAATTATCATTGAATATTTTTTACATTTGCGTCTTGTTTGTTCAATGATATTATATTTCTTTCCAATGCAAAACGCAAACCTTATTGAATATTTTGGACAGTTTCGTAAAAAATATTCAATATAAATAGTCCTATATGTAAAAGAGGCAGCTTTCGCCACCTCTCAAACCTTATTTCTTATTCTGCTTTTTCTTTTCGACTATAGCATTTACCTTTTTTACGTAGGCTGTCTCTTTGCTTTATTCATAGTCTTATGCTCCAATCTTATAAACTAACATCTTCACGCCGAGGTGTTTTCTTAGTTCCGGCAAAAGTCTTGGATTCTTCTTTTTCTATTCTCCTGTCCTCGTATCTGGAAGCCTTTTCAAACACCTTATCTGTTACATCGTAATGATACACCTGATCCGTAAGCTTGTCTTGTGTGTCAACCTGCGTTGCATTTATCTCTGTAACCATATCCTCCTTTTACAACTTCCAATTTTTAATCATTAAACAAACTGTAATTTACATAAATCTACTTACCAAGTTATATACAGTGACTACATAGACAAAGATTGCTACACCTGCAAATATCATAGCATCTTTCTTTGCACCATTATCATAACACTCCCTTGCATTCGTCAAAAGGGTTAATCCCATAAAAACAAACATAATTGGCAGTGTTATATCAGTAGACACTATGTTCATCAGTCCAAGAGAACCGAAAATAATCGTTAAAACACTAAATATTACTTTCTTGGTACGCATAAGTACTTCTCCTTCCAACTTCTGTTTCTTTTTTAGATACACTCATTTATTCGAGATTTTTTATAACTAAGTTGTAATCGCTATCATAATGCAGTCCAAGTTCTCTACACATTCTATCGTTTACCTTATCTAAGGCTTTTTTGTATTCTGCGTACTGTGGAGATAGCACCATCAAATTAGGAATGAATATGTCGTTATATCCTTTATCTTGGAACTCTTTCTGCATTTTTCTCTGGGCAATAAATGACGGATGATATTTCATAATGCCAGTTTTCATTTTAGCACCTTTCTTTACCATTTCTTTTAATTTTTCATATTCGCTTTCACTCATATCACGATAATAAGCTATCATCTCATCTGCAGTTCTTGTTTCCGGTGCAATCCCACCTGCTATTTTTACACCTATTCCCATAATAAAAGGAACTTTCAATGTCGTTTCATCACAATACTCTAATATGTTCCGTAAGGCTTGCTTCTGCTCCAGAGTCTTTAATCTCACATTAAGAAATGGTTTGAAGTGACTTTTTAAGTAATCTCCCCATTCTTTCCCCGGTAATAAAGACTCAATCGCATTTTCGACAGTTTGGTAATCAAGTATCTCATTTGCCTTGTCTGCATTACCATCATCTATAAATTGCTTCAACGCTTCAAGTTCTGAGTCCTGTAAAATTTTTTCCTGTAATTTTTCCTGATAAATACGTAAAAGAATACTTTTATCATCTTTTTCCAAAAGGGTTTGTATATCTTTAATACCAATCCCAAGCTTTCTATATACCGAAATTTTTTTTAAAGTTTTAACGTCTTGCATGGAGTAGTTTCGATAGCCGTTGCTATCTTTATCTACTGACAACAATCCTTTTTCTTCATAGTATTTAACTGCACGCTTTGTCATTCCGACTTCCTTAATAATTTCATTTAATAACATCGGACACACCTCCTTGTGATGATAGTATAAGGGTGTACGTTACGTACAAGTCAATATATTTTTGAAGTTTTCATTTCAATCATACAAATTCTTATTTCTACGTCTTTTTGTGTCTACATTATATCATTTTCTAATGCTTGCAACAATAATTCAAAATCTTAAGATTACTATTTTTTTCTGCTTTTGAAAAACTACTTATCTGTCTATGATTTGTAAAGGGTGCTAAAGCATTGCTTACGCAACAAGCCCTTGACAAACCATATCCCGATAAGTTTAGGATAATCAAGCAGAAATGAAATTGTCTGTTGTTTCAAGCCAACGAAAAGAGATACCAGCACATTTATGCAGTATCTCTAACTTAATAGCATTATTCTTTTATTCACAAGCAGGTAAACACAGGCTATTTCTTAATATCCTTTTGTTTGGGAACCTCCTGTTTCGTATTTTGAAAGTGTCTGTCTACTTACACCAATCTTTTCAGCCAGTTCATCCTGCGAAAAGCCATGCATTTTACGTGCGGATACAAGGTTGTCTTTAAACTCAAACCCTGAGGGGCATCTCCATTCAACTTAAAGACACTACTTTTATTTACATCGCCCTCTTCGTGATTCTTTTCGTTTTCCCGGAGATGATAGGGTTTGATTCCAAACAGGACATCGATATACGGAAGACACAGTGTACAGAAGTCTCCGTTTCGTCATCAATACTCCAGGTAAGCCCCCTTCATCGGACTTGCTGCATGCTGGCTGAAAAGTCTCAGCACACCTTTTTTGTATTTTGGTTCTACCGGTTTCCAGTTTTTCCGTCTTTCGGCAAGAATCTGGTCAATTTCCTCCATCGACTTACGCTCTCCTGCAACTCCGATGATATTCAGTTTTCTTTCCATAACATCAATTT
>RRZT010723689.1_pt1 | contig 11398 bp, 8 predicted proteins | sample 2165551 | NCBI WGS metagenome assembly RRZT01 (sample SAMN10456910, study PRJNA506462) | wastewater metagenome | biome: wastewater; feature: sludge; material: wastewater sludge; isolation source: wastewater sludge with Escherichia coli K12::gfp cells carrying plasmid... | place: USA: Moscow, Idaho ... | reverse complement strand
TCAAGCAGCTCGACATCAAGACGCCGAACGTCTCCCAGAAGGTCGCCTTCCTCTCCGGCGGCAACCAGCAGAAAGTCGTCATCGCCAAATGGCTGGTGCGCGACTGCGAAGTGCTCTTCTTCGACGAACCGACGCGCGGCATCGACGTTGGCGCCAAGAGCGAAATCTACAAGCTGCTCAACACACTGGCCGAACAAGGTCGGGCGATCGTCATGATCTCCTCCGAACTGCCCGAAGTCCTGCGCCTCTCGCACCGCATTCTCGTGATGTGCGAAGGCCGCATCACCGGCGAACTGAAAGCCGGCGAAGCGACCCAGGAAAACATCATGCAGTACGCCACCCAGCGCGAAACCACCCAATTCAACTAATCCGGATCCCTCGCCATGTCTTCTACGATTGCTACGACCAAGGAAACGCAAGCCCCCAAGGCGTTGTTGAACGCTTCCGCCCGGCAGAAAATGCTGGCCTTCGCCAGCCTGATCGGCCTCATGATCTTCTTCAGCTTCGCCTCGCCGGCCTTCATGCAGACCGACAACATCGTCGGCATCCTGCAGGCGACGGCGGTCAACGGCGTCCTCGCCATTGCCTGTACCTTCATCATCATCACCGCCGGCATCGACCTCTCGGTCGGCACGATGATGACCTTCTGCTCGGTGATGACCGGTGTCGTCCTGACCAACATGGGCATGCCGCTGTGGACCGGCGTCGTGACCTCGATCTTCTTCGGTGCGCTGTGCGGCTTCACTTCCGGCTTCATGATCGCCAAGATGAAGATCCCGCCGTTCATCGCCACGCTCGGCATGATGCTGCTCACCAAGGGCCTGTCGCTGGTCATCTCCGGCACCAAGCCGATCTACTTCAACGACACCGAAGGCTTCACCGCGATCGCCCAGGACTCGCTGATTGGAGAAATCCTGCCCAGCCTGCCGATCCCGAACGCCGTGCTGATCCTCTTCATCGTCGCCATCGCTGCGACCTTCATCCTCAACAAGACGATCCTCGGCACCTATACCTTCGCGCTCGGCAGCAATGAGGAAGCGGTCCGTCTCTCCGGCGTCAATACCGATCGCTGGAAGATCATCGTTTACTCGTTTGCCGGCGGCATCTGCGGTATCGCCGGTCTGCTCATGGCCTCGCGTCTGAATTCCGCACAGCCGGCGCTTGGCCAGGGCTATGAACTCGACGCAATCGCTGCGGTGGTCATCGGCGGCACCTCGCTCTCCGGCGGTTCCGGCACCATCCTCGGCACGATCATCGGCGCCTTCATCATGAGCGTGCTGACCAACGGTCTGCGCATCATGTCGGTGGCGCAGGAGTGGCAGATCATCATGACCGGCATCATCATCATCCTCGCCGTCTTCGCCGACAACATGCGGAAGAAGAAGTAGGGATAGCGAAATTGGGGCGTCGCGTTACAAAACCGCGGCGCTCCGCTTGCAGCAACCGTATCAGGGTAGTTCGTTGGGCCAGTTGTTCGTTGTACCCATTGCAGTCTGTTTCTTTGTTTTCCCTTTCTGGAGGCACACAATGAATCTGAAGAAAAAAATGCTGAGCTTGGCCATCGGCCTGGGTCTGGGCGCGTCAATCGGTTTTTCTGGCACCGTTTCGGCTGAAGAAGTTTTCGTTCCCCTCATCTCGAAGGGTTTCCAGCACCAATTCTGGCAAGCCGTGAAGTCTGGCGCTGACCAGGCCGGCAAGGATCTGAACGTCAAGGTCACGTTCGAAGGTCCGGAAAGCGAAGCCATGGTCGACAAACAGATCGACATGCTCTCCGCCGCACTGGCCAAGAAGCCGAGCGCCATCGGTTTCGCCGCGCTCGACAGCAAGGCAGCGATTCCGCTCCTGAAGAAGGCTCAAGCTGCCAAGATCCCGGTCATCGCGTTTGACTCTGGCGTCGATAGCGACATCCCGCTGACGACGACGACGACGGACAACCTGGCAGCTGCCGGCCTCGCAGCCGACAAGATGGCCGAGCTGATCGGCGGTGAAGGCGATGTGGCCGTGCTCGTGCATGACCAGACCAGCCGCACCGGTATCGACCGTCGCGATGGCTTCCTGAACCAGGTCAAGGCCAAGTATCCGAAGATCAAGGTCGTCAGCGTGCAATACGGCGCCGGCGACCACCTGAAGTCGACCGAAGTCGCCAAGGCCGTGCTGCAAGCCAACCCGAACCTGAAGGGTTACTTCGGCGCCAATGAAGGTTCGGCGATCGGCGTGCTGAATGCCGCCAAGGAAATGAAGCGCAAGGTCGTCATCATCGGCTACGACTCCGGCAAGCAGCAGAAGGCTGCCGTGGCGAGCGGCGAAATGGCCGGCGCCATCACGCAGAACCCGGTCGGCATGGGCTACAAGACGGTTGAAGCAGCCGTCAAGGCGCTCAAGGGCGAAACGCTGCCGAAGATCATCGACACCGGCTTCTACTACTGGGACAAGAACAACATGAACGACCCGAAGATCTCGGCCGTTCTCTACGATTGATCCAGTCGTAACACGGCTCTTCCGCGCGGATGAGCCGTCTGCTTTCTCCGGCTGTGCGGGTGCGTATACGACGCCCGTACAGCCCGGTTGCTTTCTTTCCACCGAATTGAAAAATCAAGTCGGTCGTTCGGAGGGAGGTGTGTTGCCTGCATTCCGGTCGATCGAAGAACCATCGTGCGTTCGCCATCAGAGCCAGGCGCGCACAGTGAGCCGAGAACAGGGACGGAGATTTCATGGCTAACGATGTCGTCGTCGTGCTCGATTGCGGAGCGACCAATGTCCGCGCGATCGCGGTCGATACCCAAGGAAAAATCGTCGCCAAGGGCGTGTTGCCCAACGCGACGCAGCCGGCGGCCGAGAACGGCGCCTGGCATATCTGGTCGCTCGACGAGATCCTCGGCAAGTTCGCGCAGTGTTGCGCGGCGATTACCGGGCAACTGGCGGCCGAAGAACGTCGCGTCGTCGGCGTCACCGTCACGACCTTCGGCGTCGACGGCGCACCGGTCGACGCCAGAGGTTCGCTGCTCTACCCGATCATCAGCTGGAAATGCCCGCGCACGGCCGCGGTCATGGCGAACATCCGCAAGTACTTCGATCCGGCGCGCCTGCAACAGATTTCAGGTGTCGGGCATTTCACGTTCAACACGCTCTACAAGTTCATCTGGCTGCGCGAGAATCGTCCGGACGTTCTCGAAAAGACGGCGCACTGGCTGTTCATCTCGTCCCTGATCAACCATCGCCTGACCGGCGTCTTTTCGACCGACCGCACGATGGCGGGAACGAGCCAGATGTTTGATCTGGCGCGGGACGAGTTCAGTGAAGACATCCTCGGCAAGGTCGGCATCGCGAAGTCGATTTTTCCGAAGATCGTCAATCCGGGCGAGGTGATCGGCCAGCTGCACGCTGACGCCGCGCAACTCCTCGGACTGCCGGCCGGCATCCCGGTGACCTCCGCCGGGCACGATACGCAGTTCGCCCTCTTCGGGTCCGGCGCCGGCATGAACCAGCCCGTGCTCTCGTCGGGGACGTGGGAAATCCTCATGGCGCGTACGGCGCAGGTCGACACCGTCTCGTTGTCAGGCTTTGCCGAGTCCACCTGCGAACTTGATTCCGCGTCCGGCCTGTACAACCCCGGCCTGCAATGGCTGGCCTCCGGCGTGCTCGAGTGGGTGAAGGAGATGTGCTGGAAGGGTGCCAATCCAGGCGAGGTCTACGCGCAGATGATCGCCGAGGCGAACGCCGTGGCGGCGGGTTGCGACGGGGTGAGGATGGTACCGGACCTCCTTGTCGGCGGCGGCGGTGTCGGCGGTGGCGCGTTCAGCGGACTGTCGATCAATACCTCGCGCGGCCATCTCTACCGCGCGACGTTGGAGGCGCTGTCGGCCAAGCTCGCGCATCAGCTGCACGAACTGGAACGCATCTGCGGCTTCAAGGCCGAGGAGTTGATCCTCGTCGGCGGCGGTTCGAAGAATCGTCTGTGGAACCAGATCAAGGCCGACGCGTTGAAGATCCCGGTGCGCGTCGTCGCCGAGAACGAGATGACCGTGCTCGGCGCCGCACTCTATGGATTCTGCGGTCTGGGCTACTACCCGACGCCCCAAGCGGCGAGCGCGGTCGTCTCCCACGACTATCAGGTTTATCACCCGGCCTCCTGAGCGGTTGTGAATAACTGCTGAAACACCGACCACAGAGTCACGGAGACGCAGAGTTTTCGCAGAGAAGACCATTGGAAACAGTGTTTTTCCTCTGTGTTTCCTCTGCGCCTCCGCGCCTCTGCGCCTCTGCGGTGAGTTTTGAATTTCTTCACTGACTCTGAGCCGATTCGGCGTTTGGGAACGAGGGCTGGCATGCGTCCAGCCTTAGGGTAGTCTTGTCGGGCCGTTACGAACCTAGCGGCTCACAGGCAAAGGAGAAGCGAGATGAAACTGACCATATCCCGCCAACTGACCTTGATGGCAGTGCTCACGCTGGTCATCCTGTTGGTTGTCGGTATCATCGGTAACCGGGTCGCGCACTCGATCGGCGAGGCCGTCGAATACAGCGAGAAGAACACGGTTCCGGCGGTCGAGCCGATCGCCTTGATGCAGAAGACCTTCCTCGAGATCCGCGTCGCCGTGCTCGGGCACATGACCACGTGGGACGATGACGAGAAGAAGGCTTACGACAAGCGGATCGCCGATGCCCGGCAGCTCTTTGCGACGACGCTCGACGCCTACGCGACGCTGGCGGCCAACAGCGACGATACGGATCGCCAGATGCTGGAGGCGGACCGCCAGGCCTACACGGCGTACCTCGCGTCGGTGGAACAGGTGCTCCAGAAGTCCCGCGACATCCAGAACACGGACGCCAAGGAGCTCTTCGTTCAGGGCAGACCGCTTATCGACGCGCTTGAGAAGCACTTGGTCGAGCACACCGATTACTCGAAGAAGCTCGCATCCGCACAACGGGAAAAGGCCAACGCCGCGTTGGCCAGCGGTAATTGGCTCTCGCTCGTCTCCATTGCGTTCGGCGCACTCGTGCTCGGTGGTTTCAGCTTTGCCCTCAGACGAAGCATCAGCGGCGGTCTCGCACGCATGGAGCACGCCGTCGCGCGCGTCGAATCCGAACTCGACCTGACGGCGCGCGTCGACCTGCGCAGCGACGACGAGATCGGCAAGATGGGCGCGGCGCTGAACCGCCTGCTCGAACGTTTGCAGGGAAACCTGCAGAGCGTCGCCCGTGCCGCGGCGCAGGTCGCGCAGTCGGCCGAGACGATGTCGGACGCGTCGAGGCAGGTCGCCGACACGTCGGAAGCGCAGAGTGCCGCCGCCTCGGAAATGGCGGCGAGCATGGAAGAACTGACCGTCAGCATCAATCAGGTCGGCGACCGCGCGACGCGTACGCGCGAGCGTGTGTCCAGCGCCGGTAATCTGGCGACCGAGGGCGAGAACGTCGTCGTCGAAGCCGTCGGCGACATCGACACGATCGCCGCGTCGGTTTCCGCCTCGGCCGACATCATCAACAAGCTTGAAACGCAGAGCCAGAAGATCGCTACCGTCGTTGGCGTCATCAAGGACGTCGCCGACCAGACCAATCTGCTGGCGCTGAATGCAGCGATCGAAGCGGCGCGTGCCGGCGAGCAGGGGCGCGGCTTCGCTGTCGTGGCGGATGAAGTGCGCAAGCTCGCCGAGCGTACCGAGAAATCGACGCACGAGATCACCGAGACGATCGCTGCCATGCGCGCCGGCGCACAGGACGCCTCGGCCAGCATGCACGGTGCCGTCGATCAGGTGGCGGCGAGCGTCGCGCGCGCCGGCGGCGCCTGCAACCTCATCCGGCAGATCGGCGAGGGCTCGCGCGAGGCGGCCGGCATGGTCGGCGAGATTACCGACGCGATCCACGAACAGAGTTCGGCCAGCACCGCCGTCGCCCAATCGGTCGAGCGTATCGCGCAGATGGCCGAGCAGAGCACCGGGGCGGCGCGCGCGAGCGCGATGACGGCACAACAGCTCAACGCGTTGGCGCGCGAGATGCGAACTATTACGGATCAGTATAGGCTCTAGGGTTTGTAGCAATGAGTGTCCAACTAAAGGGAGCAATCTGATGAGCATGGGAAAAGCAATAGTGGGTGGTGCTGTCGTTGTAGCCGCCGGTGTGGCGGCTTACTTCGCCTTCATGGCGAATCGTGAGGTGTACATTCCGATCGTCTCGAAGGGTTCGCAGCATCAGTTCTGGCAAGCGGTGAAGGCCGGCGCCGAGCAGGCGGCCAAGGACTTCGACGTCAGGATCACCTTTGAAGGTCCGGAAAACGAGACCATGATCGACAAGCAGACCGAGATGCTGAAGAGCGCGCTCGCCAACAAACCGGCCGCGCTGGCGCTGGCCGCGCTGGACAGCAGGGCGGCGACGCCGATGCTGGTCGATGCGCACTACAAGAAGCTCCCGGTCATTGCCTTCGATTCCGGCGTCGATAGCGTCATCCCGCGCACCACGGCGACCACCGACAACTTCGCCGCTGCGGGCCTCGCCGCCGACAAGATGGCCGAGCTGATCGGCAAGTCCGGCGAGGTCGCTGTCGTCGTGCATGACGACCACAGCCGTACCGGCATCGACCGGCGCGATGGCTTCGTCAAGCGCATGAAGGCCTACCACGACATCAAGGTCGTCAGTGTCCAGTACGGCGGCGGAGACAAGGCGAAGTCGGCCGAGATCACCAAGGCCATTCTCGAGCAGTACCCGGACATCAAGGGCATCTTCGGCGCCAACGAAGGCTCGGCGATCGGCGTGCTGAACGCTATGAAGGAGATGCAGAAGAAGATCGTCATCGTCGGCTACGACTCGGGCAAGGAGCAGAAGGCCGCGGTGGCGAGCGGCGAAATGGCCGGCGCCATCTCGCAGAACCCGGTCGGCATGGGCTACAAGACGGTGGAAGCGGCGGTCAGGGCGATCAAGGGCGAACAGTTGCCGAAAGTCATCGACACCGGCTTCTACTGGTGGGACAAGAACAACATGAACGACCCGAAGATCGCCGCCGTCCTCTACGACTGAGAGGTTGTGAAAGTACCGATATCCCTACCACAGAGTCACAGAGACGCAGAGACGCAGAGTTTTCGCAGAGAAAACCTTTTGAAATAGTGGATTTCCTCTGTGTTTTCTCTGTGCCTCCGTGCCTCTGCGGTGGATTTCGAATTTCTTCATAGACTCTGAGATCACGCGACCGGCCCCGCCGTGGCGGGGCAACCGATCAACCTCATCCATGGAAGACTGAAATGCTCAAAGGAATTTCTCCTGCAATTTCCCCCGAACTCCTGAAGGTGCTCTCCGAGATGGGCCACGGCGACGAGATCGTCTTCGCCGACGCGCATTTCCCCGGCCACAGCATGAACAGCCGTGTCCTGCGCGCCGATGGCGTCGGCGTCGATACACTGCTCAAGGGCCTGATTCCCCTGTTCGAGCTCGACAGCTATGCGCCGCCGCTCGTCATGATGGCGGCAGTGGCCGGCGACGAGCTCGATCCGAGCGTCGAGGCGCGCTACCGCAAGGCGCTGTTTGGCGACGCACCGGGCCTGTCGATCGAGCGCATCGACCGCTTCGCCTTCTACGATCGCGCACAAGCGGCATTTGCCGTGGTGATGACGAGCGAGATGGCCAAGTACGGCAACATCCTGCTGAAAAAAGGGGTGACACCACCTTTCGTCGGCTGAATTTTAATCAGGCGAGGTCATGTTTGAAGACCGTTCGCCCTGAGCTTGTCGAAGGGTAACGGGCTTCGACGGGCTCGGCCCGAACGGTGGTTGAGACATTGTCGTGCCAGATCAATAATCACTGGCGGAACCGTTGATCCAAGGGGATGGCTGCATGAGACGAAAGAACGCACAGGCTTTTCTGATCATCCCCGCGCGCAAGGCCGTCGGGCTCACCTCGGTTGCGCTCGGGCTGGTGCGCACCTTGCAGCGGCTCGGCATCGAAGCCGGCTTCGTCAAGCCGATCGCCGAGGAGACGCCGGACCGCTCCGGCTACTTCGCCCGCCAGATCTTCCAGATGCAGGTGCCTGAAGCGCTCCTCCTGCAAGCGACTGCCGAGCGTATCGCCGCCAACCAGACGAGCGAACTGCTCGAAGAAATCGTCGGCTTGTGCATGAAGGCGGGCGAAGCCGCCGACGTGCTCATCATCGAGGGGCTGCATGCCGACGAGTCGCATTCCTTCATCTCGCAGATCAACGTCGACATTGCGCGCAGCCTCAACGCCGAGGTGATTGTCGTCGCCGACGCGTCGCTGGAGAGCGCGTTCGCTGACCTGCGCCTGGCCATCGGCCAGTTCCTGAACTCGGGCTGCAAGGTGGCCGGTGTCGTTTTCAACAAGGCCGCAGAGGATTTCGACGGCGCCGATGCGCAGCGCCGACTAGGGCGAACGCGGCTGTGGGGCGTGGTGCACGACAACCCGATCCTGCGCGCACCGCGCACCCTGGATGTCGCACAGCATCTCCGCGCCGAGATTGTCTCTGCCGGCGAGCTTGGTGTCCGCCGCGTGATTCAGACGGTGATCGCCGCGCGCTCGGTCGCGCCGTTCATCCCCGGCTTGCGGCCGGGAACGTTGGTGATCACCTCGGGCGAGCGTGACGACATCATCCTCGCTTCGGCGCTGGCTGCCAGTCGCGGCATCGAGCTGGCCGGTCTGCTCCTCGCTCACGACAGCAGGATCGCGCCGCAGGTGATGGAGCTCGCCGCGCCGGCGTTCAATACCGGCCTGCCCGTCCTGCGCACCGCCGACGACAGCTTCTCCATCGCGCGCCGGATCGGCCGCATATCGAGCGCCGTGCCGTGCGATGACATGGCGCGCATGAATGATGTGCTCGACAACGTCGCCGAACACCTTGATGCCGAGGTGATCTCGGCGTCCTTCTACCTGCCCGAACACACCAGGCTGTCGCCGCCGGCGTTCCGCTACCAGCTCATCCAGAAGGCGCGCGCGGCGAAGAAGCGCATCGTGCTGCCGGAAGGCGAGGAGCCGCGTACCGTGCGTGCCGCCGCTATCTGTGAGCAGAAAGGTATCGCGCATTGCGTGCTGCTCGGCAAGCGCGAAGTGATCGAGACGGTCGCTACCTCGCAAGGCGTCACGCTCCCCGCCAGCCTCGAGATTCTCGACCCCGACCTCATCCGCGCGAGTTACGTGGAGCCGATGGTCGAGTTGCGCAAGAGCAAGGGGCTGACCACCCAGCAGGCGGTCGCGCAGCTTGAAGATGCGGTGGTGCTGGGCACCATGATGCTCGCGGTGGGCGATGTCGATGGGCTTGTCTCCGGCGCGGTGCACACGACGGCGAGTACGGTCCGTCCGGCGCTGCAGCTGATCAAGACTGCACCGGGATCGTCGATCGTCTCGTCAGTCTTCTTCATGCTGATGCCCGATCAGGTGCTCGTCTACGGCGACTGCGCGATCAACCCGGCGCCGAATGCCGAACAGCTCGCCGAGATCGCCAAGCAGAGCGCGGACAGCGCGACGGCGTTCGGCCTCGTGCCCAAGGTCGCGATGATCAGCTACAGCACCGGCACGTCGGGGGCCGGGGAGGACGTCGAGAAAGTCCGCCGTGCCACCGAGATCGCGCAGCAACGATTCCCGGATCTCGTTCTCGACGGCCCGTTGCAGTACGATGCCGCGTCGGTTGCCGAGGTTGGGCGGCAGAAGGCGCCGAACAGCCAGGTGGCCGGGCAGGCGACCGTCTTCGTTTTTCCCGATCTCAACACCGGCAACACGACCTACAAGGCGGTGCAGCGTAGCGCCAACGTGGTGTCCGTCGGGCCGATGCTGCAAGGGCTGCGCAAGCCGGTGAACGATCTGTCGCGCGGCGCGCTGGTTGACGACATCGTGTTCACCATTGCGCTCACGGCCATCCAGGCCATGACCGACAAGACCGCCTGAACTCGCCGGACGCCGATCGCATCCTTGGTAAATCGGCCGGTCAGCGCCATTTTTGGCAGACAGGCGAAGGGGCGGGCTTGTGTTATCGGCTAGGCTGGCCGACACTGAAAACGGGGTCAAAGAGACCCCGGTTCGGCACCGACGGCGCCGAGGCGCCATGAAGTCTGAAGGTGGAGGGCCATGCAAACACTGACGCGCGACGAGTATTTCCCGAACGATTCGGTCGTCTCGGTACTGCCGCGATCGCCGCAAACGTATTTTCCCGAGCACGTGCATGAGTTCGACGAACTGGTGATCGTCCGCTCGGGCAGTGCCATGAACTACATCAACGGCACCCCGTCGCCGATCTGCCGCGGCTCGGTCTTCCACGTGCGCGCCAATCAGACGCATTTCATGGACCGCCTCGACGACCTCTACCTGACCAATGTGCTGATCCTTCCCTCACGCTTCAAGCACGTAAACCAGGACACCGTCGCCAACCTGCTCGAACAGCACGCCGGCGCCGAGAACGACAGCTACGTCGTCGGCGGCTGCACGCTGAAGCGGGTCGAAACGCTGCTCAACCGCGTCTCCGAAGAGACCGAGAACCGCCACAACTATTCCGAGCAGATGGTCGAACTTCTGATCACGCAGTTGCTGATCGAACTCTGGCGCGGCCAGCCGGAGAACGCCACGCAGCAGGACGAAAAGGACGCGCGCCTCACCCAGTTGCTGCGCCATTTGAACGAGCATTACCGCGACGAAATAGACTGGGAAAGCCTTGCCGAGAAGTTCGAGATTCCCCTGCGCACGCTGAGCCGCAAGGTCGCCGACGTCACCGGTATGCCGCCGAACAGCTACCTGTTGCGCGTTCGCCTCTGCCGCGCCATGCGCATGTTGAAGGAAACCGACAAGACCGTGACGGAGATCGCCTTTGCCTGCGGCTTCAACGACAGCAACTATTTCACCAGCCGCTTCCACCGCGAGATCGGCATGACGCCGTTGAAGTACCGTCGTAACGAGCAACGGGAGAGCGACGCGGCGCAGCGTTTCGCCTGACGCCGTGAGCGCAGTTCAAACAGAACCACAACGGGCACGACGAAAAACCAACTTTGCTTTTCCGGCTGTGTCCGTTATGTCCGTTGTGCCCGTTGTGGTTAACCCGCCTTTCCCCAAACCCCTGTCAAACGTGGAACTTGCCGGTCGCCGTCTTCAGGCTTGAGGACAGTCGATCGAGATTGGCCGAGATCGCCTCGGTCTCCTTCGCCGTCGCACTGTTCGTTTCCGACAGGCGCGCAACCGTCTCGACCTGCTGCGCGATGGCGTGCGCGGTGGCACTCTGTTCGTTCAGCGCTTCCGAGATGTCGGTGACGGCCGCAACCACCTGCTGGGCGCTGTCGCGGATGCCGTCAATGTGGCCGACCGTGGAATCGGAAAGCCGCTTGCCGATGGCGACCTGTTCGTTGACCGAGCCCATCCAGCGCACCGCTTCCTGACCAGAGTTCTGCATCGACGTGACGAGCTCGTTGATCGCATCGGTCGATGC
>RRZT012895340.1_pt1 | contig 11400 bp, 8 predicted proteins | sample 2165551 | NCBI WGS metagenome assembly RRZT01 (sample SAMN10456910, study PRJNA506462) | wastewater metagenome | biome: wastewater; feature: sludge; material: wastewater sludge; isolation source: wastewater sludge with Escherichia coli K12::gfp cells carrying plasmid... | place: USA: Moscow, Idaho ... | reverse complement strand
GGTATCCCGGATGAATGCGGGCGTGCACTATCCATCCGATGTGCTGGCGGGCGCAGCTATCGGAGCCGGATGTGCTGTAGTAAATATCTATGTGAACCGTTGGCTGAATAAGTGGTTGTTCGGCAATTAAGAATTGCACTGTATCGGATCTATATATTCTGCGTATTGCATCTATATATCGGACGTGTTGCATCTATATATCCAATGCGTTGCATCTATATATCCAAGATGTTGGACATATAGACGCTGCAAATGGTTTATTAAAGTGGTAGTTTCTTCTCGTAAATCTTTTCGTTCAATAACTCAAGGGCTTGTTGCACGCTGTTGTTCGTGGTGTTTATCACCTGAAAGTATTCGTTCATATCCCACAGGTCACGGGCTATCAAGGCTTTCAACTGCGTCTTTATCAGAGGCAATGATTTGTTGTACTGCTCCTCGTTGAACTCAATCTTTTCTTTATCGGCGGCAGCGCGTATGTCTGCAAGCATCTGTTCGTCTATCTCAAATTTATTGTTGAAGGTATCGAACTTCTTATATTTCTCTTGGAGTTCTTTCCGATTTTTCTCGATATACTTGGTTGTTGCTTTGATGACAACGCCTTTGGCAACCAGATTACGATGATAATCGGTATATTGGGTTGTATCAATAGGCACGAAATAGTCGGGCATGATGCCACCGCCACCATATACGGTACGTTTCAACTTCTTAGTGGAGTTCTTCAATGAATCAGGAAAATGGATACTGTCGGCATGCATCATTTCTCCACGGTTGAAGCGATCTACCAGTTCCATATTGTATTTCTCCTGGCCGTCATCTTTACTAAGGCCTCTGCCGTCCAGATTGGCTGTATGGTCGTACGGTTTCTGGATGCAACGTCCGGATGGGGTGTAATAACGGGCGATAGTCAAGCGGATCATAGAGCCATCGGGCAATTCGATGGGACGTTGTACCAACCCTTTACCAAAAGTACGGCGACCTACAACTACGCCTCTGTCCCAGTCTTGTATAGCACCGGTTACGATTTCACTTGCTGAAGCGGAGTATTCGTCTACCAGCACAATGAGGCGTCCGTTTTTGAAGTTGCCTGTGCCTTTGGCATAGAAATTACTACGCTGAGAGGTTCTTCCTTCGGTATATACAATCAGCTCTTTTTGTTGCAGGAACTCGTTGGCAAGATCAATTGCTGCATTCAAATAGCCGCCACCGTTGCCTTGCAGGTCAAGTATCAGGTCTTTCATTCCTTGCTTCTGTAGTTCTTTGAGGGCGGCGGTAAATTCTTCGGCGGTAGTGGCACCAAAGCGGTTGATACGAATATAACCGGTCTTGGGCTGTATCATATACGAAGCGTCCAAACTTAGAATGGGTATTTTATCCCGTTTTACAGTGAAGTATAAGGGATCGTTCACTCCGCGACGGACAATGGTTAGTTTTACTTCTGAGTCTTTCGGGCCGCGCAGGCGTGTCATTATATCTTCTGTGGACATTTTTACGCCGGCAATAGCGCTGTCGTTCACTGCCACGATACGGTCACCTGCCAGAATACCAACCTTTTCAGATGGTCCGTTGCTGACGGGCTGTATAATAAGTAATGTATCTTCTATCATCTGGAACTGCACACCGATACCTTCGAAGTTACCTTGCAACGGCTCGTTCATTTTCTTCACTTCCTCAGCATCATTGTACGTGGAGTGCGGATCGAGCTGGGCGAGCATACGGATAATAGCTTCTTCCACCAGTTTATTTTCGTCTACCGAGTCTACATACAGATTGGCGATGGCAAATTCTGCCATTTGTAACTTGCGGGCAGCCAAGTTGCCCATATTCTGCGCCTGCATGGAAGCCATGGCACCGCATATACATATTATAAAGATAAGAAGTTTCTTCATCATTCTTTTTTGCTTATCACTTTTCACTAATTCACTAATCATTAAATATCCATCCCTTCGGGGATAAACTGGCTGATATCTTTGCCGAACTGTAGAAGCTCGCGGACAGTAGTCGAACTGATGCATGTCAGTTCGGGTTCGGTAAAGAGCAAGATGGTTTCAATACCTGCCAGTTTGCGGTTGATATCGGCAATGGTCTCTTCATACTCGAAATCTTTCACGGTACGGATACCGCGAACAATAAACTGCGCGTCTACCTGCCGGGCAAAATCAATCGTCAGGCAATCATAGGAGTAGACCTTGATTCGTGGCTCGTTCCGGTAGAATTTCTGTATTATCTCCACGCGCTTCTCAATAGGGAAGTAGGTGTTTTTATTCTCGTTGATACCAATTCCAATAATGACTTCATCCATAAAAGTCAGTGCGCGGGTCACTACCGATGAATGTCCGATAGTGAAAGGATCGAATGTTCCCGGAAAGATTGCTCTTCTCATGATGCCAGATCTTCTTCTATAACCAGATTGTTAATAATAAAGTTTTGCCGTTCCATGGTATTTTTACCCATGTAGAATTCCAATAATTCTTTTACGAGGTCCGTTTTGCGTAAAGTAACTTGTTCCAGACGCATATCTTTGCCGATGAAATGCCGGAATTCATCAGGGGAGATCTCTCCCAGACCTTTAAAACGCGTAATCTCAGGATTGGGACTCAGTTCGGCAATGGCTTTTTGCCGTTCCTCTTCCGTGTAGCAGTAAATTGTCTTTTTCTTGTTGCGCACGCGGAACAACGGAGTTTGCAGGATATAGACGTGCCCTTTCTTTATCAAATCGGGGAAGAATTGCAGGAAGAATGTGATGAGCAACAACCGGATGTGCATACCGTCCACATCAGCATCGGTAGCGGCAATCACCTTGTTGTAACGCAATCCTTCAATGCCGTCTTCTATATTCAGGGCAGCTTGTAGCAGATTGAATTCTTCGTTTTCGTATACCACTTTCTTTGTCAGCCCGAATGAGTTCAACGGTTTACCACGAAGACTGAATACAGCCTGCGTATTTACGTCACGGCTCTTTGTGATGGAGCCGCTGGCAGAATCACCCTCAGTGATAAAGATGCAGGACTCGGATTCTTGTTCCTTTCCTTTGCCGTCATTGAGGTGGTAACGGCAATCGCGCAACTTGCGGTTGTGCAGGTTGGCTTTCTTTGCGCGCTCACGTGCCAGTTTGGTAACACCGGCAATGGCTTTACGTTCCTTTTCGGAGTCTTGTATCTTTTGCAGCATGACTTCCGCAACCAACGGATTCTTGTGGAGATAGTTATCCACCTCTGTTTTGATGAAGTCGCCTACATACTTATTCACGCTTACACCGCCGGGAGACATGGAGGGGGAACCGAGTTTGGTCTTGGTCTGTCCTTCAAATTGGGGTTCTTCCACATTGATGGCAATGGCGGCAACAATACCGTTGCGGATGTCGGCATATTCCTGGTTTTTGTTGTAGAACTCCTTGATGGTGCGGGCAATATGTTCTTTAAGCGCACTTTGGTGCGTTCCACCCTGTGTGGTATGCTGGCCGTTGACAAAGGAATAGTATTCCTCGCCGTATTGATTCGTATGCGTAAAGGCTATTTCAATATCTTCTCCTTTCAGATGGATAATATTGTAAAGGCCCTGTGCGGTCATATTGTCGTTCAGCAAATCTTCCAGTCCATGGCGTGAAATAATGCGCTGGCCGTTGTATATAATGGAAAGTCCTGTATTCAGGTACGTGTAGTTACGCAACAGCGTTTCCACGAAATTAGCCTGGAAGGAATAGTTCAGGAATAACGTGCTGTCCGGTTCAAAGAAGATATAAGTTCCGCTTTCCTCGTTACAGCTTTCCGTTACATCACTCTGGAGATTACCCTTTTCAAAGATGGCGATACGGACTTTACCTTCGCGATAACTACGTACTTCAAAGCGGCTGCTAAGTGCATTCACAGCTTTGATACCTACGCCGTTCAGTCCGACACTTTTCTTGAAAGCTTTACTGTCGTACTTACCGCCGGTATTGAGTTTACTCACCGCTTCAATCAGCTTTCCTTGCGGAATACCACGACCATAGTCGCGCACACTGACACGGAGATTATCCTCAATGTTAATCTCGATCCGTCTACCAGCACCCATTTTGAACTCATCGATGCTGTTGTCCATTACCTCTTTTAGCAATACATAGATACCGTCGTCGTTCTGCGTACCGTCGCCCAAACGACCGATATACATACCCGAACGGACACGGATGTGCTCCATGTCGTCCAAATGACGAATGTTGTCTTCCGTATATTCTACATTGCCTTCGGGCATCAGTCCGTTGATTTCTTCCATAAACTCTTATTTAGTTGACGAGGTCTGCAGTTGACAAGTTGACGAGGGAAAGAGTCTGCTTTATAATGGTGCAAATATAGTGCAACCCCTTGTTTCCTTGTTAACTTGTCTCCTTGTCCCCTTTTTATTTAATTTCTTTAATAAACGCCCTGCGCCGTTTATGTTGTTTGGTTTCAAAGTATTCCCATTGGGCTTGTACTTTACCATTCATTTCAAGTTCAGGGTTGCTTTCTGCAAATATAAAACCTAATTTCTGATAAACCGGAATTAAATCGGAAAATAACAATGCGTTAACACCTTTGTTCTGGTACTCCGGCTTCACGGCAACAAGCAATAAATCCAACATTTTGGCACGCCGTTTCATGAACAGTGCTTTCAGCAGATAGTACCATCCGAAGGGTAATAACCGTCCATGAGCTTTCTGTAGAGCTTCGGACAGGGATGGCATGGATATGCCTACGCAAATAAGTTGGTCGTCGGCATCTGTGATAAGTGTCACCATGCGGAGGTCTACGATGGGGAGATACATTTTCACGTACTGGTCAATCTGCCGTTGGGACAGAGCGGAATAACCGAACAGGGGCTTATAAGCTTCGTTCATCAACTCAAAGATGGCCTGTCCATAGTCGCGGGCAATCTTCTTTGCAGATGTATATTTTTTAATCTTGAGATTATATTTGCGCTGGATAAGATCGGAGATGCGTTTGTGTTTGTCCGGTATGGCATCCGGAATGTAGATCTGATATTCCACCCAGTCAGCTTCCTTCTCAAATCCCATACGCTCCATGTGTTGCGGATAGTAAGGATAGTTGTAAATGGTTGCCATGGTGCTGAGTTGATCGAAGCCTTCGATCAGCATGCCTTCCGCATCGAAGTCTGTGAAGCCCAACGGGCCTTGTATGTGAGTCATTCCACGTTCTTTTCCCCATTCTTCTACCGTGTGGATCAAGGCATCGGATACTTCCGGGTTATCAATGAAATCAATCCAGCCGAAACGGACATTCTTTTTATCCCAGGTTTTATTAGCCTTGTGGTTGATTATGGCAGCTACGCGGCCCACTATTTTATTGTCTTGGTAAGCCAGGAAATACTCTGCTTCACAGAATTCAAACGCCGCATTCTTCTTTTTATTGAAAGTGTTGAGCATGTCGTCGTAGAGATCGGGAACGGAGTAGGGGTTGCCTTTGTATAGCCGGTAATTGAAGCGGATGAACCGTTTCAATTCTTTCATTGTGGAAACTTTTTTGATTGTTATTGCCATAATTTTATGTCTAATGAAGTGGCAAAGATACATGATAATCTTTAAAATACCACGTGGCAGAGATAAAAACTAATCTATTTCTGTATGCTTTTCCGATACTGTAAAGGTGTCATACCCGTATTTTTGAAGAAAGCACGTCGGAACGTGGAAGTGGAGTTAAATCCGGAACGTTCGGCTATTTCGTCTATATTCATGGTGTAAGGATAGGTAGCCAGTAATTGCTTGCCGGTTTTCTCAATGCGGAGATTGTTTATATAGTCGTAGAAAGTGATATTCAGCTTATTGTTGAAATAGGAGGATAAGTAGGTGCGGTTTGTTCCGATGGCATTGGCTACGTCACTGATAGTAAGCTTGGGGTTAAGGTAGAGTTGTTGCTCTTCCATTACTTTGTGCAGTATTTCCTGAAAGGCGTAATAAGAACCGTTTTCTTGTTCTTCTTCAACCTCTTCTTTCTCTTCTATGTTTTTTTTAGACAGCAGGTTGCCTTTCAGGTTGTTTGGCATGGAGATGCTGATCTGATAAGCTGAATAGTGGACAATGACAGACCATAAGAGAACTGAGGATATGTAATAAATAGTATCTCCCCAACCTGTAATATTTATGCTGGTATATACCCATGTCAGCAGGCAGATGGCGAGAATGAGTGTAGCTTTCTTCAACCATGCCACATCGATATGTTCCGAATAAGAGTAATTATTGCGTATATAGCGTTGATATCGGCGAGCGGCAAAAGTTACTATAAGTACAATAATTGCACTATAGATCAGTATAAATCCGAAATAAAAAGGAAATATAGGGGCATAAAAGGTGCACAAATAGGCAATTGTAAATGCAAGATAGGGACTGAGAAGTGAAAATACTTTCTTCCAGTTGAGCCATCCGGGCGCTGTTAATTCCAGTAGATAGAAGGAACAGGCGGCAACTGCCCATCCGTCAATGAATAGCAGGGAGTTGACCAATCGCTCGGTTTTCAGTGAAGGGAAATAGAGTAATATATCTTTGAACTCCAGTAATGCCCAGAAAGCAAGGGTCAGCCCCAGTATTCTCTGAATGCGTGAGCGTGGCCTATGTGTAAGCAAACGGAAACTGACATATCCGAAAAACATGAATGCAGCTCCGTTCATGAAGTATGATATATTGATGCCTTCCATTAAACGTTGTAAATGAGTACGGTGGTGTATGCTATATAACAAAGTATCAGTATGCTGCCCTCTATGCGGGTAATGGTGCGTTTGGCGAAGAACAATCCGAATATCCATAGCAGTATGCTGGAGCCTACCAGTACCAATAGATCCATATTCGTGATGCCCGTCAGGTGCAACGGTGTGATGGAAGCGCTGCATCCCAGTACGAAGAAGATGTTGAACAGGTTACTGCCAATCACGTTTCCGATAGCAATTTCCGGATTCTTCTTTAAGGCGGCGACAATGGAGGTTGCAAGTTCGGGCAGAGATGTGCCACCTGCTACCAGAGTCAGTCCGATGACGGATTCACTTACTCCCAGATTGCGTGCAATGCCGCTGGCGCCATCTACGAAGAAATTACCGCCGGCAATCAGTGCCACCAGCCCACCTATTATATATAGTATGGATCGCCACATGGGAAGTTGTTTGATTTCCTCTTCCGTCTCTCCCTCTTTCTTCCCTTGAAAAGCGATGGCAAAGGTATATCCGAGGAAAATGATGAAAAAACAGAGCAGCAACAGTCCGTCTGTAATACTGATTATATTTTCAGAACTATGATCCAGAAAGACATCATTCGCGCAAATCAGCAATACTATGGAGGATAGGATACAGAGCGGGATTTCCTTGCGCAGTGTATTTCTGGAAATAACAATTGGAGCGAAGAGTGCCGTACAGCCTACAATCATCAGTGTATTGAAGATATTGCTGCCTACAACGTTTCCGATGGCGATGTCCGCACTGCCTTTCAGAGCCGAAGAGACGCTGACCGTCAGTTCGGGAGCGGAAGTTCCGAAAGCTGCGATGGTGAGGCCGATAACAATGGAAGGTATGCGGAAGCGCTTGGCGATGGATGCGGCTCCGTCTGTGAGTCCGTTGGCACCTAAAAGGATGAGGAGAAGACCTCCGAGAAGAGAAAGAATATCCATGAGAATTCTGTTTTTTGTGCAAATATAATTAATTCCTTTCATGAAAAGCGAAAAACATTCCGTATGTTTGGCACGTTAATCAATTTGTTGTTTTTAAGTAACCTGATTAAAGGCTATTATATGAAGGGAATACGTGCGTTGTGTCTTTGGTTCTTGCTGTTGCCTGCGGGCGTTGCATCTGCCCAGTTGGTAGAGAAGGTATTAGATGTCTTTAATGACGATACTTTGGGGACTGTTGTTGCTCAAAGGGCAGATACAGACTCGATTCATCTGCTGAAGATGAAAGAGGATTTGGAGGTTGCAAGGTTGAATGAAGCTAATCTCAGGATGGAGATAGAGCAAATGAGGCTGAAGTATGATGCGGCGGACTCCCTGAAGCTGGCAAAGCAGCGATTGCGTATTGATTCGCTCAGGCGGATGACAACAGGTGTGCCGGTGGTGGTGGAAGGCGATACGCTATATTACCTGTTTGCCAAGCGTGGTGGTCATACTCCGCAGCAACGTGCCGAAATGAATGCAGCGGCAATAACGGAACTGGGCAAGCGATTTAATCTGCAACCGGATTCGGTTTACTTAGAGAGCAGTGATATTGTTACCGATCTGATGTACGGTAATAAGGTTCTTTCTTCTTTTACGGATCAGGATGGCCTGTGGGAAGGTTGCTCGCGCGACCAGTTGGCGGCTGCCAAACGTAAAGTGATCGTAGACAAGCTGAAGGTAATGAAGGACGAACATAGTCTGTGGCAGCTTGGCAAACGTATTCTCTATTTCATTCTTGTAATCATAGGTCAGTATCTGCTGTTTAAACTCACCACCTGGTTGTTCAATAAGCTGAAAGTACGTATTCAACGATTGAAGGATACCAAACTGAAACCTATCTCCATTCAGGAATATGAATTGCTGGATACGCAGAAGCAGGTGAATCTGCTTGTCTTTCTGGCAAATCTGTTGCGATATGCCGTAATGCTGCTCCAGTTGATATTGACGGTGCCGTTGCTTTTCTCCATATTTCCCCAAACGAAAGACCTTGCTTATAAGTTATTCTCGTATATATGGGACCCTATAAAGAGCATCTTCCTGGGTATAGTAGAATATGTTCCCAACCTGTTTACCATCTTTGTGATATGGCTTGCCGTGAAGTATCTGGTGAGGTTGGTGCATTATCTTGCCAGTGAAATTCAATCGGAGCGGCTGAAGATAAGTGGCTTCTATGCCGATTGGGCTATGCCAACGTTTCACATTGTGCGTTTCCTGCTTTATGCATTTATGATTGCTATGATTTATCCCTATCTGCCGGGTTCCAAGTCGGGCGTTTTTCAGGGGATATCGGTCTTTGTCGGCTTGATTGTTTCGTTGGGTTCGAGTACGGTGATCGGGAATATTATTGCGGGATTGGTAATCACCTATATGCGTCCCTTTAAGTTGGGCGACCGCATCAAGCTGAATGATACTACGGGAAATGTAATAGAGAAGACTCCGTTGGTGACGCGCATCCGTACACCGAAGAATGAGGTGGTGACGATTCCGAACTCTTTCATCATGTCTTCGCATACGGTAAACTTTAGTCAGTCGGCACGTGACTACGGGCTGATTATCCATTCGGAAGTGAGTGTGGGGTATGATATTCCCTGGCGGAAGACACATCAACTTCTGGTTGAGGCTGCTCTGAATACTCCCGGAGTGGTAGATGATCCGCGTCCGTTTATATTGGAAACGTCTCTTCAGGATTATTACCCGGTCTATCAGGTGAATGCATATATTAAAGATGCTAACCAGTTGGCACAGGTTTATTCCGATTTGCACCAGAATATCCAGGATAGATTTAATGAAGAGGGTATAGAAATTATGTCTCCACATTATATTGCTACACGCGACGGGAGTGCGACGACGATACCTAAGGATGATCTGCGACCGAAAAAGTAAGCCTTTTCCGGTGCGGGAATGAGCGATCCTCCCGGTAGGATTGAAACTGATTCCCACTACGAGAGAAGGCATCTCCCACTACGAGTGAAGGTACTTCCCAATAGGGGTGAACGGGTGTTCCACTACGAGTGAATGTAGTGGAACACTAAGTGCTTTATCGCACAGATAGTTATCCGTTTGTAATGTTGCTAAAGTCGTCCGAGAGGGCTGCGGATGATAAAGAAAATGAAGTGTCTTTATCGTGCGGCTACAATTTCCGAATAAGGATAGTTGTCTGTAACCTGCTGCCAGTCCTTTTTCACTAAGTCGTAGGCATAAATCAGTCTGCCGTTCCGATAACCTTCGAACAATACATAAATTTTCATCGTCTCTGTATCTTGGGCGAGCATGGTTACTGAACGTGCCGAATTGGGGAATGTGGCAAAAGGCTCATCCAAGCTCATTGTTGTCTGATTCCAAAGACACAGTTCTGTCTGGCCATTATCGGCTCTTACTACGGCATATCCACCGGTACGCACATATTTAGTAGTTCCGGTATCTTTTCCGCTGATTATTGTCCAGAAGGGAATGAGTGCGGTAGCCTGTATCGGATCTCCGATGTATATTTTCCCGCTATTTTGTTGCAGATCCAGTACAACGGGGGTGAAGCTGTTGTTTCCGTTATCGGCCGAGAGTAACAGTTGGCTGCTGCCGCCTTGTACACCGGGATAGCGTGTCAGGGATTCGGGCTTTATATTGGCAGGCAGTTTATATTGGCGTGTTAGAGCTTGATCCATGTTTCGGGTGTAGGGCCAGGAGCCGGTGGTTGCCAATATCACTTCATCGGTGGATATTTGCCTTACGGCTATTATAGAGCTTTGGCCGTTGCAAAGGGTCAATATGTTTTCAAGTCCCATATCTTGCCAGAAATGCATGGAAAGATCGTAGCTGAATACTTTGCGCACTCCATCTATCGTCTGTATTCCGCAGAGGTTCTGACTTTCCGGGACATTGACTACACAGGAGAAATCTTTCTGGTCTTCTGCCAATTTTACTATGTTCTTAGGGCTGCCATCTGTGAGGTTTACGTGCTCAATGCAGTTATCATAACTCGTGTCGGAATGAGAATTTACAATGCCGTAGAGTTGGAACTCTTTGGGTGCTTCGCCGTTGGTTACCGAAATCTCACCAAGCGTCATGATCTCACCGGAGCGACGCAGACGTACCTTGGTGGTTGAGGCAGGATAATGTCCCGGTGCCAGGAAGGTGATACTTGTAGTGGTCTGTTCAATCATGACAGGCGATACTCCAAGAGCATATCCCTGATAGTTTAGGGCGGGTTGGTCGGGGAGCGGCCAATAGATTTCGAACATAATATCGTCACCGGGTTGGATACCTTGTGCTTTAATCGTGACTTTATCACCAGGGTTAAAACTGGTCTGAGCAGGCATTACAATGTCGGTTACCAGGATGGGTTCGTCTTTGTCGTCGTTTTTAACGCATGCGGCAATTAGTAGACAGAGTAGTAGATAGAGAGATAACTTCTTCATAGCGTTTGTATATTTGATAGGCACAAATATATTGCTTTCCTTTGACATATAAAGCTGTATCTCTTTTTTTAACCTGTTGGCGAATGAATTCGTTTTCATGACTATCGTCAATGGAATTAATTTCGCCAACAGGTCTTTCTCATTTTTTCCGGCTTATGGTATGCAGTATGTTGCCTTTTTTATCAATCATTCGCAATGTCAGTTCTTTTTTGTCCGCAGATACTACAGAGAAGCCCGGTTCCGGATTACAAAAGACGGTTCCTTCTGTGGGTTTCACTTTGCGGGCAAGGGAACCGGCTGAGTTGACAATGTAGTCGATATCACTTCCC
>RRZT010715591.1_pt1 | contig 11401 bp, 12 predicted proteins | sample 2165551 | NCBI WGS metagenome assembly RRZT01 (sample SAMN10456910, study PRJNA506462) | wastewater metagenome | biome: wastewater; feature: sludge; material: wastewater sludge; isolation source: wastewater sludge with Escherichia coli K12::gfp cells carrying plasmid... | place: USA: Moscow, Idaho... | reverse complement strand
TACGAAACCATTTTGTCCTGTAATTCCTATTTTTTTTTTTAATCGTTTTTAAAATAATCTAATGCGAACTTATATTTATCTTGGATTTCTCCCAAAGCATAATCTGCAAGAACCAACAATTTACTTCCGTCCTTTTTTGCCTGAATTGCGGTAATATACCCTGAAGGAATATGTAGATAAGTTAAAGATTTGTCGTTCAATTGATATTTCGAAATCTTTAAATCTTTCGAAGGTTGATCAAAATCATCAATCTCAATAACGGAGATTTCGAACTCACCTTTCATTGCCGCGAACCAACGTTGCTCAACTTTATGCCCTTGCCACCCTCGAATAAAATCTAAAGAATTATTTTCTATGGTATAAATACGCTTGATTTCAGAAGCATCAAATTCATTATTAAATGTGATGATTCCTCTTTCGTCTTCGTGTTTTTTTCCTTCAAAAATCAAATCATTAATATTTAAATTTTTAAATTAATAAGGATATTGCATTACATCCTCACCAAAAATTTCTTTACGAATTAATGGCAATTTTGAAATCAACTTTTTAAGTCCTTCAACACCTTGTTGCTCTGTATTGTGAGAATGATAATCTTCGATTTTTGAAACATCTTCTTCACCTTCGGAGAAGTATTTCGCATAATTCAGATCGCGATTATCTGCTGGAACACGGTAGAAATCCCCCATATCTTCGGCTTTCATCATTTCTTCACGGGTACAAAGTGTTTCGTATAATTTTTCACCGTGGCGTGTTCCAATAATTTTTACAGGAACTTCTTTACCTGTCATTTCGATTAAGGCTTGAGCCAAATCTCCGATACTTCCAGCTGGTGCTTTGTTGACGAATAAATCTCCAGGATTTCCATTTTCAAAAGCGAACAATACCAAATCTACAGCATCTTCCAACGACATGAAAAAACGCGACATATTAGGATCTGTGATCGTAATAGGCTCTCCTTTCTGAATTTGATTTAAAAATAAAGGAATTACCGAACCGCGAGATGCCATTACGTTACCATAACGGGTTAAGCAAACTACAGTGTCAGTCAGATTTCGAGCTTCTGCAACCGCTACTTTTTCCATCATTGCTTTAGAAATTCCCATTGCGTTGATTGGATACGCGGCTTTATCAGTGGATAAACAAATTACTTTTTGTACTTTGTTAGATGCTGCTGCACGAATAACATTTTGTGTACCTTCAACATTTGTTTTTACTGCTTGCATCGGGAAAAATTCACAAGAAGGAACTTGCTTCAACGCTGCTGCGTGGAAGATATAATCTACTCCTCTTGTTGCAGGTTCTACGGAACTATAGTCTCGAACGTCGCCGATGTAATATTTTATTTTTTCATTTTTATAAAGATTACGCATGTCATCCTGCTTCTTCTCATCACGAGAAAAAATGCGAATTTCTTTAAAATGGTCTGTCGCTAAAAAACGGTTAAGAACAGCTGTCCCAAAAGAACCTGTTCCACCTGTGATTAATAAAGTTTTATCTTTGATTTGCATGATGAGTATTATTCAATATCGTATAATTTATTTTTTATTTCTTTGGTTGGATAGTTAATTAAAACAGCTTTGAATTTACCTTTAAAGATAAATAAACTTCCGGCAGCAGCACCTATGATTTTAAATTCTTTGTATAGATTTTTTATATGGTCTAAAGAACCTGCTCCTCCTAATATTGTTATAGGTTTAGAGGTATGTTCAAAAACTTTTCTCACTAAGCCAAAATCGTACCCTTTTTCAGTTCCATCAAGATCTATATTATTAATGATAACTTCTCCAAACTGTAAATTTTTAATTTGCTGTAAAAAAAGGTTTAAATCGATTTTAGTATTTTTCGTTCCATTATGCGTATAGATCTCATAACCTCCTAACAATCTTTTTTTAACATCCAAAACTAAAACGACACTCTGACTTCCAACTTTTTCGCTAATCTCTTGTATTAAATCTAAGTTCGTGAATAATATGCTACTTAATGCAATTTTTTCGACTCCTAAATTAAATATTTTTTGAGCTTGTTCTAGGGTTTTTATTCCTCCTCCATAACAAACAGGCATACGCGATTGAGCTGCTATATCTCCAATTAATTTATAGTTAGGTTCGCTGTTGTTTTTAGTCGCTGAAATATCAAAAATACAGATTTCATCAACTTTTTTTTCATTAAAAATTTTGACTGTATTAATTGGATCTCCAATATATTTTGGATTTTTAAATTTAGTTGTTTTTACAACTAAACCATCTTCTATTAGTAGGCTTGGGATTAGGCGAGGTTTTAGCATAATAATTAAAGGTTGGCAAAATTTTCAAGGAATTTAACTCCAATTTGATGGCTTTTTTCTGGATGACACTGCATTCCATAAATATTATCCTTTTGAACCACAACTGCTATCTCTTCACCATAATTTACCGTTGCTAAAACATGTTTTTTTTCTTCACAATTCATAAAATATGAATGCAAAAAATAAAAATCTTCCTGTTCTTGAAAATTTTTAAATAAATATGAATCTTTCTTAATATGAATAGAGTTCCACCCCATGTGCGGTAATAAAGTATTTTGATTCAGTTTCGAGGTATCTATCCTTTTAACTTTTGCAGAAATCCATTCTAAACCTTTTGAGGTTCCTTCTTCACTCTCGTTTGCCATCATTTGCATTCCTACACAAATTCCTAAAATAGGAATTTTATTAATTAGAACTTGTTGATTGAGCGTTTCTATCATTCCTGAATTTTCTAATTTTTGCATTGCAAAATCAAAATGACCAACTCCAGGTAAAATTAATTTAGTTGCTTTTACAAGATCGTCATTTGTTTTAGCTACGAAACAATCGATACCCAATTCCTTAAAAATATTAAGAAAGGCAGCAATATTTCCAACACCATAATCGACGATACCAATCATCTAAACAATCTTTTTTCTAGACCAAAAGTACGCATAAATTGTATACCTAAACCTATCAATTTTCGTTTGGATTTATAATCTTTATAGGTTTTGTTTTCTCCTAGAAAAATTGCTTCAAACTCTTCCTCTGTATAGTCTAATTTATCTGCAATATATTTTTTTTCATTGATTAATTCTTGTTCAGACAGTTCTGGTTTTGAGACTCTTTCCAATGCTTCTTCTCTTGTCATTTGCCCTGTTAAAATTAAGCTTGATAAATGAGCTTTTCTTTTGTCAAAACCAAATTTTCTAGGTAACCAATAATCTTCTATAAACCTAGTAAAACGTGATTCATGGTGTTTGTGTTTGAAAGGCTTCCAACCAAACTTTTCATTCAATAATTGTTCTACATCTTTTTTATTGTATTCAACAAAGTTCAACGGATGAAAAACTTTCATTCCTAATACTTTTTGATAATAAATCTTGTATTTAAATATATCAATAATTGGAAATGTTTTTAATTCTCTATTCCCATATTTTCGATGAATATCATTAATTAAAACGGTATCTATACCTGGATAAGCTCCCCATTCATCTGGTTCTCGACAGCATTCTGTACTATAGTTACCTCCAGTAAAAACATATTTGATATTATTTTTTCTTCCAAACATATATAAGCTCGAAAAAAAGGCTATATCTTGAGGTCCGTCTTGCTCTGCAATCTGAGCCTCAAAAAAAGCTCTTTGTAGATCTTTCATCTCAGCCCAATTAATAACATCTGTATATAAATCTAAATCTAGACCCGTAATTAATTTTTCTATATTTGAAGTCGCTTGTTCAGTATTCCACCCCGCATCTACATGATAAATCAAAGGTCTTAACCCCATTATTTCTTTTGTAACATAGGCACAATAGGAACTATCTAATCCACCACTAAGACCTATAATACAATCATATTCTTTGTCTTTGCATTCTAATTTTACTTTTTCAGCAAATTTTAATAATTCATCTTGTTTATTTTTTCCATAATTCCATTCTGGTAAAATGTTTTGATGAAAGTTTATATAATAATCACTTTCTCCTAATTCATTAAAAGTAATGTTAGGATCAGTAGTATCCATTATTGTTTTAGAGCAAATTTTGTAGTTTTTGGTGTTATTCATATTGTTAGTTATAGTTCATTTTCATGTCGATAGTACTTTATTATATAATTCAATATATTTTTTAAATTGTTTTTCTTTATCAAAGTATATTTTTACTTTTTCTTTAGATTCTTTAATATAATATTGCTTAGATTTTTGAGTAAGAATTTCTATTTTTTCTTTTAATTGATTTATATTATTTTTTTCTACAATAAAACCGAGATTTTCAAATATACTTTCTACTGCACCTCCACTATTATATGTGATAACTGGAGTTCCACAAGCCAAAGCTTCAATATTAGTTAGCCCAAGTGCCTCTCCTTTTGTTGGATTAACAAACACATCTGCAAAAGAATAAAATTCGGCCAATTTTTTTTGATCAGTCATTTTTGTAATTCCCAGAATATTAGATGGTAATTTACTAATTTGTTCAGATCTTAATCCTATTAATAAAATGATATAATCTTGATCTAGTATTTTTGATAATTCTATAAAATCATTTAATCCCTTATTTTCATTCCAAACATATGCAACTCCAAGGATTATTTTTTTTCTTGATAAATTTAATTGTTGTCTAAGATTAGTTTCCTCATATTTAAATATATTAAGATCAATTCCATTTCTTATAGTTTCAATATTTTTACTTTGAAGAAATGATTCTTTTACTTGCTTCTCAATCCAATTAGAAACAGGTACAATCGTTAAGTTTTGAAGAAGGTTAAATAACCTTTTCTTTTCTTGAAAATTTTTTTTAGAGTTATCTATAAACCAACTTTTAGGGTATGAATTAATTTGTGGACAACTATGGCATTCTGTTTTCCATTTTTCACAACCTATATGTTCATATCCAGAACAATGCCCTGTAAATGACCAACAGTCATGAAAAGTCCATATTACTGGCTTATTAAAAGTTTGTAAGAATTCAAACAAAATTTTAATATTAATAAAATATCCATGTAAGTGATGTAAATGAACAATATCTGGCTGAAGAACCTCTATTTTTTTTATTAGATTTTGAGTAACTTTTCTAGAATTAAATCCATGTCTATCTGTTAACCTTGTGTATAAAACATGTTTTAAGATATCTAATTTATCTCCTATCGGAAATATCTCAGATTGAGTAGTAGATATTTCTCTACCATAAGCAATATGACTTTTCCATCCTTCTTCTAATATACAATGTCCTATTTGTTCTGCTATTTTCCCAACAGAACCTATATTAACTTCGCTTGCTATTTGGAGGATTTTTATTGTCATTTCTTATTAATTAATATATCAATAATAGTATTTATTTCATTTTTAACGATACTTATAGACTTTTTAATCTCATGATTTATAGAAGTTTCTAACGCTTCTAATATAAATTCTTCTTTATATGGATTAAATGTTATAGAAGGTTTACATACAGCATACATATATGGTAAATTAGCACCTATTACTTTACAATCATGCTCAATACCTTCTATAATACCTAAACCAAAACTTTCTGAAAGAGAAGGAAAAATTAGAAATTCTGATTTTTGATAAACCTTTTCTAACTCATTTTTCGGTACAAAGCCAATATTGTGTATATTAACGCCTAGTTTGATTTTCTCATTTATAAGACTTAAGATATTTGTTTGATTTTCAGGAATAGTAAGTATTAGTTTTCCTTTTTTATGTTTTAAATAAAATAACGAAAATGCTTCTATTAATTTTAAATGATTCTTATGGGATGATCCATTACTAACATATAGATAAGAAAATGGTTCTTTTTGTATTTCTTTTTTAATAGATTGTTCGTAAAAAGGTAGAATTAATATATTCTTTTTGTTTATTTTAAATTTATCTGAAAGTTGTTTTTGTACTTCAGATGTTTGTACCATCCAAAAATCTGTATTCCTTTTTAACAAATTTAATACATTAACTTTGGCATTTAATATTAATCTCTCTTTTATTGGTAGGTCTCGTGGAATTTCTAAATAAAGTAATTGATGAAAATATGTATAAACTTCGGTCTTTAGTTTAATATTTGGTGGTAAATTTCCAAAACATAATACTTTATTAAAGGATTTTTTATGTTCTGTATAAAATTTATAACGATTATATAAATTTGCTTTAATATATAATACGTTGTTTTTTTCTTTAATTTTAGGCGTGTTCCCTTCAATTCTTTTATCCAAAAGATAAAAGAATTCTTCATTGGTATCTTCTAAACTATCTATTAAATAGTCTAATAAAACCTTTCCTCCTGAATTATTTATATATAATGCGTCAATTAATATCATTGTTTATAATTAGAACCGTTTAGATAATTAGTTTACATTAAAAACTTCATTCAGTGATTTTATCATTAAATCAAACCTTTTTACATCATTTTTTCTCATCAGTAGTTTGAAAATCATTTTTTTAAATTTAATTTCTTTTAATGTTTTTTTTAATATAATTTTTTTATCTATTTGAAATTTAGACAAATAATAATCTAAAGAAATTAATTCATTTTTATAAGCATTTAAACTAAAAGGTCTTTCCGTTATTAAATGATAATAAGAAATTTTACTATCAAAAACAATTCTAAAATTTTTATCTATAAATCTTTTACAAATATCTGACTCTTCATTATACATAAAAATTTTTTCATCAAAAAGACCTATTTCATTAAATTTATCCCTATCAATAAATAAAAAGGCTCCTGAAAGAAAATCTTCTTTAGTATTAAACTTATTATTTTTATTTCTCTTTTTCAATAAAATTCCATCTATGTAAGTCTTTCTAAATTCTGGTCTTGGATAAAAACTATAATTTAGTCCACCTAATTGTTTATAACCTAATAATGCTAAATTATTGTCATCAAACTTAGATAGGGTATACTGCATTAAAGAACTTTTGATTCGAACATCAGGGTTCATAATCGAAATGATTTGTCCTGAAGATGCTTTAATTCCAATATTATTACCTGCTCCGTAGCCTGTATTTTGAGAATTATGAATAACTTTTACATTTTCAAATAGATTAGTTATATTTTTTAATTTGATATGCCCCTCTTCGTTACTATTATCTACTATAATAATTTCAAATTCGCTTTGATCAAGATCAGCATAATAATAAATAGATGATATACAATCCTTTATTAACTCTTCTGAATTATATGTAACAATTACAAAACTTATTTTTACCATTGTTTTTAAGTTCTTTTTATTTAAAATATGGAATTGAATTAAACTCCTGCTCAAATTGAATTAGATATAAACTTTTTTCGCCAAAGATAAATTCAGATAAAAAGTAATTGTAAAAAAATAATACAAAAAATACAAAAAATACAAGCCACATTTGCTGTAATACTTTTACTTGATTTTTTGATTTTTGATAAGGATATAAATACAAACATAACCATACTACTGTAAAAGGTAGTACATAACGATGCGACAAGATCTGAAAATATAAAGATATTGGTATAAAAACAATAGAATACATTGATAACCTATACAATAGTATATATATCGAATCTTTTATTAGATATGGCTTCCTCTTTATTATACTTTTATTATTATTATAGAGAACTATTAGCAATGTTATATATGGAAATATATTGAACAATCCTCCTAATAGTGAACCTGTACCTTCGTTCGAGAAATATGTTCCATATTTATTCAACATATCTACTATACCTATAGTTTGTAAAAAGAAAGAAAAAACAAATAATGAAATAGAACTAATCATTAAAAGTTTTACATAACCAATTTTTTTTGATGCTTTATTAAGTATAAGAAATAAGAATAATAAAGAAATAGCACTATGAGATAATATAGAAAGTATAAATAAAATAATACTTAGTTTTATTTTTTTGTCTACATATAAATAATAACATGCATTCAGAAACAATGCAAAAGCTAAATAATATCTAATTTGATTAGTAATAGGAACAAAATAAAGAATTATATAAGCTCCAAATACAAAAAATATATTATTATTTACTTTTCTAACAAAATTAATAAAAATTAAAGAAATGATAATAATATGAAATTGATACAATTGTTCAAATTTATACCCAAACCCCTTAAAAATAGTTGATAAATATCTAAAAATAGGATCTACTTTTGCTTCTTTATTTTCAAACAATAATACATAAGCATCCCAATCAGCAGACATTTTTATTTCTAAAGAAAAAAGAAAAAAGATAGATAAAACAATAACTATTTGGATAAATTTATTAACACTATCTCTATTTGATATTTGGAATAAAAAAGTGATTATAAGAAATAATAATAATAGAAAAATAATATAATTCATTTTTTTTTTAATTAAATCTTTTCTTAATCTCTTCTAACACATTGTTGGTTAAATTTGTATTTAGCAAACCTAAATTATTTGATATATTTTTTTCATTTAATTTTGTTATACTAGAGTCAATAACATTTTCAAGCAATACATCTTCAAATCTTTTTTTGATTAATTTAGCAGGATTTCCTCCAATTATTGTATAAGAATCTACATTTTTTGTTACTACACTACCTGCTGCAATTACAGCTCCTTTACCTATTGTAATTCCTGATAAAATAATTGTATCCGTGCCAATCCAAACATCATCTTCAATAATAATTGGCCCTTTAGATGTTGCTACTAATTCATTGTTATTAAAAAAATGAGAAAATGGATAAGTTGAGAATGTTTTGGTTTCGTGATTACCCCCAAGAATAAATTTCACTCCTGATGCCACCGAACAAAAATTTCCTATTTTCAATCCTTCTTTTTCACTTCCCCATCTATAAACAATCAAAGGTCCATAAGTATAATTCCCCACAGTTATATTATCAAATGAAAATATATTTTCTATGGTAGTATAGTTATGCGAATTAATTTTCCTCCATTTTTCTTGGAATAGAAATAACCTAAAAAGATGAAAAAATTTCTTCAAAAAACGAATTAATATATTAATAATAATCATGTTCTTGTTATTTTCGATTTTATAAAATTTAAAGCTAAATTTACATCTTCTTTAAAAATCTTTTTTATTAAGAAATAATAAATTGTACAATTAAGAACAAACAATAAAGCCAATATCAAATAATCCTTTATATAATTTTGCAAGAAGAATAAAGAAATAAATATTAGAACATTACATAATATTATTTTTGTAACATCAAAAATTTGTAAAAAAGTTGAAATTCCAAGTACTTTATTGGTCATAACAGATGAAATAATGAATTGTAAAAAGACCTGAAAGAATACACCTATACAAACATAAATAAAACCAAATTTATATGTTAATAATAGAATTATTACACCTAAAACTTTTACTACAATCTCTGTATATAGATACAGATTTACTTTTCCAATAATTTGAAAAATATTCATATTCATAATAATAATTGGAAAAAATGCACTTGCTAGTAATAACCATCTAAAAGGCATAACCATTTCAATCCATTTTTCAGAAAAAACAAAAGTAATAATTGGGTGACTGAAAAGTATCAGAAATATAACTATCGGAAAACACAAAATACTATATAAAATTATAAACCTTTCATTTACAGCAAAAACCTTCAATTTATCATCTTGAAAATTAACCAAATATGGATAAAAAACTCTTTGTATAGTTGAGGTGAATAAACCTGCTGGATAAGTAGTAATTTGATTTGACTTTGTATACAAACCGATAACTTTAGCGGAATATATTTTTCCTAACAAAATCGGATATGCATTAAAATACACTGAATGGAGGACAGATGAAATAAAAATTTTTAATCCAAATCCAAATATTCTGTTGAAAGCTTCTTTATTAATTGAAAAAATAGGAATATTTCTATCTGATAGAAACAAGAATAGGTTGTACAGAAAACTATATATTACAAGTTGGTAGATTAAAGACCAAACCCCTTTTCCTATATAAGCCAAATAAACTCCAATCAATCCAGAAATAATTATTGAGACCAATGAATATATGGTTTGAGATTTGAAATTCATTATTATTGATAACTTAGCTCTGTAAAGAATTCCAAAAGAATTAAATAAAACACATAAAGCTATTACTCTTATATAGGAGGTTAAATCTTGTTCATAATATCTACTAATGAAAGATGCACTAAAATATATCGCTATAAAAGATAAGGTTCCCATCAATAAGCTAAAGTAAAAAACAATTGCATAATCCTTTTCGTTTCTATCTTTATAATGTATAAGTGCACTACTTACACCTCCATCAACAAAAACATTTGCAAATGCTACTACAACCATAATCATTCCTAATATTCCATAGTCACTAGGAAGTAATAGTCTAGCCATAATAATTTCTAATACAAACTGTAAACCTATAACAATTACTTTTTCTAGAAAACTCCAACTTAAACTAGATCCTAACATATAGAAATTTCATTCTAAATTACTTACAAACTTTCATCAAATACTCCCCATAACCACTTTTGCGTAATGGTTCAGCAATTTCATTTAACTGTTCTTTGTTGATATAGCCCATTCGATAAGCAACTTCTTCAATCGCACCAATTTTCATCCCTTGGCGTTCTTCAATTACTTGAACAAATTGCCCTGCTTGCATCAAAGAATTAATTGTCCCCGTATCTAACCAAGCTGTCCCACGGTTAAAAACACCAACTTTTAATTTACCTTGCTTCAAGTATTCAGCATTGATATCGGTAATTTCTAACTCTCCACGAGGAGATGGTTTTATATTTTTTGCTATTTCAACTACATTATTGTCATAAAAATATAATCCAGGAACAGCATAATTTGATTTTGGTTCAGTAGGCTTTTCTTCAATAGAAACCACTTCGTTTTTCTCATTAAATTCTACCACTCCATATCTTTCTGGATCAGAAACTTGATAAGCAAAAACTACACCACCATCCGGATCTGCTGAGTCTTGTAATAATTTTGACATCCCTGATGCATAGAAAATATTATCTCCTAATATCAATGCTACTTTATCATTACCAATAAATTCTTCTCCTAATATAAAGGCTTGTGCTAAACCGTCAGGACTTGGTTGTTCTTTATAAGAAAATTTACATCCTATTTGAGAACCATCACCTAATAACTTCTCGAAATGAGGTAAATCATGAGGCGTAGAAATAATTAAAATTTCATTTATCCCAGCCAACATTAATGTCGACAACGGATAGTAAATCATTGGTTTGTCATAAACAGGCATCAATTGCTTGCTTACAGCCAATGTTAATGGATGTAATCTCGTACCAGATCCTCCTGCTAATATTATTCCTTTCAATTTATAGTATTTTAGTTTAGTTATTTTGTTTTAAATGTCTGAAACGATTGTGCTTCTTGATCTTTATCAGAGATAATCATTTTCTCTGAAGGAACTCTCCAATCAATTCCAATTTCTTTATCTAATGGATTCACTCCATCCTCAGAGGCTTTATTAT
>RRZT010544892.1_pt1 | contig 11401 bp, 8 predicted proteins | sample 2165551 | NCBI WGS metagenome assembly RRZT01 (sample SAMN10456910, study PRJNA506462) | wastewater metagenome | biome: wastewater; feature: sludge; material: wastewater sludge; isolation source: wastewater sludge with Escherichia coli K12::gfp cells carrying plasmid... | place: USA: Moscow, Idaho ... | reverse complement strand
CAGCATCATTGAGGTGGCGTTGGAAGCGACAGGTGATGTTATGCGCCCAGTCGTCGTCTTTGCCTGATGGTTGGTCATCGAACAAAAATACCTTCCCTTGACTGCGACGACTCTCCACATAGTCCAGGAATTGATGTCCAATCAACGCACTATGCAACGGCACGGTACGGTACGCATTGGCAGTTTTGAGCTGTTGATCCGCCTCTCCCGCATCGACCATCAGACACCAAATCCCCTCGACCTGTTTGACGTTCAGAGTTTTGAGCTGACAGGCCTCAGAGGGACGCAGCCCTGCGTACAGGCACAAGAGCGGTACCCACCAGTCCTGGATTTTCAACTTTCTGCCTTTCTGGGATTGTTTGCTGCGCAGGCTGGCAAACAGTTGGGCCAGTTGAGGGCGATGCCAGCGCACTCGCTCTTCATCCGCCCGTTTGTTCGGTCTTTTACCTGCCGTCAGCCCATCGAAAGGGTTACGACTGCAATAGTCCAGTGCCACGCACCAACGAAAGAACTGTTTCAGGGCTGCCAGATAATCGGTCTTAGTTTTGAAACTGATGTCGCTCTTGCGCAGCAAGATGTTGCGGTACTCCTGCGCCAAGGTTGGGGTCACCTGATCGGCTTTGACCCCTTTGGCCCAGGTGACGAAGGCGTTGATCCGAAGTTGGAGCTGGCCCACGGATTTATGTTGGATCCCCTCACTCGATTTGGCGTCGAGAAACTGTGTCAACGCCTGGGTAAGGGCAATCCCCTTGGCGGGGCAAGTCGAGGACTCGATGGGGGAAGCAATGGATTGGGAGGGCGTAAGAGATGCAGCAAATCCCGCAGCTTTGAAAGCGTCTAGATCGGCGCGGATCCAGCGATAGAAACTGCGGGGTGTAGTATCGGCAGGGGTAGCCGCGATTAGTGCACGAGTACGAGCTGCCACTGCTAGGTTGCGGTCTACGGCGAGCTGCCTATCTTTGGTGCAAAGGGAAGTACGGATAGCGAAGGGCAAGCCACGGTCACGTAATGACTTAGGCAGCGGGAGACGAGTGTAGTAGGTGCCGGAGGCATTTTTACTCAGATACATGATTGTTCCACCCAGTTGATCCAGGAAAAAAATCACGTAAGTCTAGAAATGAAAAAAACCCGTTGAAATTCAACGGGTTATATTTGGCGGTGAGGGAGGGATTCGAACCCTCGAAATCACTCACTAAATCGTTGTGAATCAACCAGTTATAGTTAAAAGCAAGTAATATCGTGCCACGATTTTGTGACAACATCAATTATATTTAATATTTCGATTCACTCCAATAAAGGTCTCCTTCTTCTGGCCATCACTGAGCATGACAGATACCGGATCCAAGACAGTTACAGACCTAGCCAGTCAAGATCACTTTCAAACAGAGCTTACAATCCACAGCATGAAGTCACGCAGTGACAGGCATAGATTCATCGTTCGTGGCGCAGTCCAAGCAATATTCATGCCGTTGATGTATGAAGCAGAGTTGGTACGGCCAGTCACATAAGGGGCGGAGCTTAAGTGCGGTGGATGCAGGAACTGAGTGCAATAAGGCTATTGGATTGATACTGCCGAAGTATAATATTTCCCTATTGCCTCTTTCATCATCAGGGGGGGATTCAATTACTGTGATCGTTAGATAATAAAACCTTATGGCTTTATTATCAGCGAAGCTTTAGTGAAAACAGACCTTGAGCACGCAGGATCACACAAGGCGAGATCATGAGAATATCTTTGTTTATTTTCATGTCTATATAGGTAATTTTACAAATTATCGGAAAATTTGACATCGCATACTCACTATTAGCCTGTATGAAATATGCACATAAATTACCCTTGCAACTCAGAAGATACATGGTTAAGTGAACATTTCAGCAACTCACGCTCTCACCCTGATTTGTCACGCTACAAACGTATAGTGCGTTTAAAAACTAGAGTTTATAATTCTGAATGTAGTGTTTAAACGATACATATGATCGAATTTTTATCTACATCAGCTAATTCGGTCGTTACACAGAAAGGTGAAGACAAAGGAATACCCCCTTCAAGCATCTGGCGAGAGCTAAATTTGCAACCAGTCAGTGGAAGAATTCTTTATTCAGCAACTCATCACGTTGATAAGAATAAACTCACTACTTCCCCCATGGAACACCATGTTCTTGTAAGTTTTTACAGATTTCTTCATTTATAACAACAAAATCCGCCCATGTTATCTGATGAGACAAATTCGCATGATAATAATCTTCAACCCTACATATCAATGGCCGAACATGATAAATGGTACAAAGATGGGTAGTGTCATCAAAATGACGACACACCCCATTTCCCGCATCCAGATAGGCGGTAACTTCACTCATGCCAACATTGCGGCAACACAGGCCACATTGATTACATGGGAAAGATTTCAACGATTTTAGCATAAGCTCTTTAGCCAACTACGGGTACTTTCGGAATTGCCAGGCTCAAATGGCAGATCAATATTTCGTTTGATAATCTCTGCATGAAGAATAAGACCACGCTCATATTCGCTATTGGTGACAGACAGTGCATCTGTGAACGCTTGTAACTCGTTAACATCCATATTGAAGTCTAGTCTTGCCAACTCGGCGAGATACATGTCCAATTTGTAATTGATTGTTTGGAATTGCTCCAGAGTTCGCTTGTAGTGGCTCTTAAATTGATTTAAGAAACTCCAAACCTTTTTCATCAATTCACTGTGATCGAGGAAGTAGGTCATACCAACGGTCATGATCCCTGTTGCCATGGCGCTCAAGAAAGCAGCTATTTCCGTGCCGAATGGAAATGTCATCACCGTGATCAGATGTTGATTTAATACTACACCGAGCGACAGTGAAACTCCCATGGAGATTAAGCGCAGCACTTCACGCGTCAGATCTCCCAACTCAAGATTTTGTGGATTGAAAAACACCAATTTGGCAACATTTACCATAGTGCCCCACATTTCACGAATAAATTTACCAAGAGTCTTACCTGTGGTAGTGAAAATATTTATAAGTGTATTTGTTATGCTGGAAAGGATGCCACCCACGGCACTGTCTTTAAAGGTGATCAGCAAGTCTTTAAATTTATCGGTTACCCGCTGCCAGATATTTTTCAGTATATTACCAATATCTGTCATGAACGATCTTAACGTGAAGTTATGTTTATTCTTATGAAAAATAACAGGAAACTGCTCTTTTAACTCGAACCATACTTCGGCCAGCACGATACCAAGCGTTTCTCTCATACCCATACGCACACCGGTGTTTATTGATGCGCACGCAGTATTAGTAAGGAATTTGCTACTGGTATAGTATGCTATATTTATGTGGTGATCATAATTTTTGCGTGCAACCTTATCTGCTGCCAGCATTTTTTGTGTATCAATGCTCTCCAGCGTAGCAATTTTTTGCTCAGCACTGTTAATTTCAGCCTCTAGCTCTCGTCTCTTATGTCGATTCTCTGGACTATCAATAGGGATCTTATCTAACCGTGCTTTAATTTTATGAATATTGTCTTTGGTTGATTCTATCTTTTGTGGGACAATTTCATTGACGAATTTTTCTACCGAGTGCTCTCGTTTGATATTATTGATGTAATAGTGTGTAGAAATGAGATTAGAATCTTGATTGGCTAGCGCGACGCCATCCACCCCTGCTAGAACTCTCCCTGCATCGTGATGTACCTCATGGGCAGAGATAACATGATCCAATTGGCGATCTTCATTCTGTCGCATAGTGTCGCCTCTATATATATCATAGAGTTGACCATCTTTATGCAAAATTTTATCCTGAGCACCACGAGCTCTGTAGTTGTCATCAGAGCGATAAATATCCTCTCTTTTAGCTTTGCTATTTTTAGAAAAAATGGTGTCGCCGTGCTCATTCTTTTTTATTGGCCGATATTCACCTTTGTTCTCATATGATATTTTAAAATCATCTGAGACATGGATATCGGTCTCCCCACGCTGCCGTTGTCTGACATTATGGATGGTATCGATGTTACCGCCTTTCTTATCTTCCAGCAGCAAAAAATCCAAACCAAAGGATGTGACTAAGCTTTTTACAACTTGCGTGTGAAGCTCAGAGGTAAAGTCAAACTCTATACTTTGTGCATTATTCATAGTCTTACCTATAGAAAAAAGCAGCGATGTAACGATAGCATCGCTGCTATTTTTAACTATTTTAAAGTTAATGCTGAATTTATTGCATCTTCATTCAATATCTGCATGCCATTGGCATCCGTATCAAATTGAGGGATATTATTTTTGTCCATGATAATCTTGCCTTTATTATCCATTTTCGGCTTGAACAGTGGAGTAGTAATAATATCAGTCAGGATAGAGGCTAACTGCATACCATTTTCAATGATTTGCAAGGCCTCTTCTTTCAGATCACCTATAGCCCCTCGGGTTATAATTTGATTGTTAATATACTTAAGCATATCAAAATATGGCGTAAACTGTTGATAGAGGTTATTAGTATGGCGATGGATTTTATCCACATAAATAGAGGTTTTTTTAAGCTGTATTTTGGCTCGCTCGAGTTTGTCCACGGCAGCATTTGCTTCATCACGAGTAGAACGAGCATCCTTTAACGCTTCTTCAGCGTGGGCGGCATAAGCCCAACCAGCAATAGCTATGATGGGGGCTGCGACCACAGACCCTAATACCATTGCGCCCCCCGCCATACCAAAACCACCGGCAGCTAGTGAACCTCCACCTATTGCTGCCATGGCAGCATTATAAGCAGCCGCACCTGAGAGAGCTGCAATCGGAGTACCGGTAGAAGCGGCCGCCAATGCCATTACTCCACCATATACGGCATATGCCGCAGCTGCACCGCCAACACCAGCACCAGCAATCTTACCTAGATATGCGGTTGTTGACATGGCTAGCTCATCTATTTTCACCAATTTATGTTTTGGTAACGTAAACTCTACGTCTTTATTATTTGCGGAATTGATTTTGGCAAGAATTTCTTTTGATAGTTTGCGAAACTCTTTAAAATCAGAGCCTATTTTTAATTGTAGAGAACCGAGCTGCTCAAGACCAGTAGTTGTTTCATTATTGATGGTATCGAACGAGCCTTTTGCTTTTTCATATTTTGAACGAGCTTCCTCGAGTATATCATTCGCTAATGATTTATCCTGATATCCATCATAACCCTTTTTTGCACCAAATCCTGCTGCTGCGATTGCAGCTGCTCCTAAGATAAATGGTAATGGCATAATATAAACTCCTTGTATTATTGATTTTCACTGGCTAGGCTGATGGCATTAGACTGATGCTCTGAGGTTGCCAAGAGTGTCCTGTTGTCGCGTCTACTATTACCAATAATGATCATGCTTTGATCACCCCTCATAAAGTCACGCACTTGATGTTCATCCGGGGGGATACAGGTACTCGACATCAGTAAAGGATGTTTTTGCTCAACAATGCCATGCCATGCTATGTTCATGTATGATTTCATTCTTTACTCGATCCGTGGATGAACCCGAGCGCACGTAGTTGGTAGAGAGCCTCATCCTGCGCACCGTTCGAGTAATCAGGCTCCTGAGTAATTCGAGCAAGCCGGTCAACCAATCTTTTACCGTTATCGTCAAGGCTAGCAGACACATCTAGCAGTGATACTGCGTAGCCTGCGTTGCAAGCGGATGCCAGCGCGGCAGCCAGCACCCCGCTGGATTTGGTCTGCGGATGTTCCTTTATAATTGCCAAAATTTCATTCAAAACTTTCATCATTATTCCTCTTACTCAGGTAATCTTGGAAAGATTCACATTCAGCGTATTCCGCATGTACGGCCCTGGGCGCGGCAAGGCAACAGGCTGGCTCTTGCCGGGTTTCCTATTGCACTCATGCTAGTAAAGCTATACCGGCGTCAAACCACGTTAGATCTGCCCCAATGAGTTCAAATTGTAACTCATTTGAGTCACAACCCTCCCGTCCGGCTTGTTGTAGCTCTGCTCCACATTGGGATGGCTACCGCACCCAACTGACAGCACTATCAGGGGATGAGTATCGCCGTAGTCATTTGGGCGCTGCTTCATGATTTTTTCAATATTACCATGGTGTTATCACCATGAACATGAGCCATATCACTACTCAAACGAATATTGTCAATGTATGACTCTGCTGTCTGGAATGGATCGAGCGGTCTGATACACCCAAACAAGGATACTGGGTGCCAATGTGGCTAATCTGCCGTTGAGTATTCAACGGCAATAAGAAAATCAGCACCGACGACCATTAGGTTGTGCAGCGTCAATTCCCAATATGCCTGCTGGGCTCTCGGTATAATGGTGATCGGAAATCTTTATGGTGTGTGATAGGTTGTTGTGATTAGGCACTGGTTAAGCCAGTCAAACCCCTCTTAATCAACCCCTGAGCCTTGCTATGACAGCGTTTGATGCAATGATGGTTAGGTGGTTAAGCACCGTTGCCGCAAAGCGTTGTGAGCATTTGAGGAGCCCATGCATATTTACTCAATGACTTTTTATATAAAAATTACTTAATCAATTAACCAAAATTCACCGAATGCCAGTAATGGCGAAGGTTTGAGGCTGGTTAAGAAGCGCGAAAACCCACTTAACCGGCGCTTAACCACTTAATCATCAGCATCCAACAGGCGGGCAGAAAAAAGCCCCACCTTATCGGCAGGGCTTGAACGTCATTTCTTGTCGATTTTGCCCATCATTTTTGGGTTAACAATGGGCAAACGGTACTGAGTTTGGTTTGAGCGCCCTTTCCTGCTCTCGATGTTTCCATCATTCGCATGCTGCCTGAGAGCTTTACCCCAGGCCCCAGCTGCGCTCAATTTCTCACCGTGCCTGGTACACAGTTCGCTTGCGATGAGCCATTCAAAATTGGAATGCTCGCTCGACAGGTAGTGATGAGCTATCAATTCATACAATGGGCCCTTGTCGGTGTGAGCATCGTTTGCCGATGCGGCCTGTGCAGCGGTCGCATCATCTAGGAACCACGACACGCCAGACTCATAAAGAGCTAGCACCTCTAGCCAGAACTGGCGCAGTTGCTCAGGATCAGTCTGGGAAAGGCGGCCCGCATTCCAGCTCCAACCCAAGATCGCATTCAAGCGATCAACATCAGCCGCTGCGGCCAGTTCGATAACCGCAAATCGGGCGCTCCCTGTTGGGTCTCTGAGGAAATCTGATCCATTAACCGTGGCAATGAATGACGTCTGGCGCTTTTTGATTGTCATGCTACGGGCATAGGGCAGGCGGAAACAGTCGCTCTCCCTGGTTAGGAACGCTTTGAGCGAGCCAGACTCATGCTTCGTCGTACTTTCCAACTCAGCCAGTTCCACAATCCACGCTGACACCGCACGGCGCACGTCATCCGGCTTGTCTGGATTAATGGAGCAATCGAGGGTCGAACCTGGCACCACGGCAGCCAAACGACTCACCCAGGCGCTTTTTCGATAGGACTGTGCCCCCGCCAGCACGGGCACCAGTTTTGAATTCCAACGTGGTTGATAGAGCGCAGCAACACACCCAACCAGCCATGCATGTAGCACCGCACTCGCATAGGCAGGATTTGCAGCATTGAGGGTAGCAATCACCGCATCGATGCGCGGTATCCCGTCCCACGGGGCTCCACGTTCGAGCCAGTGACGCACAGGGTGATAACTGTGGCGCTCACAAATCGCGATCAGGTGCTCATCAATTGCGGCATCCGGCACACCTGCCAGCTGGCAGGCATCAACCAGCGCAGATCGCTGGCCCGCCTCAGAGCCCCCCAGGCGCTCACCATCAGCCCCCGCCAGTTCCGGCTCACCCGTCATCAGGTTGTAGCGCGGCAACCATGCCTGAAATCGAATCAGGGCGCACAGATTTGCACTGGTTTTGATAGGGCGGCCAGTAGGGCCCATGTCCGGCAGAGTCAGCAGTTCACCCTGCATCACTGACCTAACAGCCTGCTGAACCTGCTCTGTGGCAACACCATCGTTCTGACCGTCATATGACGGAATATCATGCTCAACTGTTGTATTTTTATTGTTTTTCATTTTTTGTTATCCTGGGCGTTATCGCCTGATTGTTGTTATATATGAACCCTTATTATTTTCTACTTATTAATTTCATGAGCCGCTAATACATTAGCCAGCCAATTCAATTAAATCTAAAAAGTTTTTATGAATGGCATTGCGCTATAAATATGGATGACCGTCACCAATATATGTGTCAAGGTTGATCTTCCTCATACTTCGTCAGATGTCACCTTGGCACACATATGGTTCCGATGTCATTCCATATTTCCCGCTTCATGCCATCCATAAAAATGGATTCTCCACCCACTCCGTTCGCAAGCTCTCTACGGGGTTCCGGTCTCGTGCCTCGACCCATCCACATACTTACGCACTTTTGTGCGCGTAAGTATGGTTTTAAAACGCGTTCTTACGTGGTATCACGCCTCGTACTTACGTGTGTGGCAGTCGGCATTACCATGTTGTGTATTGTCAACTTCCTCCCATTTTAAAATGATTGCATTTAGATAATTCGCCCTGAGTTTTTTGACTATGATAAATCATTCCCACTGGATTCATTTTTCCCTCTGCGTATGAATGCGGCCAATCCTCTATTCCCCACAGAATTATTATTGACCTGATTTATTACTGGAGACTCAGGCTTGATATAATGTGTATTATCCGCTGATAGCTGACTGTGAGTCATACGAATTCCGCTTAAATCGGCATCAGCAGGGCAGCTAGGCAGTCGCCCACCTCTAGCCAATTTCCTATTGCCATAACGGTCAACAGAGCCAGTGGCCTGATGGCCCATCAAATATGCAATACGTTGGCGGTCCATTCCGGAACCTTTGAGCTCAGAGCCGAGCTGGTGACGCCAGCTATAAAATGTGGGTAGAGCCCTACGCCTAGGCCATAGTTTTTTACCAGCAGCCCGCAGCCTGTCCTGCATCACACCAATGTCTACTCGTTTCGCCTGCATGACACAATATCTGAGCAGGCCAGAATCGATGCCATCCAACAGTAAAGTGCGGTCTGCCCCCCGTTGTCCGCTATGGCTTTTTTTAGCGCCCGTCACAATAAGCCGATTTCCATCCACTCTCAGACCTGAAAGCTCTGCGGGTCTAATACCTGCATTTTTAAAAATGAGGATGGCAGAAACCATACTAATGTCACCACGCTGGTTAAAATATGATTTCAGAGCATCCTCATCTGCCTGATTGATCGCCCTCGCGCGGGGCTGTCTGGATTTTTTTGATAAATTACTACCATGTGCAGTCACAGGGTTTTTCGCCCTCCGAATACGCTCGGCAGCATCAACATAGCCCAGCATATTCTGGTGATATGCCAGAGCACATCGCAGTCTCCGCCAATACCCTGGTCGGTAATCTGGTGCACAGGCTAGCAATTCATTAGAAATGTTTTTTGCCGTGAGTGGTATCGCCCTATTTTCAAGGCGTTGGTAAAAAAATTCAGCCAGCTTCGTATACTCAAACTCAGTCTTTTTGGTAGTCATATATCTCCTAGGGCTCTTTTCGGCCCCTATTTAAAATCTATTATCTTAACGCAACAGTTATGAGCGCCAGCCATATAGGATAACACCTCACGTAACGTTTATCGTAAAATGATAGTGAACGGTATCACTACAATAATTGAATTATTGCATACAGTATTATATCGTGGATTTGTTGTTAGTTAAATAAAACCACTTGACCTATAAGAATATATTGTTTTTGTCTACTCCCCATCGCTGGCTCAATTTATGTATAGCTGCCATCCGCCTATCATCCATATGTAATGTAGATGAGCTATTAACGGAAATATCGTGTATTCTCGAATCACTATCGTCTATAGACGCAGTGTCTGAACCATAACACTGATGAGACTCGTCGGATTTAGCTATCGTAGCTGGTTCCAGTTTCGTAAAACCATTAAAACAGCGGTCCAGCACAGTATCCTCAACGGCATCATAATCAGGTGCATCCTCTACAATCCATTTCCCGTAGTGCCTATATATCATGGCGGTACTGGTTAGCCCCATTTTACGGGCAATCCGCTCTACAGAGACGCCCGCAGTGAGCATCTGACTCGCATAGGTGTGGCGGAATTGGCTAGGCCCTCGATAGCGTACAGCTACTCGTTCACAATAGGGCCTAAAAAATGCCTCCCGAAAATCGTCAACAGAGACATAGGGCCGATCTTCTTCCTGCGAATACGCCAATAAGGTTCTATACATCTGTAAAGATTTTTTATTGTCCGCTTGTAATACAGTAATTAACTGAGGTTGTCTTTGATGGGCATACTCAACCAGTGTTTTGGCTGCGCTCAGAGTCCAGCCACACAGTTCAATGACCCGTTTTGACTCCCTGGTTTTTGGGATTTTAAATTCCTTATCCACCAGCGCTAAATCGATAAACAGCTGCTGCTTATTCAGATCAATTGACTCGACAGTAAGAGCCATGAGTTCGCTAATTCGCAGCCCAGTACCGATTCCCAGGGTGATTAATGCCACCTCAATCGGATAATGCTCCTCGCAACTCCTCAGAGCCTGGATCTCATGCTGTAAAAATGGATCGGGATCGTTGGAAGATGTTTTACACGTTTTTATATTTTGTATCGGACTCATGGCAATCAGCCTATCGTCCACAGCCCGAGTGAATATCTGCCGCAAGATTGAGAGATAGTGATTTACAGTTTTGTTACTATATTCCTGATGCAACCTAGCCAAAAAGAGGCCCATGTCGGTTGCGGTCACATCAGAGATAATCTGCCTACCAATCCATTTATTCAGCTGTTCAGATTTGCGACGAAAAGCCTTAAATGTAGCTGGCGCATATGCCGGCTTCATAATAAGAACATTATTTTTTAGTGCCACTTCAATCGTCATTGCCATCCTGTTTTTTCTATACGCCATTAACTCCATCCTCATGTCATTTGCGGTGAGACTAACCGCATCAAAACGACATGTCAACATGCAAAATCACATTTTTTCAGGCTTGTCAATATCCATTTTTACTAATATTTCAGTGGAATTTAAGACAGGTTATTAGATATTCCTAATGTGCGTCATTCATCACCAGAAAAAACAATATAAATAGTCCAGATGAAATTATTTATATTATTTGATAATCTTATTCTGGACGGTGAGGGAGAACAAATTTAAGCGCATCAGAAAAATCTAATTGTTCTACTACAGCCTGCAAACGCTGCACTGTGGATTTTTTTCCATAATGGCGATAGGTAAAACCAATTTTGCTATGTCCTGCCAGGTCTGCGACCGCATGTTCGGGTGTATCACGCTGTTGCAGCTCATCAATAACGGTGTGACGGAACCCATAGGCGGTAGGTCGTTGCCCCGCCACAAATCCCAGTTTCCCCAGGTAGCGGGAGAAGCGGCACTCGAAATTTTTGGTCCAT
>RRZT011555640.1_pt1 | contig 11402 bp, 13 predicted proteins | sample 2165551 | NCBI WGS metagenome assembly RRZT01 (sample SAMN10456910, study PRJNA506462) | wastewater metagenome | biome: wastewater; feature: sludge; material: wastewater sludge; isolation source: wastewater sludge with Escherichia coli K12::gfp cells carrying plasmid... | place: USA: Moscow, Idaho... | reverse complement strand
CCCGCGAGGCGCTGGGCGCGCTGCTGGCCGAGCGGGAGGCGCGGGAAGCGCGCGAGGCCGAGGACGCGGCCCGCCTCAAGGCGCAGGAGGACGCGCTGGCCCGGCAGCGGGCGGAGCTGGCCCGGCAGCGGGCGGAAGAGGACGCCCGGCGAAAGGCCGAACAGGAAGAGCTGGCCCGCTTGCGCGCCGAGGAAGCCGCCCGGCAGGAGGCCGAGGCCAAGGCCCGCGCCGAGCGGGAGCGGCAGGAAGCGGAAGCGCAGGCCCGCGCCGAGGACGCGGCCCGGCAGGAGGCCGAGCGGACGGCGAAGGCCGCCCGGATGTCAATCAGCATCCAAAATTTTCCAGGTAACAGCGTCGAATTTTTTCCAGTTGAACAGGTTGCTCAGAAGTTCTGAGCGGCCTGTTTGCGTTGCTTGAACCGGTAGGAGTCGTTACCGGTTTCGAGGATGTCGCAGTGGTGGGTGATGCGGTCCAGCAATGCGGTGGTCATCTTGGCATCGCCGAAGACCTGGACCCATTCGCCAAAGCCAAGGTTGGTCGTGATGATGAGCGAGGTCTTTTCGTATAGCTGGCTGACCAGGTGGAACAGCATGGCCCCGCCGGACTCGGGGAACGGCAGGTAGCCCAGCTCGTCCAGGATGACGGCGTCGATCTGGATCATCTGCTTGGCAAGGTTGCCGGCCTTGCCTTGCTGTTTCTCCCTCTCCAACCGGTTGACCAAGTCGACGGCGTTGTAGAACCGCACCCGCTTGCCCAAGTGGATGGCGGCCACCCCCAGGGCGGTTGCAATGTGGCTCTTGCCGGTGCCGGTCCCCCCGACCAATATCAGATTCATGGCCTGCGCCATGAAGCCCGCCGAGGCCAGTTGCTCGACCTGGGCCCGCTGGAGCGGGGTCTCGGCCCACGCGAAGCCCGCGAGGTCGCGGTGGACGGGAAAGCGGGCTGTCTTGAGCTGGTAGCGCAGGCTGCGCGCCTTACGGTCGGCATGCTCGGCCTCGATGAGGCGGTCAAGCATGGCCTCGGGGCTCGCGGGCCGCAAGGGGGCCTCGGCCTGGTGCTCGGCCCAGGCGGCGGCCATGCCGTACAGGTGCATGGCCTTGAGCCGGGCGATCCGGTCAATGGGCATGGCGCACCTCCCGCAGGCTGTCATAGCGGCCACAGTCGGCCACCGGCTCCAGCCGCAACGCCGGGGCGGGCACGCCTTCCAGGCGGCGGGGCCGGGCCGGTTCCGCCAGCCTGCGCAGGGTGTTCAGCAACACGGGCCCGGTGACCACGCCCGACTTGAGCGTCAGCTCGCAGGCAACTTCCAGCCTGTCAAAGCCAGCCTCCCGCGCCAACAGCAGCGCTTCGACGAAGGCCTTGTCGCCCTTGGGGTGGCGCAGAAGGCGGTCGCGCACGACCCGGATGGCGGCGGGAAGCTCCCACTCCCGGAACGGCGCGCCGTGGCGCAACGCGCCGGGCTTCTTCTCAAGGACCGGCAGGTAATGCCAGGGATTGCAGACCATCTGGCCACGGCCGAAGCAGCGGGCATGTTCGGCCAGGAGCTGCCCGTCGGCCACGACGCGGAGTGTGTCTGCCGTGAGGCGGGTCGACACCACTTGGCCCGCCCACTCGGCGGGCACGCTGTAACGGTTGCAGTCGGCCTGGACCAAGCAGGTGCTGGACACCCGCATGGAGTTTTCGACGTAGCCGTCAAACGAGGCGGTGACGGGCCGGAGCAAAGGCCGTTCCTCGGCGAAGCAGTCGGCCACCGCGCGGCTTTCCGCCGTCGGATGCGGCCTGGCGGCCAGCTCCCGGCAGCGGGTCTCCAGCCAGGCGTTGAGCTGGGCGAGGCCGGCGAACTTGGGGCAAGGTGTGAACAGCCACTCGCGAACATTGCCCACCTGGTTTTCCACCTGCCCCTTTTCCCAGCCCGACTCCGGGGTGCAGGCCACCGGCTCGAACAGGTAATGGTTGGCCAAAGCCAGGAACCGCCGGTTGAACTGGCGCTCTTTGCCGGCGAAGATCGTGTCCACCACGGCCTTCAGGTTGTCGTACACCAGCCGGGCCGGAACCCCACCGTAGAAGGCGAAGGCGCGGATGTGCGCGTCGAACACCATCTCCTGGGTCTCGCGCGGATAGGCCACCAGGAACATCTGGCGGCTGTAGGCCAGTCGGAAATGCGCCAGCTTCACGGTCTGCGGTATCCCGCCCAGCTCAACGGCCTCGCGGCTCCAATCGAACTGACAGGTCTCACCGGGCGGGAAAGCCAACGGCACGAAGGCCTGGGCCACGCCGGGGCTGCTGGCACGAGAGGCCTTCCATCGCTTCACGAAACGCTGCACGGGGTCGTAAGAGCCCCGGTAGCCTTCGGCCTGCAGCCCCTCGAACAAACGCCGGGCCGTTCGCCGCTGCCGCCTCGGCAGGCGGTACTCAACATCCAGCCAGCGCTCAAGCCGGGCCCGGAAATCATCCAGCTTGGGGCATGGCTGGTGCCGACGTTTGTAGGCGGGCTCCTCAAGCGCAGTCAGCGCCTTGCGAACCGTCGGGCGGGAAAGTTGAAGATCGCGGGCGATGGCGCTGACGCTCTCGCCCCCCACAAAATGACGCCGTCTGATTTCGGCTATGAATTCCATCCCTATCACCCCAGGTTGCTCCGGCTAAAAAGCCGGATAGTTGCACATCTCCGGGGTGGCAAAAATTCAACGCTGTTTTCCCCGGATCCCTGGTAAGTTTTCCACGCTGATTAACAGTGTTGCTGCTCGTCGGACAGTTGGATCAGGGTGGCGAGTAGCTGCTGTGGGTCCATGATCGTCTCCTTGTGCCTGACGGAAGGCCGTCGAACGGGCAAATGGGCGCTCTGTCCGCCTCTAAGGCTCCATGTCGAACCCTCGCGACCGTTGCGGTGGGGGTTCCTGAGCCGGGGACTGCTCGCGCTGCGCTTGGAGCTGCTCCATCGTCTCGGCGAGGGCGGCTTGCAGGCGTTCCGCGAACGATGGGGAACCGATCCCGATGGCGGGGAGTAGCTCCTGGAGCGGTGCCTGTTCCGCTTCTGGCCGTTGCGGGCGCTCCCGTTCCACCTCCAAAGCCCGCTCTCGTTCGGCTTGTCGCGCCAGTTCGGCCCTGAACTCGTCCAGGGCTTGCCGGCAGTAGGCCCGCGCTTCCGCCATCCGCGCGGCCCGTTCTTCTTGTTCCCGGTGCTGGGCGGCGGTGGTGAGTGCGTGGAGGTGCTGCGCGAGATCGAGCGGCGCCAGCTCCCGCTGGCTTTGCCGCAGTTCGTTTTCGGCTTCCCGCCGTTCCAGCAGGGCCTCCCGCTGCTCCGGTGCCAGTTGCCGCACCCGTCGCCCGCCCAAGTGTTGCTCCGGCGCCCGGTCGATGCCCTGGTCGGCCAAGCTCCGGTGGTCCACCCGCGCCGCGTGGCCGTGCTGCTGGAGGTGGGCGTTTTGCACCTCGGCCCACCGTTGCCGGGTTTCCAGCAGTCGCTCTTCCGTCCCGGCGCTGTCCTTCCGGCATCCCCCCAGTTCGGGATGTTTCCCGTTGTGCCGCTTGAAGTACTGCGCGGGGTCGCGCTCGATCCCGTCCAGCGTCCGCTCCGAGTACATGAGGTGGGCGTGCGGCTGTTCCCCGCCCGCCAGCGCCGCGCCCGGATTGTGGATCGCCCACTGGTGGGCGTGCCGGTCGCCGATCTCCTGCCGGATGAAATCCAAAACCAGCGCTTGCCGCTGCGCGGGGTTCAGCTCGCGCGGCAGGGCGATTTCGATCTCGCGATAGGTCGCGCCGTTGGCTCGTTCGTGCCGGTCGGCGGCCGACCAGAACAGGGCGGGTTCGTCTTCGGCCCATGCAGGCAGGTTGCCGTGCCCGGTCGCTTCCAAATCTTCGTATCCCGCGCGCTCGGCGTAACGGCCTTCGCGGGCGATGTAGGCGGCGTGTCCGCTCGCCTTGCCTTTCCCGCCAACCTTGACGCTGCAATGATAGGAGGCCATGTCGGAGTGCTCCGGTTGTCGGGATGTTCGTCGTTGCGGTGTTGCAGTCTCGGCGGTTGGCATGCTTCGTTGCTGCCGGTTAAGTAGCTGGTGCGTATTGGGTTTTTTCTTTTGCCCCCTGCAGGGGCGCACGACGTTTCCGCGAAGCGGAAACTACTAAGTGCGCCTTATCTTTCTATCGCCATCACTGCCTAGTCGATGTCGCCCGGCGTCCGCTGGCGGTCCCGCCGCGCTCTGGAGTCGCCCGCCTTGCGCCGCGTCCGGCTTCCGCTGCTGCTCAGCTTACGCCGCCGTTGCCGCCGCGTGAAGGGGGCGCTAGGCTTGGGGTTGGGGTTGGAAGCCGGACCTGCGGCGCCGGCGACGATCACCAGAACGTATTTGCGCGACGATGGGGAGAAATTGGTATGAACCGCGACGAGTGGTTGCAGCAGCGCGTGACGTATCTCAAGAGCCTGAAGGCTCGCACCGAACACCAGCAACTTTTGGTGCTATTGGCCGAGAAGCCGGACCGCTCGGCGGGGGATAACCAGCTTTTGGCGGCCTTGATCCGGCTGGAGCAGGCCAACGACCGCGCCGCCCAGGCCCGCGTGGCGGCGGCCAAGCTGATCCAAGACAGCAAGCGCCGATCCCAGCGGGCGGAACGGAAAGCCCGCGCCCATCGGCTGATTCAGCAGGGGGTCTTGTTCGATCTGGCGGGCTTGGAACATCGCAGCCGGGGGGAGTTGCTCGGCCTGCTCCTCGCCGCCGCCAAGACCGAGGACCCCCAGCGTTGGGCGCACTGGAAAGAGGCCGGTGATGCCCTGCTGGCCGAAAAGGGCTACGCGGCGGGCTAGCAACGCGAAATCATCGCTTCCCTCGCCGTCCGGGTGATACAGGCGAACGCCGAAGACTCAAAGATCGAGGGCCGCTTTGACGTCTTTCAGCGTCACCACCAACGTCATGGGGTCGGTCGGCGATTCCGCGAACCCGCAGCTTTCGTAAAAGCGCTTGGCGTCTTCCGAAAGGGCGTGCACCAGGATCGCCCGCACCCCGGCGACGTCCGCCGCCCCGAGCACCCTCAGCGTGGCGTCGCGCAGCAAGCCGCGCCCCAGCCCTCGGCCCTGCCAGGCGTGGTCGATGGCGAGCCGGCCCAGGATGATCACCGGGATCGGGTCGGGCATGTTGCGCCGCATCTTCCCCGGCGCGTGCGCGCTCGCCAGAGAGCCGGCGGCCAAGCAGTAGTAGCCCACCGCGCGGTTTCCGGCGCAGAGCACGTAGGTCCGGGAAGCCCCTTCCCGCTCGTTTCGCCAAGCGCGCCGCTTGAGCCAGTCGTCCAGGGAGGGCACGCCGCACTCGAAGGGTTCCAGCTCGTGCGTGGCGGCCAGCTTCTCGGGCGCTCTCAAAGCGGCTTTTTGCGCTTCTTGCCGGCTCATTTTTCCCACGGCGCCGGCGTGGAGAGCAGTTTGCGCAGTTGCGGAAGATCGCGCGGCGGGGCGTCGAGGAGCGCCGTGAACCGCGCCCAAGTCGCTTCGTCCAGCGCGAACGTCCGACGGTCCAGTAGGACCGACTCCGCTTCGCGACATGCCGTCTCCAGCATGAAGTCCGAGCGGTTCTTGCCCAAAACCGCCGCCGCTTCGTCGATCAGGTCGCGTTGCCGCTGCCGGGCGCGGATGTTGATCGTGACGTCTCGTCGGGATGCGGTCTCGGCATCGAGGAGGTGTTGCGCCATCGCTGGAACCCTTCATGTGTGCATGTTGTATATACCGCGATTGTATACACAATATCAACACGAGTCGAGGCGCGTCGGAAGCGCCTCGAATTGGCCTCTACGGCGATTTGAGGCCGGGGGTGGTCCCCAACCATTGCCGCAGCCAGAAAACCGCGCCAGAAGCGTCCTGGCGCGGTTTTCGGGGCATCCGCGAAGGAGATTCCGGTGGGGCTTTCCATCCGCCGTGACGAACCCGGCGAGGCCCTCCTCGCCGAAAAGGGCGATGCCGTTCGGGCGTGATCCCCGGCGACTGGCGATTGAAAGCGGCTTGGGGGGCGTCAGCCGAACAGCTCGCTGTGCGACCCCAGCCGCGCCAGTCGTAGCGTGTCGGCGTCCGCTTTCCGGTAGATCAGCAGCAAATCCGGCTTGAGGTGGCATTCCCGGTAGCTGGACCAGATGCCGCTCAGCGCGTGATCCCGCAAGCTCTCCGGCAAGGGCTGATCGTCGGCCAGCAGCGCCAGCGCCGCCAGCAGCAGCCCGTCCAGGTCGTGGCGGTGGTGCGGCGTCGCCTTGACCCGCCGGTAGTCCCGCTTGAACGCGGAAGAGCGCTCAATCGTCCGCATTCAGGTCGGCCAGCAGGCTATCGACGCTCTCGAAGCGCGCGCCGTGCCCGGCCTCCAGCTCCCGGATCGCCGCCGCCGTCTCGGCGTTCGGCACCCGCACGTCGAACGGCAGCGCCCGTTCCGCCGCCACCCGGACCAGCAGCATCCGCACCGCGTCCGACACCGACAGCCCCATGTCCGCCAGCGTGGCCGCCGCCTGGGCCTTGATCGTCTCGTCCACCCGGACGTGGACCATCGTGGTGGTCGCCATCCCCGTTTCTCCCGAATCCGCCGAAGTGAGATACATCGTATCTCGATTTTGCTCCTTCAACCACCCTTCGGTTCGGTCGGTGGGTTTTGTGCTTCTGCCCCTGCCGTTGGAAATGCCCTGGAACCGCTCAAAAACGCCCTGTGGCGCGTTTTGGTCTTGGAGTAGGGGGCAAGTGCCGGGAAAGCCGTTTTCGTCGCTTCCTGGCCTTCCTGTGATCTTCAGCCGAATCGGGTTAGGACCGCTGCCCGCAGCGTGCCACCCCCTGGAGACCGTCTTTTGGGTTTTCGATGGCTTCGCTGCCGTTCCTTCCCGTGGTCGCCGCCCGCTCCTCGCCTCCGGGGAGGGTTTGGGAGGGGGCTACTGCACCCCTCCCAATCGACGTGAGGTGAGCGAAGCGAACTCCTTAATTGTTGCGCCGCAGCAGAGTTATCCACAGGCTTGGCCTGTGTTTTTAAGTTCAGTGTGTTCTTTGTGTTCTGCGCGCGCGATCATTTAATGCGCAGCCTCGAAAACCGACAAATTCAACTGGAAAAGCGAGAAATTCAACTGGAAAAGCGAGAAAAAAATAGTTTGACAACTCGCTATAAAAAGTGAGAAATTCTGGACTAAAAACGAGAAGTAAACAGATTGGCTACTCGCCGTTAAAAGCGAGAAATTCAATCGGGAATATGCACCATGCCCAAGACACCTAAAACAGCTCTAAAGCAAGCCGCGTTGCCACTGGCAGTCCACGCCTCCGGCGATCCGTGGCAACCGTCCGGCGATGAGGTCGCCACGGTGCCCTTGCCCAATGACGTGATTATCACGAGCATTGAGGGGGCTTATACGGAGCGCGACCGCAAACTGTGGGCTTTTCTGGTCGCTGCCGTCTGGGATGATCTGCTAACGACAAGAATCCATGAAATCAGGACGGCAAAAATCAACGCGGTGTTTCAGGAAAGAGGCGGCGACACTTCAACGAGCTGGATATGGGACGGTGCAGAACGCTTGACCGCAACGCGGGCAAGATGGGAAAGCGGCCCTGATGGTAACAGGCTGAAAGGCATTGCTAATTTGTTAGGCGGGGCTATCACCAATAAAGACGCAAGAACAACGGGTTTTTTACGCTTTGAAATCCCCGCCCTGCTCTGCGAGGTTATCCGCCATCCCTGCCGCTTTTCACGGCTGCGGCTTCATTTTATGATCGGGTTATCTGGAAAATATGCCGTTACCCTCTATATGCTGCTTGAATCCGTGGCAAATAGACAAACTCCGGTTTTAGATGTGGAATTAGGCCAGCTTCGGCAATGGTTGAAAGTGCCGGAAGGAAAACTAGACAAATGGTTTGACCTAAAACGCTTTGCTATTGCACCTGCTCTAAAACAGATCAATGACAACCCAGACGCGGCGGGCTTCTTGGTCGTCATGGATGAAATAAAAGAAGGCCGCGCCGTAGATCGGGTACGCTTCACGCTGACGAAAACGGCGGGGAGGCTGGCGGATGAAAAAGCCCTAAAGCCGCAAGCCTTGGAGCAACCCAAGGCGGCGGACAATTCCGACACTTTGAAGCTTCCTACTTCGGCCTATGAGCAAGCTAAAAAGGTTGCGCCCGGTCTGGATGTCTATTACCTAGAAACAGAGTGGCGCAATTGGTTGACCAACAAACCACGGCCCAATAATCCAGCCGGATCGTTCATTGGTTTTTGCCGCTCTAAGTATCAGGGCAAGAGATCGCCATAGGCCAGCCATAGAGCAAAGACGGCTCCAAGGATGACGGCGGCCAGCGCAACCCATAACCACGGGCGAACAGTCGCGGGACGGCCGTTCTGGTTGGCTGTGGGGACTGGCTGCGCTTCCGGTTCTGGCTTTGGCTGGTGAGTAAGCATCAGGGTCAAGCGGCGGATTTCGGCGGCGGCGTTTTCCCTTGCTTCGCTTTCCGCATCAAGGCGGCGGCGTAGGTCGTTGCGCTCGTTCTCGATCCCCCGAATGATCCGCTCCAAAAGCTCCACTTTTTGCCGCAAGAGGGCGGTTTCCGTGGTCGGTTGCAGGGGGTCGGTTGCGGTTTCCGCGTCCGGTCGCCGCCCGGTCGGCGGATAAACCCTGAAAAGCTCGGCGGGGTCTATCTGGTAACGCCCCAGCTCGTCTTTTGGCGCGGACAAACGCCCGCTCCGTATGGCCTCAAGGAGGGTTGCCTTCGATCTTTCCGCCTCGCGGGCGGCTTGATTCAAGGTCAGAGGCGGCATGGTTGGGCGTTGTTTGGCGGCGGTCGGTTGCGGTTTCCGTTACTGTTCGCCGGTGGTCGGTGCACGTCAAGGCGATTTGGCTTCGGGCTACTGATTTTGCCTACACACCACCCTGTTGCAAGGTGTAACATAAGAATTGCTGTGCCACATGTGGCGTGGGCGGCGGTCGGCCGGCGTCTCGCCACCCCAAAACGGACGGTCGCGCGTCGTTTTGTCTCGTGTTGGCGCGGGCGGTCGGCCGGTGATTCAAGGGCTTGCGCGGGGCGGATGAACAAACGCGGGACGGAACGGCACAAAAAGTCTAAAAAACATTTAATGCCAAAACACCCTATTCCATAAATTCAAAATTTTCAGGACCTTCGCCTCAACCTTCTTGGTCAAGCAGGTTGTAAAAACATCAAAAATAAAATGATATTAATATGATCAAAATTAGTGTCAAACTTTTAGAAATTATTACCATACTCATTATAAATATTGATATTTTTGCTATGGATAATTCAAATGAAAACAGCAATAACACCGAAATTGTAGCAATTGCAGGAGGCTTGCACCATAACCTTATCCTTCGTACTGACGGATCAGTCTGGTCTTGGGGGAATGGAAAATCAGGACAATTAGGAAATGGTGACACACTATCACATTCATGTCCTGTAAGGGTTCTTATTGACATTCCGATTTCCCAGATTGCTGCTGGGCAGCAGCATAGTATAATTCTTGGAGTTAACGGACAAGTATATGAGTTTGGATCAAATAAATACGGCCAAATTAATAAAAATGATCCAATAATAATACAACCAACACCAATTCCTGTTCCTAATTTATCCGATATAATATTGATAGCCGACGGAGGTAATCACTCATTAGCTCTTAAAGCTGATAACAGCGTTTTGGCATGGGGTAAAAATGATTTCGGGCAATGCGGTAAACCACCTATTGACAACAAAAAAGTGTTACCCACGACGATAAACACTGGATTGCAAAAAGTTATTGGACTCGCAGCAGGAGATCACCATAGCCTAGCATTAATAGAGGATGGCACCGTTATTGCTTGGGGATCTAATATTCATGGTCAATTAGGCAATCGAACTTGGATTAAGTATTCTTCAGACCCGATTAAAGTAGAAAATTTAACAAAAATTGTTTCAATCGCAACCGGTGGAGAACATAGTATTGCACTACGCAGTGATGGCACTGTTTGGACATGGGGACGCAATCATGCTTGTCAGTTAGGAAATGGACAAAAATTAGACCAAAACTTACCTACACAGGTATTCGGACTGCCAAAAATAATTTCTATAGAAGGCGAAGGTCCATTTACTATTGTCCTTGATGTCGATCATAATTTATGGGGGTTTGGCTGTAATCGATTTGGGCAGATAGGAGCTAATTGTAAATCTAAAATACAAGAATTACCGGTTAAAATTGATACGCTGAAACATATTGTAAGCTTCACTACTGGACATTTTCATACCATCGCTATTGACCAAAACGGCTTAGTCTGGTGTTTTGGAAGAAACAATTATGGACAATTGGGTGACGGCAGTTTTAAAAATCATTGCCCTCCTATAAAATATACATGTGTAAATGAAGACAATAGACATTACCAGAAACAATAAGAGCGTTTGATTAGAATTTTAATAAAATCATTTATTTTCAATATCTTAGGTTTTTTATTCGGTCCTTTTTGTTTCTGATAATGTCTAATATTTTGTCTACCTGCTATTAATCAGGGTAATAGTTAAATAAAATTCGCATTCCAAAATCAGCAACCAACGGTTTTCTAATTTTCATTTTTGTTATTTTAATCATTTGGTTAAATGAACCAAATGATGGCCACGTCGTTAGCCTGCCATAGTAATTTAAATAAGTTATAGTAATTTGAGCGAACCGTGAGAGTAACATCAATATCCTTTAATAATTACCAGCGGCGAACCGTCTTTCTTCGAGTACCACGGTCCCGTCCAGTTTTTGTGATCCTTTCCTTGATTCTTGGCTGCATGGACGCATAAACGCCCGTCGCAATCCGTCAATTCGATCTTGCCGCCGCGTCGGTCCAGCTCTTCGAGCCGCGCCTTGCGTTGGGCGATTTCCGCGTTGAGCTGCTCCAGTTCCGCGCTCCGCCACGACACCAGCGTCGAAGCGGCCAACCACACCCCGAGCGTGACGGCCACCACGGCGGCCAGCGCCGCGCCGCCGGCGATGGCGCCCCATTTCCATTGGAAGGTCTTCACGGCGCGTTGCAGGCGCTCTTCGGTCTCCTCGGCGGCTTTCGTGACCCCGGCCAAGCTGTGGAGCAAGGGCCGTCCGGCCTCCTCGAACGCCCGTTCCGCGCGTTGGGAGACCGTCGTCAAGGTGGCGTGCAAGGCGGTTTCCACGCCCTCTCGAACCGCCGCTTGCAGCGTGAGGGCGGTTTTCTGCCCGCTGCGGTCGAGGGCGTTCGCCGCCTGTGCCGCCCGCTGGCTGGCGTGGGTCAGTGTTTGCGTCTGTTGTTCGAGCCGGCTTAACAGCTCGACAATGCGGTGTTGCTGTCAATCAGCATCCAAAATTTTCCAGGTAACAGCGTCGAATTTTTTCCAGTTGAACAGGTTGCTCAGAAGTTCTGAGCGGCCTGTTTGCGTTGCTTGAACCGGTAGGAGTCGTTACCGGTTTCGAGGATGT
>RRZT011134763.1_pt1 | contig 11403 bp, 11 predicted proteins | sample 2165551 | NCBI WGS metagenome assembly RRZT01 (sample SAMN10456910, study PRJNA506462) | wastewater metagenome | biome: wastewater; feature: sludge; material: wastewater sludge; isolation source: wastewater sludge with Escherichia coli K12::gfp cells carrying plasmid... | place: USA: Moscow, Idaho... | reverse complement strand
TTCTGCAAAACTTGAAGATGCAACTAAACCTAAAAACAGACTTAGTCCGAGCTTTTTCGGCATATTCCAGCATAAAATGGCATGCATACTGGAACACAGTACTGATTTTTTAAAGTTTGTATTTACAAGCATAAAAAAACTCTAAACTGATTTAATTTTTATGGAAAAACCCCAATCAACCCGCGTATAAACACTAATTTATTTGATTTTTTCATCAGTGAAAAGACTTGAAACATCATACATGATTTTCTGTACAATTATATCAAGCGGTCACATTTCTTAATAAAACTAAACGAAGTTAATCACGCATGAAAAAAAATGAACATTTGTTAAAGAGTCGTCGCTTTTTGCCGATGTTTCTCACCCAATTCTTTGGCGCACTCAATGATAATGTATATAAACAAGCGCTGCTTTTGGTTTTTACCTATGGCTTGATTAGCCAGCAATCTGCAAATGTCAGCACCCTGAACAATTTGGCCGCCTTGCTGTTTATTTTGCCCTATTTCATTTTTTCTGCCACCGCAGGACAGCTGGCAGACAAGTATGAACGTGCCCAATTGGTACGTGCCATCAAATTGCTGGAAATGATTATCATGCTGATTGCGACTGCAGGTTTCCTGTTAGGAAGTTTGTGGTTGTTGCTGACTGCCCTTTTTCTAATGGGCGCACAATCGACCTTTTTTGGTCCAATTAAATATGCCATTTTGCCTGAAGTACTCAAACCGCATGAACTGATGTCGGGGAATGCAATTTTCCAGTCAGGTACATCCATTGCAATTTTATTGGGGATGATTTTAGGCGGTGCAGTGATTTCGGTATCTGCAGGCAATTTAGTCTGGATTAGCTTAACTGTGGTGATTATTGCACTAATTGGTTATGCCTCAAGTCGTTTTGTGCTGACGCAGCGCGTCACGTCACCCGACATTCAAATTGACTGGAATTTTTTCCGCACCAGTTTCCAGACTTTAAAATATGCCAAAAGCCTGCCGATGATTTTTTTGATCTTACTTGGAAACTCTTGGTATTGGTTTTATGGGGCAACGTATTTAACCCAAATTCCACAACTCACTCAACAAAACTTGCATGCTTCTGAAAACGTGGTGAGTTTATTACTGACGCTCTTTTCTGTCGGTATCGGTGTGGGTTCTTTGCTCTGCCGTAAAATAGGCGGTACAGACGTTAATATTAAAATGGTGCCTATTGGCGCAGTCGGTTTAACCGTCTTTGCTTTTTATTTGGCAGGCGCATTGGCTTTTGTACCAGAAAAAACAGGCGCACTACTGGGCTTAGCCGAAGTCTTTCAGCAAGGCTGGAGTTATTATCATGTCATGTGTGCAGTCACTTTACTGGGTATTAGTGGCGGTTTTTACATTGTGCCCTTGTATGCCATGATGCAAGCCTATTCCCCTCGCTCGCACCGCGCACGTGTGGTCGCAGCCAACAATATTTTAAATGCGGTATTTATGGTGTCATCTGCCATTTTTTCGATTTTAATTTTAAGCATTTTAAAAATTGATTTAAAAATTTTATTTAGTATTACGGCTGTTTTAAGTGCTGTTTTCACCTTTTGGCTCTTGTTAAAGCTCAAGCCAATGTTAGATACTGCACAGGACTCTTTGGAGGATTAATTTCATGCGTCATTACACAGGCATCGACAAGTTTATTCATTCATTTGACCAAGCCTTACGTAGTTTAGTACCTGGCACAACTTCGGCTCAACGTGAAAACCCGGGCAATACGGTTGAAACCAAATTGGCTGTGAGTGAAGCACGTCATGTTGCAGGCTTAATGCGAGTAAACCATAGTGGTGAAGTCTGTGCACAAGCCTTATATCACGGTCAGGCTTTAACTGCGAAATTGCCCAATGTACGTCGTGAAATGGAACAGGCTGCAATTGAAGAACAAGACCATTTGGCGTGGTGCGAAGACCGCTTAAAAGAGTTAGACAGTCACACCAGTTTGCTTAATCCTGTATGGTATGGCTTGTCTTTTGGGATGGGTGCAATTGCAGGTATTGCGGGCGATAAATACAGTTTGGGTTTTGTGGCAGAAACTGAACGTCAAGTCAGCTTGCATTTAGAACATCATATTAGCCAATTGCCTGAACAAGATGATCGTTCACGTAAAATTCTAGTCCAAATGAATGAAGATGAATTGCATCATCGCGATACGGCGCTCAAAGCAGGTGGTGTAGATTTGCCTGTACCTGTACGTTTGACCATGACTGCGATTTCCAAGCTCATGACCAAGACCAGTTATTATATTTAATGAATTGATAACACTTAAACGCTCACAATTGTGGGCGTTTTTTTATGTCATTGGAATAGAAAACATCTCGATTAAAACGATCAAAAAATAACAGAGAAAGAGCCGATTTTGAGTTATCCCAAGATTTATCCGCAGATTTTGTGGATAGTTTTTAAGTGCAAAGCCGTATAAATACAGAAAAATATTATTTTTGATGGTTTTTCATACAAACATATCAGCAAGATATGACACAATGATGTAAGCCGAAATCAGATCACGTATCACAGCCAAAATTTAAAAATGCATCACTGATCTGCCAATTTTACTGGCTGATTTACTCTTCACAACTCACAATGGGATAGTCATGCGCAGAATGCACAAAAGCCTCATCTTGCCAAATATCCCACATTGGAATTTTAACATCTAAAGCAAGTGGCATTTTTTTCGGATTGAATTGCATTTGAGCTAAATTTTCACCCCACGCAATAATATCAATATCCAGCGGAATGTCATGCGATGGGCGCACACGCCCTGCTGCAACTTCCAATTCCTTAAGGATGACGTTTAGATGCTCAAAGCTTAAACGGCTTTTTAGCAAACAAGCAGAATTCCAATAGTCTGCACCAATTCCATCACGGCATGGAATCAGATAAATGTGCGAAAAATGCACTTCACCCAAAGCAGCAATTTGCTGATAGGCATTTTTAAACTGACGTGGTGCTTCGCAGTTACTCGCCAGAGCGAGGGCAAAAATCGTTTCGGTGGCGTTCAAGACGAATTCCTACAGAATTGGCTTCTGGAATAATGGCAGGTTTTCGAATGGTGATGCTAATGGATTCAATTGCGGTAAAAGTCGTAAAAAGTGCATCTAAGACCAATTGTGCGGCGTGCTCAATCAATTTGGGAGCAGCGTGCTGAATCACCTGCGTTGAAATGCTGCAAATTTCTGCATAATTGAGCGTGTCTTGCAGCTCATCTGAAGCTGCAGCTTGGCTCAAATTGGTGGCAATGATCAAATCCAACATAAGCGGTTGTTGAATCTGACGCTCCCATGTAAAACAGCCCACGACTGTTTCTACTTTTAAGCCTTCAATGATAATTGCGTCCATGATCACACTCTATATTTCATTTGAAATCCTTCTATCCTCTTCTATTGAAAGAGATATTTGCCGTATTTTAAAGCCACGCAGAACTTATAAAACAAAAGATCAGTGGCTTTAAAATATGCAACCAGAAGGCTTGATTCGACCAATATGGGTAATTAATGCTTTAACAACAAATTCGGATCAATACTTTGTACCATCTGCAATCGTTGATCGGCATAAATATCGGTATAAGGTGCTAAAACGCGCATAAAACGGTCAAAGTACAACATTTGCTTGAACAGTAAAGCAAAGTCACGCGGGAAACGGATTCCGTGACGCTCACCCACAGCAACCATATCGAGCATGATGTCATTTAAATCGGCGGGGTTAGAAGTCAGCAATTCTTGAGGATCGGCCAGCAATACGCCACTAAATAAACGCTCTAAATCTGCTGCTAAAACCTGAGTATCAATTTGCTTGTCGGTCATGCCCATTTTGAGCATATTTTCCGCCATAAGCGTGTAGTTGGTATTTTGCAGAGCATCCATAAAGGCCATACATGCAGTCCACACTTCGGGATTCAGCTGTCCAACAATACCAAAATCAATAAATCCGACACGCCCATCTTCAAGCAACATCAAGTTACCTGCGTGTAAATCGGCATGAAAACTGTTACACATCATCAAGCTACCAAACCATGTGTTCATAGCAGTAATCAACACCTGCGATGGGTCGTTGGACACTTGTTTCACCACGTCAAAATCGGTCAAAGGTACGCCATACAAGCGCTGCATGGTCAATACGCGACGGGTGGAATATTGATGATAGACCTTAGGTGCAGTGGCTTTTTTGTTTTGGGTCACATTCAGATAATTAATAAAATCATCTAGGTTACGTGCTTCTTCAATAAAGTCGACTTCACGCACCATACGGGTTTTGATTTCTTCGACAATATCGGCCAAGGATGCAAATTTGACTTTAGGCACAGCCTTTTCAAGCAGTTTGGTTGCCCAGTGCAAGACATTTAAATCGGTATAGAGAATGGTTTCTACACCTGGTTTTTGCACTTTAATCACCACATCTTCGCCACTCACCAATTTTGCAGCATGTACTTGTGCAATGGATGCTGAAGCTAAAGGCTTTTCATCTATTGAGGCAAATATTTCATCTAAATTGCGCCCTGCAAATTCAGATGCCAATACCTGCTGCACATAGCTAAACGGCAAAGTTGGGGTTTGATCTAAACAACCTTGGAATTCTTCGACATATTCACGTGGGAACAATGACGGTGTGCTGGCAATAAATTGTCCAAGTTTAATGTAGGTTGAACCTAAAGATTCAAATGTTTCGCGCATGAGTTTGGCATTACTTGGCTTTTCAGTGGCATATTTAATGCCTGCTTTAGCTGCCACTACGGCAGTTTCACCCATGCGAGCAACTGAACGTAAACCATCTAACCAGATATTATTTTTCATCATGTCTGAGTCATATTAAAGTAATGTGAGTTTATCAAAAAATTGCCAAGTAAAAAGGCTATCTTGCCTGACAAACTGGACAGTTGTGGTCTTGATCAAACGACAATAAGCGTTGTTTCATGCTTAAACCATCCCAAAGTAATAGCTTTTGTTTCAGCGCGGTGTTGCCTAAACCCAAGTACAATAAGGCATGATGCGCTTGTAAACTGGCCATGACGTTGGGAGTGGTTGCCAATACGCCACTGTCAGCGCAGCGCAAACTTTCATTGGCATGTTGTTCTTTCGGGAACAGACATTCATAGCAAGCAGAATCACCTTCGACCATGAACATTTGCCCTTGAAAACCAATGGCAGAGGCACTGAGTAAAGGTACATTCAATTGTCGGCAATATTGATTGACCAAATATCGGGTACTGAAATTATCACAACCATCTAAAACTAGGTCTTGTTGGGCAACTAAAGTGCCTGCATTTTGCGCATCTAACAGCGTGGTTAAACAAACAATCTCGATATAAGGATTAATTTGCATTAATCTTTTTGCGAGAATTTCGGCCTTATAAAAGCCTAAATCTGCGGGGGTATAGGCGATTTGTCGTTGCAAATTACTGGTTTCAATCACATCAGCATCAATCAGAGTGATTTTTCCCACGCCTGCACGTGCAAGTAATTCTGCGCTTAAACAGCCAATCCCGCCACACCCCACAACAAGTACGTTGGCCAGTTTTAATTTTTCTTGGGCTTCAATATCCCAGCCATCCAATAAAATTTGTCGGCTATATAGATGCATTTCTGCATCGCTCAATTCCAACTGAGTATCGAATATGCTTTCCAAGAAAATGCCCTATTCTGCAAAACCAAAACGCCAAGTATAACGGGTATTCAAAGCAAACCGCCATGACGGCGGTTGAATTGTTGCGTATTTGAACAGATGGAGATGTGCAACGACTTGCTTAAAAGTGCATCCGCATGCCTACGTTATAAGTAACGCCATCGGCATCGCCTATATATTCATTATAATAGGCAATTCCACCATTCCAGTAACATGCCGTATTCCCGACTTTGTCTGAGGTTGTCCCATCTTTACAGGTGGTATTCGAGGTGCTGTCATATAACCATTTATAACCGGCAGTGGCGTAAATCGAGAAATCAGGAACAAAGTTCAAACCGACTTCTACGCCCACAGGTAAAGTGACAAAATTGACATCATTGGCAAGCAGCTTTGAACTTGCGCCGCTATAACCTAGACCTGCGTATGTATTGAAATAAAAACATGATAGCTGATCAGGTTTAAATTCCCGCCCATATTGAATTCATAATAATCCAAATCGTATTCATTGTTTTTTAAGAATTCCAATCTGCCATAAAAACCTGAGCGATGTGGCGTGGTGGAAACACCCAAAGCAAAACCATCTAGTTCTACTGTATCGCCACTGTCAAAATCTGCTTCAAAATTGGCGTATTCGGCAAAGACTGCATAATTTTTTTGTGGCGTTTTTGCTGCTGGATAGCTGGAATAGGCTGTACTTTCAGCAGTTGGCGCTGGGTTCCAGTTTTGTGCATAACTGCCAGAGGCACACAACAGTAAAGCTGCGCCCATCCATATCGACTTCGTAAATATCCGCTTTGACGGCTGCGTGAAATTTAAATGAGCTGTTACCATGATGTTCTCCCCCAATATGTATTGCGCTGCCTACATGCTTTTATCGTAATCGAAGTACATGCAGCCTTGTTCATTGTGTCAGCATAAAGTTGAAAATATCACATCACCAATATGATGCACACATTTTCTATCGATTGAGTTCGTGCTTGCATAATCGGGTGGTTTAAATAAAGAATACAGATTTAAAAAAACGCCAATCTGTATGAATGGCGTTTTTCTTATGGCGCAATAATTAACAGGGCCTATTGGCTGAATTTAGCTCACTTTTTTAAAAGCATTTTGTTTTGCAATTTCTTGTTGCTTCAATAAATTACGCTGAATTTTTCCACTGGATGTTTTAGGCAAACTGCTGACAAATTCAATTTCTTTAGGATAGGCATGTTTCGATAAGCGTGAACGCACATACTGTTGCAGCTTTTCCTGCAATGCAGTGCTTGGTTGATATTGATTTTTTAACACCACAAAGGCTTTTACCACTTCTGTACGCTCTGGGTCTGGCTTACCAATTACTGCGGATTCAAGCACTTCCTCACATTCAAGCAAAGTACTTTCTACATCAAAAGGCCCGACACGATAACCCGAAGTTGTAATGACATCGTCTGCACGACCAATAAAATCAATCCCACCAAATTCATTTAAACGTACCGTATCACCCGTTAAATAATACTGTCCCACAAATGATTTACGGTCATCCCCATCGTAACCTTTGAACCACATTAAAGGCGATTGTGATTCATCCAGTGCAAGTGTGCCAATTTCGCCGTGAGCGACTTCCTGATGCTGTGCATTTAAAACCGCGAAACGATGTCCGGGAATAGCATAACCCGCAGAACCTACTTTTTTCTGATGTTCCAGTGCATGATGATTGGCAATCACCATCCCCAATTCGGTTTGTCCATATTGATCATAAATATTGACTTGTAAATCATGCTTAAACCAATGAATCACTTCTGGTGTGAGCGGCTCGCCTGCACTGCTAACCACACGCAGATGTCGTTGAATATCACCATCAAACTTTTCTTTAAAACCAAAGAACATTCTAAATGCGGTTGGTGAACCTGTTAAATTACTCACCTGATATTTACGGATAATTTCCAGTGCATGATCAACACTAAATGGACGTTCATCCATAATAATGCTATGCCCCAAACTCAGTGGCCCTGTAATACCGTAATACAAGCCATAAGCCCAACCAGGGTCGGCTAAATTCCAAAATGAATCTTCTGCTCTTAAATCGACTGCATGCTGCATATAACCTTTAAATGCCACAATGGCTTTTAAAGGCACAGGTACAGATTTAGCTAAACCCGTAGTGCCTGATGTAAACATCATCAGAAAATCATCTTCAAAACTGCGATACACGGTTTCAAAGTAAGTGTCTTGAGTGCTTAGAACTTGCCAAAAATCTGTATCATGGTTTTGAGCTTGATTTGCTGCGTCCACAGTTAAAATTTTCACATTAGACAAGGCATTTAGTTTTGGACGCTGCTCAGTATTGGTCACAATGAGCTGCGTCTTTGCAGTTTGAATACGGTGCTCAATCGCTTTAGATTCAAAGGCTGTAAATAAAGGCTGATACACTGCCCCAATGCGCCATGTGGCAAAAACCGTAATTAACAATTCAGGCGTACGCGGCAATAATCCTGCAATACAATCACCTGCTTTTAAGCCCAGTTGAGTAAAATAATTTGCCAATTTTCCAGATGCTTCTGCCAGTTGATCAAATGTCCACGATGCAGTTTGACCGTGTTTGCCTTCCCAAATTAAGGCAGTTTGTTGAGTACCCGTATAGCGTCCGCAACATTCTTCATAGGCATTAAGTGCCGTTGGCGTTCCTGCCAATTGGGTTTGAATCAGTTGCTCAATATCAAACTGTTGATATGCCTCTTGCAAAGTTTTCATTCTTTTAAGCTCCGTCTTAAACTGATGACACTGCAATTCATTTGCAGCAATATGCGTTATTGTTTTAACCGTTTTTACAAGTTAGGATTGAATCGCTCTTTAAAATTTAAATTAGGTTTGCTGTGTTGAAGTCGATCATGCAACGCAATCACGACATGATCTTCGCGTATTTTTCAATCAAGTTAGCTAAACATGATTTGAACATTTTCTCAATTTCCACATCCTGCAATAACCTTGCAAGCTTTGGACACCGACTAAAGTTTTAGATACTCAGCTTTAACGCTTAGTCACTTCACGTGCAATCACCAAACGCTGAATATCGGATGCACCTTCATAAATTTGGCTAACGCGCACATCGCGGTAAATACGTTCAACTGGGAAATCAGATACATAGCCATAGCCCCCATGTATTTGAATCGCATCTGAACACACACGCTCTGCCATGGTTGAAGCAAAAAGCTTGGCCATAGATGCTTCTTTTAAACACGGTAAGCCTGCATCTTTGAGGCTTGCGGCATGTAGAATAAGCTGTCGTGCAGCTTCAATCTGTGTTGCCATATCTGCCAAGCGAAACGCGACTGCCTGATGTTGCACAATTTCAACTCCAAAAGCTTTACGCTCATTGGCATAGTCCACGGCTGCATCTAAAGCTGCTCGCGCCATACCCACCGATTGCGCGGCAATACCAATACGCCCCGACTCTAAATTAGAGAGTGCAATTTTGTAGCCTTCACCTTCTTGCCCCAATAGGTTTTCTGCAGGAATACGGCAGTTTTCCAACACGATGGTGGCGGTATCGGAACAGTGCTGTCCCATTTTGTCTTCTAAACGTGCCACGATATAACCTGGTGTGTTCGTCGGGACTAAAAAGCAGGAAATGCCTTTTTTACCCGCAGTTTTGTCCGTTACAGCAAAAACTAAAGCAACATCTGCATATTTGCCTGTGGTGATAAACTGCTTGGTGCCATTTAAAACCCAATCCTCGCCATCTTTTTCAGCTTTACATTCAATCGCGCTGGCATCAGAGCCGACTTGTGGTTCAGTTAAACAAAAGCAGCCTAACCATTCGCCTGTTGCCAGTTTAGTTAAATATTTTTGTTTTTGCGCCTCTGTGCCGTAGCGTTGTGTAATTCCGCATGGCAATGAGTTTTGCACACTCACAATCGTTGAAATTGCACCATCACCCGCAGCAATTTCTTCTAAGGCTAAAACGAGAGATACATAATCTAAACCTGCACCGCCCCATTCTTCTGCAACGGTCATGCCCAAAGCACCTAGCTCACCTAGTTCCTTTAACTCCTTTGCAGGGAATTCAGCAGTTTTATCGCGTGCTGCTGCAGTTGGTTTAAGCTTTTCCTGTGCATAACTGCGCAGCATATCCTGAATCATTTTTTGTTCATGGCTTAAAATCATGGTGACCCTCTGTGTATATGGTAGATGTTGTTTTTGTCAGAAATGCGCGCAACATCCTTGTGCTGTATTGCAACGGTTTTTTAGTATCCAGTTTTTCAATACTTGAATTTTTGCTGAGGCTATTTTATGGAGATAGCATCGTCATAACTTATTTCGGTTGCATACGAATTGCGCCATCCAAACGAATCACTTCACCGTTTAAATAACCATTTTCAAAAATATGACCCACCAATTGCGCAAATTCTTCAGGCTTTGCCAAACGTGGTGGAAATGGCACCATTTGCCCTAAAGCATCTTGCACATGCTGTGGAAATGCTTTCAGCATCGGGGTTTCCATAATACCGGGGGCAATCGTCATCACCCGAATGGCTTCACGTGCCAATTCACGTGCCAAAGGCAGCGTCATCCCCACAATTGCACCTTTCGATGCAGAATACGCACTTTGTCCAATCTGCCCATCAAATGCTGCAACCGAAGCAGTATTCACAATCACGCCACGTTCTTCTTCATTGGCGGCTAAGTCATATTTCACCATCAGTTGTGCCGCAAAACGAATCATATTAAAACTGCCCGTGACATTAATATTCAGCACTTTTTGGAACATCGCCAAATCATGCAAACCATCACGTCCCAAGACTTTGGCAGACGGTGCGATGCCTGCACAATTCACCAAACCATTTAACTGTCCGTATTTTTGCTCAATATGGTTAAAAAGCTGCTGTACTTGGTTTTCATCGGTCACGTCTACAGCTACGAACTCTGCATTTTCGCCCAATTGCTGTTGAAGCTGCTGCCCAAGTTCTTGATTCATATCAACCAAAATAACTTTTGCACCTTGCGCAACTAAATGTTGTGCAGTCGCAGCACCTAAACCCGATGCACCACCCGTGACCACACAGACTTTTCCTTGAATTTTCATTTTATTTTCCTTATAAATTTTCAGGTTGATACAACTTAAGAAGCAGATTAATCACACTCAAGCTAGAGTACAATTTCCAAACCCTGCATCGACTATGATGTATTTGAACACTCAACTTGTAAATGGAATACCACGCCATCCCATGAATGCAACTCAGCTCACTTACAGCGAAGGTACAATTTCAATTGCTTTAGTCCATGAAGCTTTGCATACTGCACAGCAACGCGGTATGGATACGCATGCGATTTTGCAGACGGCGGGTATTCCTGCAGAGCTGTTACATTCCAACAAAGCGAGGGTGTCAATTCTGCAATATGGTCAATTGTGGATTGCACTGGCAGATGCCATGAACGATGAATTTTTTGGCATGGACAGCCATGCTATGCGTCGTGGCAGTTATCAACTCTTGTCTAAATGGGTGTACCAAGCAGAGCATTTAAAGGCCGCATTACAGGACATTTTAAATTTCTTTAATTTAATACTGGATGATTTTTCAGGTGAATTAAACGTAGATGGTGAATATGCAATCTTAACCATTCACGATAAAGATCAAGTGAAACCGATGTTTAGTTATGCCACTTATTTAATGCTGATTCATGGCTTGATGTGCTGGCTGACAGGACAACGTATCGCTATTTTAAACATGCAACTCAAATGTGCTGCCCCGCAGGATGATGCTGATTATCGTGTCCGTTTCTGTGA
>RRZT011210973.1_pt1 | contig 11404 bp, 9 predicted proteins | sample 2165551 | NCBI WGS metagenome assembly RRZT01 (sample SAMN10456910, study PRJNA506462) | wastewater metagenome | biome: wastewater; feature: sludge; material: wastewater sludge; isolation source: wastewater sludge with Escherichia coli K12::gfp cells carrying plasmid... | place: USA: Moscow, Idaho ... | reverse complement strand
GAGCAGAGCCGTCCCGAACTGGGCTTCAACCTGCTCAAGAAGCTGGCCGAGGACGTCGCCGAAGACGGCACGATCGAGTCCCAGCCGCGTCAGGACGGCCGCAACATGCTCATGGTGCTGGCCCCGACGCGCAAGAAGGCCGAGGCCCGCGAGAGCCGTCGCAACCAGACGAACACCGTCATCAAGGAGATGAAGCTTCGTCCGAAGATCGACGACCACGACTACGAGACCAAGAAGGGCCACATCGTCCGCTTCCTGCGCGGCGGCGACAAGGTCAAGGTCACCATCATGTTCCGCGGCCGCGAGCAGAGCCGTCCCGAACTGGGCTTCAACCTGCTCAAGCGCCTCGCTGAAGACGTCCTGGAGGACGGCACCATCGAGAGCCCGCCCAAGCAGGACGGCCGCAACATGCTCATGGTGCTGGCACCGACCCGCAAGAAGGCCGAGGCCCGTCTCGAAGAGAAGGCGGCAAAGGAGGCCAAGGCGGCCCACCGCGCCGCCGATGCCGAGGCCGAGCGCAACGAACAGGCCGAGCAGCGCGCTGCTGCCCGCGCCACCCCCGCACCGACCAAGAAGCGGAGGGGTCCGGCAGACAACATGGACCCCGACATCGACCTGTAGGCCACACGGCCCCCGACACAGAGAAGGAGCGGCACCACCATGCCGAAGATGAAGACGCACTCCGGTGCCAAGAAGCGGTTCCGGGTCACCGGTAGCGGCAAGATCATGCGCCGTCAGGCCGGCAAGATGCACCTCAACGAGCACAAGCCCACCAAGCGCACCCGTCGTCTTGACGGCGACGTCGTCCTGTCCAAGGCCGACACCCGCGCCGCGAAGCGCCTCCTGGGCCTCTGAGCTCGTCCCCGAACCACCACCACAAGGAGTAACACGACATGGCACGCGTCAAGCGTTCTGTGAACGCGCACAAGAAGCGCCGCGAAGTTCTGGAGCTCGCCTCCGGTTACCGTGGGCAGCGCTCGCGCCTTTACCGCAAGGCCAAGGAGCAGATGCTCCACAGCGCCACCTACAGCTATGCGCACCGCAAGGACAAGAAGGGTGACTTCCGCGCCCTCTGGATCCAGCGCATCAACGCCGCGGCCCGCGCCGAGGGTATGACCTACAACCGCTTCATCTCCGGCCTGAAGAACGCTGGTGTCGAGGTCGACCGCAAGATCCTCGCCGATCTCGCCGTCACCGATCCGGGCGCCTTCGCCAAGCTGGTCGAGGTGGCCAAGGCCAACGCGGGAACGTCCGCAGCGGCCTGATCCCGTAGCCCGAGCGCGGCAGCCCCTGGACCGACACGTCCGGCGGGCTGCCGCGTTCGCGTCCCGGCCGATTCCCTCAGTGGGATGTGGCAGGGTGATCACCGAGAAGGAGGCACGATGAGTGACAGGATCGAGCTCGAGGAGCCGACGCAGGCCGCCTTGCGCGAGGCGCGCAAGCTGGTGCGTCGCAAGGAGCGCAAGTCGGTGGGCAAGTTCCTCGTTGAAGGACGCCAGGCCGTGCGTGAGGCGCTCAAGGCCCCCGAGGTGGTCGAGTCGGTCTTCGTCCGGTGGGGCGACGCCCGCTACAACCTCGACCTGATCGAGCGCGCCCGCGTGGCCGGCATCACCGTCTACGGGGTCAGCGAGCAGAACCTCGCGACGATGTCCGACACGGTGACGCCACAAGGAGTGATCGCGGTCGCCCGGAGCATCGACGTGTCGCTGTCCGACTTCCTCGGCACCCGCAAGAAGGATCCGACCGCCCCGCGCCGCAAGCACGAGCGTAAAGACGTGTCGCTGGTGGTGATCTGCGCCCAGATCCGCGATCCAGGCAACGCAGGCACCGTCATCCGGTGCGCGGACGCCTTCGGCGCCGATGCCGTCATCCTCAGTTCCGACTCGGTCGACATCTACAACCCGAAGACGGTGCGGGCTTCGGTCGGCAGCATCTTCCACCTGCCGATCGTCACCGGTGCCGACCTGGCCGAGGCCATCGAGGCCTGCCGGGCCGCCGGCATGCAGGTACTGGCGACTGACGGTGACGCCGAGACCGACCTGATGGACGCCGCGCTCGACCTGGGGCGTCCGACGGCCTGGGTGATGGGCAACGAGGCGTGGGGCCTGCCGAGCGAACACCTGGCGCTCGCCGACAGCACGGTCGCGGTGCCGATCTACGGTCTCGCCGAGAGCCTGAACCTGGCGACGGCGGCCGCCGTCTGCCTGTACGCCTCGGCGACGGCGCAACGCTCCGAACAGCCGTGACCCACGGTCGGCCCGGCCGACCGCAGCTTCAACAGATCCAGCAAGATCAAGAGGGGAGCCCATGTCCGGGCCCAACACCAACTACGACCCTGTCCGCGTGAGCACGCTCGACGCGTCCGCCATCGAGACGATGGTGGGCGACGCCCTGACGGCGTTCGCGGCGGCGTCCAGCATCGCCGAACTCAAGAGCGCCCGAATCGCGCACACCGGCGAGAAGTCGCCGCTCGCGCTGGCCAACCGCGAGATCGGCGCGCTGCCGCCGGCCGCCCGCAAGGAGGCCGGGCAGCGCATGGGTCAGGCCCGCGGCCGGGTCAACCAGGCGCTCGCAGCTCGCCAGGCAGAGGTCGAGCAGGCCGAACTGGCCCGGGTCCTGGCCGACGAGACCGTCGACGTGACGTTGCCCGTCGCCCTGACCCCGGTGGGCGCCGTGCACCCGATCACCGCCCTGATCGACCAGATGAGCGACGTGTTCGTTGCGATGGGCTGGGAGGTCGCCGAAGGCCCCGAGCTGGAGGCCGAGTGGCTCAACTTCGACGCTCTCAACATCGGCCCCGACCACCCGTCGCGCGGCACCACCGACACCCTGTTCGTCGACCCCGTCGAGAACCACCTGGTCATGCGCACCCACACGTCGCCGGTGCAGATCCGCAGCCTGCTCAACCGTGAGCTGCCGGTCTACGTCGTGTGTCCGGGCAAGGTGTACCGCGCCGACGAGTTCGATGCCACGCACCTGCCCGTCTTCCACCAGATCGAGGGTCTCGTCGTCGACGAAGGCATCTCGATGGCGCACCTGAAGGGTGCGCTCGACCACTTCGCGACGGCGATGTTCGGCCCGGGCATGGTGACCCGGTTCCGCCCGCACTACTTCCCGTTCACCGAGCCCAGCGCCGAGGTCGACCTGAAGTGCTTCGTCTGCGGCGGAGCGTCGGTCGGCAACCCCGACCGGCCCTGCCGCACCTGCAAGTCGTCGGGCTGGATCGAGTGGGGCGGCTGCGGCGTGGTGAACCCGCGCGTGCTCGCCGCCTGCGGCATCGACACCGACCGCTACTCGGGCTTCGCATTCGGCATGGGCATCGACCGCACGCTGATGTTCCGCAACAACGCCGGCGACCTGCGCGACATGGTCGAGGGAGACGTCCGGTTCAGCCGTTCCTTGAAGGGGGTTGCCCGATGAGGGCTCCGTTGTCGTGGTTGCGCGAATGGGTCGCGCTGCCCGAAGACCTGTCGGGCGCCGCGCTCGGCGAGATCCTGGTGCGCGCCGGTCTCGAGGTCGAGCGCGTCGAACAGCCGGGCCACGAGATCACCGGCCCGCTGGTGGTCGGCCGGATCCTGCGCTTCGTCGACGAGCCGCAGAAGAACGGCAAGACGATCCGCTGGGTGCAGGTCGACGTCGGCCCCGAGCACAACCAGCCGCACCCCGACTTCACCGACGGCTGCCGCGAGGTGGTCTGCGGCGCGCACAACTTCGAGGTCGGCGACCTGGTCGTCGTCTCGCTGCCGGGCACGACGCTGGCCGGCGGCTTCGAGATCGCGTCGCGCAAGACATACGGGCACGTGTCCGACGGCATGATCTGCGCCGAGGACGAGCTGGGCATCGGGCACGACCACACCGGCATCATCGTGCTGCCCGCCGACGCCGGCCTGGCGCCGGGCAACGATCCGGCTGACGTGTTGCACCTGCGCGATGAGGTGCTCGACATCGAGGTGTCGCCCGACATGGCGTACTGCATGTCGATCCGCGGGCTGGCCCGCGAGGCCGGCCAGTCCCTCGGGGTGGCGTTCACCGACGTCGTCGACAAGGCCACGCCGGCGTCCCGTGCCGACGGGTACCCCGTCGTGCTCGACGACCCCGCCTGCCCGCTGTTCGTGGCGCTCACCGTCACCGGCGTCGACGCCACCCGACGCACGCCGTCGTGGCTGCAGCGACGCCTCACCCGGGCCGGCATGCGCTCGATCTCGCTGCCGGTCGACATCAGCAACTACGTGATGCTCGAGACCGGACAGCCGCTGCACGCCTACGATGCGGACACGCTGCGCGGGCCGATCCGGGTCCGCCGGGCGCAGCCGGGAGAGACGCTGGTCACCCTCGATGACGTCGAGCGCCGCCTGGACGCCACCGACCTGCTGATCACCGACGACTCCGGCCCGATCGGCCTGGCCGGCGTCATGGGTGGGGCCAGCACCGAGGTGCGCGACACGACCTCGACGATCGTGATCGAGGCGGCGTCCTTCGACGCGGCTACCATCTCGCGCAGCATGCGCCGCCACGGGCTGCCCTCGGAGGCGTCCAAGCGGTTCGAGCGTCGCGTCGACCCGAACGCGGCCTACTCCGCGGCCCACCTGGCTGCCCGGCTACTGGTCGAGCTGGCCGGCGGCACGCTGTCGGCCGACGAGACAGTTGCCGGCGCGATCGGCGAGGTGCCCACGCAGGTCATCGACGTGTCGCTGCCGACGCGGGTGCTGGGCGTCGAGGTGGCCCCCGAGCGGGTCGTCGAGATCCTGCGCGCCAGCGGGGTCGCGGTCGATCAGCAGGGTGAGACGCTGTCGCTCACGCCGCCGACGTGGCGTCCTGACCTGCGCGACCCCTTCGACTACGTCGAGGAGGTCGGTCGCAAGGTCGGCTTCGACCAGATCCCGTCGGTCGTGCCCTCGGCGCCCGTGGGACGCGGGCTGACGTCCGCCCAGCGGGCCCGCCGCGCGATCACGGCCGCCGTCACCGGCGCCGGGTTCGTCGAGGGGCTGCTGTTCCCGTTCGCGTCGGCCGAGGATCTCGAGCGCCTGGGGATTCCGGCCCACAACCCGCGCCGCCGCCTCGTCCGGCTCGCGAACCCGCTCGCCGACACCGCGCCCTACCTGCGCACCACGCTGTTGCCCGGTCTGTTCGCGGCCGTCCAGCGCAACGTGTCGCGCGGCAATGACGACATCGCGCTGTTCGAGTCCGGCAGCGTCTTCCGGGCCACGGACGCCGGGCCGGCGCCGCTGCCCGCCGTCGACCGGCGTCCCTCGGACGCCGACCTGGCCGCCATCGAGGCGGCCCTGCCGGAGCAGCCCAGGCACCTCGCCGCCGTGGTTGCGGGCGCCTGGCGTCCGGCGGGTTGGCAGGGGCCGGCTGAGCCGGCCGGCTGGCAGCAGGTGTTCGCGTTCGCCGACATCGTGGGCGGCGCGCTCGGGCTCGTCATCGACCGGACGGCCGACGACTACGCGCCCTTCCATCCCGGCCGCTGCGCGAAGCTCACCGTCGCCGGACGCCTCGTCGGCCACGCCGGCGAGGTGCACCCCAGCGTGTGCGCAGCCTTCGGCATGCCGGCCCGGACGGCCGCCGTCGAGCTGTCGCTCGACGCGCTGATCGAGGCGGCGCCGGGACCGGGCACCATCGCGCCCGTGTCGCCGCATCCGGTCGCCAAGGAGGACGTCGCCCTGATCGTCGACGAGGCCGTGCCCGCAGAAGCGGTGCGTCAGGCGCTCGTCGAGGGGGCTGGCGAGCTGCTCGAATCGGTCCATCTGTTCGACGTCTACCGGGGAACGCCCGTCCCGCCCGGCCGCAAGTCGCTGGCCTTCGCGCTGCGCTTCCGGGCGCCCGACCGCACCCTGAAGGACGCCGACGCGGCGTCCGCTCGTGACGCGGCCGTGGCTGTCGCCGCGGACCGGTTCGGGGCCGAGCTGCGGGCGAGCTGAGCCGGCGATGGCTGAGGGCGACCTGCACCTCGAACCCGGCCCGGGCATCCCGCTCGGGCTGGTGATTCCGGGCGCCGAGCTCGACGAACGCTTCTCGCGGTCGTCGGGTCCCGGCGGGCAGGGCGTCAACACCACCGATTCGCGCGTCCAGCTGGGGCTCGACCTGGCGCGTTCGGCGGCGTTCACGCCGACGCAGCGCGCGCAGGTGCTCGCGCGATTGGCGTCCAGACTGGACGGGTCGGTGCTGGCGGTCGACGCGTCCGAGCATCGCGCCCAGCTCCGCAACCGGGCGGCCGCCCGCGAGCGCCTGGCCGGGCTGCTGCGCGAGGCCCTCGCGCCGCCCCCGCCGCAGAGGCGTCCGACCCGGCCCACCCGTGGTGGGGTCGAGCGGCGTCTGACCAGCAAGCGGCGCCGGGCCGAGACCAAGGCGGCGCGGCGGCGTCCGGGCGCGGAGTCCTGATGGCTGCGACGGACGCCCTGCGCGCCCCGCACCTCCCGTCCGCTCCCGACGACCTGTACGAGCTCTTCGTGGACTGGGCTGCGGCGCACGGCCTGGAGTTGTACCCGCACCAGGACGAGGCCCTCATCGAGGTCGTCTCGGGCAACAACGTGATCGTCACGACCCCCACGGGGTCGGGCAAGTCGATGATCGCGACTGGCGCGCATGCCGCAGCGGTGGCGTCCGGGGGGCGGAGCTACTACACCGCGCCGATCAAGGCGCTGGTCAGCGAGAAGTTCTTCGCATTGTGCGACATCTTCGGTGCCGACCGGGTCGGCATGGTCACCGGCGACGCCTCGGTGAACGGCGACGCGCCGATCGTGTGCTGCACCGCCGAGATCCTCGCCAACATCGCGCTGCGCGAGGGTGCGGACGCCGACGTGGCCCAGGTGGTGATGGACGAGTTCCACTTCATCGCCGACCGCGACCGCGGGTGGGCCTGGCAGGTTCCGCTCGTCGAGCTTCCGCGCGCCCAGTTCGTGATCATGTCGGCGACGCTGGGCGACGTGACGCAGTGGGCGTCCGACCTGACGGCACGCACCGGCCGCGAGACGACGGTGATCGGCGGGGCGGTGCGTCCGGTGCCGCTCCAGTACGAGTGGGCGCTGACGCCGGCCCACGAGACGATCCAGCAGATCATCGAGACCCACCAGTCGCCGGTGTACGTGGTGCATGCCACGCAGCAGGCCGCGGTCGAGCGGGCCCAGTCGCTGCTGAGCCAGGGCATCGCTGACGCCTCCCGGCGCCGCGAGATCGGCGAGGTGACCCGCGGCTTCCGGTTCGCGGGCGGCTTCGGCCAGACGCTGTCGAAGCTGCTCAACTCGGGCATCGCCGTGCACCACGCCGGCATGCTGCCGCGCTACCGGCGGCTGGTCGAGACGCTGGCCCAGCGGGGGCTGCTCGCGGTGATCTGCGGCACCGACACGCTCGGCGTCGGCATCAACGTGCCGATCCGGACGGTGCTGTTCAGCGCGCTGTCGAAGTTCGACGGACGCCGCAGCCGCGTCCTGCGTAGCCGCGAGTTCCACCAGATCGCCGGACGCGCCGGCCGCGCCGGCTTCGACACGGTCGGCTACGTGGTGGCCCAGGCACCCGAGCACGAGGTCGAGAACGCCCGCATCGCCGTCAAGTTCGCCGGTGACGAGAAGAAGCTGCGTAGCGTCCGCCGCAAGAAGCCGCCCGAGGGCATCGTGAACTGGACCGAGGCGACCTTCACCCGGCTCATCGAGTCGCAACCCGAGCAGCTGCACCCGCGCATGAAGGTGACGCACGGCATGCTGCTCAACCTGCTGCAACGCGACGAGGACACCGGGGTGGCCCTGGCGCGCATCGTCGACTCGTGCCGGCCCGACCCCAAGGCGCGCCGCGAGGTGTTCCGCCGGGCGGCCGGCATGGGCCGGTCGCTGATCCGGGCGGGGGTGGTCGAGCGGGTGCCCGCGCCGACCCCGGGCGGACGCCGCCACGCCCTGGCCGTCGACCTGCAGCACAACTTCGCGCTCAACCAGCCCCTGTCGGCGTTCGCGCTGGCGGCCATGGACCTGCTCGACCCCGAGGCGCCCACGTTCGCCCTCGACGTGGTGAGCGTCATCGAGGCGACGCTCGAATCGCCGATGACGATCCTCGTCCAGCAGCAGTTCAAGGCCCGCGGCGAGGCCGTCGCCGAGCTCAAGGCCGACGGGTACGACTACGACGAACGCATGGAGCTGCTCGACGAGGTGACGTGGCCGCGTCCGCTCGAAGAACTGCTCTCGGACGCCTACGAACGTCTGCTGCCCGGCCACCCGTGGCTCGCCGAGACGCCGCCGTCACCCAAGTCGGTGGTGCGCGACATGTTCGAGCGCGCGATGACATTCGGCGAGTATGTGGCGTTCTACAAGGTGCAACGCAGCGAGGGGCTGCTGCTGCGGTACCTGTCGGACGCGTATCGGGCGCTGCGGCAGACCGTGCCGGAGTCGCTGCGCACCGACGATCTGGTCGATCTGATCGAGTGGCTCGGCGAGGTGACGCGGCTCACCGACTCGTCGCTGCTCGACGAGTGGTCGGCGCTCACCACGCTGGAGGGCAAGGAGCCGCTCGCCGCCGACGCCCCGCCGCCGCCGAACCGCGGCGTCACCGGCAACGCCCGGGCGTTCCGGGTGCTGGTGCGCAACGCGATGTTCCGGCGGGTCGAGCTGGCGGCGTCCGACGATGTCGACGGGCTGACGGCTCTGGAGCGCCCCGGGACGCCGATGACCCGCGCGCGCTGGGACGACGCGTTGGGGGACTATTGGGACGAGCACGACACCATCAACGTCGGCCTTGACGCCCGCGGCCCCCGGTTCCTGGTCATCGAAGAGCAGGGACGCCTCTGGATCGTCCGGCAGATCATCGACGATCCTGAGGGCAACCACGACTGGTCGATCGCAGCCGAGGTCGACCTGGACGCCTCCGACGAGGCCGGCGAACTGGTGCTCGTCACCCGCGACTTCTCGCGTCTCGACTGACGTCGCGCCTAGGACGCCCCTACCACCTGGTGCGGCACGTACGGTTCCTCGAGTGAGGCGATCTCCTCGGGCGTGAGCTGCACGTCGAGCGCCGCCACGGCGTCCGTCAGGTGCCGTTCCTTCGTGGCCCCCACCAGCGGCGCGACCACGGGATCCTTCTGCAGCAACCAGGCCAGTGCGACCTGCGAGCGGGGGATGCCGCGGGCCTCGGCGATCTGGGCGACGCGCTCGACGATCACCCGGTCCTGATCGGCCGTGCCGTCGTACTTGCTCATCGCGATGTGATCGGTCTTCGCACGCTCGGACGTCGCCGACCAGTCGCGGGTGAGGCGTCCGGCCGCCAGCGGGCTGTACGGCGTCACCCCGATGCCCTGGGCGCGGCACAGCGGCAGCATCTCGCGCTCCTCCTCCCGGTACAGGAGGTTGAGGTGGTTCTGCATCGACACGAAGCGTGTCCAGCCGTTCACCTCGGCGGTGTGCAGCGCCGTCAGGAACTGCCAGGCGTACATGGCCGACGCCCCCAGGTAGCGTGCCTTGCCCGCCTTCACCACGTCGTGCAGCGCCTCCATCGTCTCTTGGATGGGGGTGTCGTAGTCCCAGCGGTGAATGATGTACAGGTCGACGTAGTCAGTACCGAGGCGCTTCAGCGACTGGTCGATCTCGGTCATGATCGCCTTGCGTGACAGCCCGCCGCTGTTGGGGCGTCCCGGACGCATGCTGCCGTGCAGCTTCGTCGCGATCACGATGTCGTCGCGGTCGGCGTAATCCTTCAACGCCTTGCCCACGATCTCTTCGCTGCGGCCCAGCGAGTACACGTTCGCAGTGTCGAAGACGTTGATGCCCTGATCGAGTGCGCTCTTGATGACCGGACGCGCCGCGTCTTCGTCGAGCACCCACGAGTGCAGCCACTCCTCGGCGCCCCCGAACCCCATGCACCCCAGACAGATGCGTGACACGTCGAGTCCGGTGTTGCCCAGCTTGCGATACTCCATGGCGCCTCCTTGCGATGGCACCACGAGACCGGTCAGTGATCGGTCTGTGGCTCCTGAAACACATCCGGGACGCCGTCGGCGTCGGCGTCCACCTCCTCGACCTGCGCCAACCGCCGGTACCGGCGGTTGCGCGGCACCAGCACCGCGGACGCCGCCAGTGCGGCCAGCACCGATGCCAGCAGGACGCCGACCTTCGCCGCGTCGCCCGCGTCGTTGCCGAGGCCGAAGCTCAGCTCGCCGATCAGCAGTGACACCGTGAAACCGATGCCGGCCAACAGTCCGACGCCGGCCAGATCGATCCAGCGGATGGCTGAGTCGAGCGTGGCCCGGGTCAGCTTCGTGATCAGGAACGTCGAGGCGACGATGCCGAGCGGCTTGCCGAGCGCGAGGCCCGCGATGATGCCGAGCGCGACGGGGGAGGAGACGGCCTCGACGAGGCCGCCCCAGCCGCCGACGGCCACGCCGGCGGAGAAGAACGCGAAGACGGGCACGGCGAAACCCGTCGACAGCGGTCGGTACAGGTGCTCGAACGTCATCGCCAGACCGTGGCCGGGCTCGCCGTCGCGGCGCCGGACCGGCGTGGCGAATCCGAGGATCACGCCGGCGATGGTGGCGTGGATGCCCGACGCGTGCAGCAGCGCCCACGCCACGAAGGCGGTCGGAAGCAGGATCAGCCACGGCGCCCACGGCTTCGCCGCGAACCAGCCCGGGTACTTCTGCACGAGGAACGTGTACAGCGCCACAGGGATCAGGAAGAGCCCCAGCTCGAGCAGGTGCAGCCCCGAGCTGTAGAACAGGGCGATGATCAGGATGGCGATCAGGTCGTCGACGACCGCCAGCGTCAACAGGAAGACCCGCAGCGCGCTCGGCAGATGGGTTCCGACGATCGCGAGAACCGCGACGGCGAAGGCGATGTCGGTCGCGGCCGGAATGGCCCAGCCTTGGAGGGTGCCGGGCGAGCCGGCGTTCACCAGCGCGTACAGCGCGGCGGGCACGGCCACGCCGGCAGCCGCCGCCACCATCGGCACCAGCGCCCGCTTGGGATCGCGCAGGTCGCCGGCGACGAACTCGTGCTTGAGCTCCAGCCCGACGAGGAAGAAGAAGATGGCGAGCAGTCCGTCGGCGGCCCAGGCGCCGAGGCTCAGCTTGAGGTGCAGCGACTCGATGCCGACCTCGAGGTCACGCAGCGCGAAGTAGCTGTCGGCGGCGGGTGAGTTGGCCCAGACGATGGCGACGACGGCGGCGGCCATCAGGATGAGCCCGCCGGTGGTCTCCTTGCGCAGGATCTCGCCGACGCGCAGCGACTCGAGGTAGCTTCCGCGTCCGAGCAGGCGGCGGGTGGGTGGTGTGGTCACGGATGGCTCCCGGAGGGTTGACGACAGGACGCCGACCAGACTTCCCGGCACACCGGACATCACTCTGCCGGAATGCAGCCTCCGGGACACAACTGGGTTGCCGTTGGAATAGTCATGCCATGCATGGCATGATGTTGCGCATGACGACGAAGAT
>RRZT012318592.1_pt1 | contig 11407 bp, 9 predicted proteins | sample 2165551 | NCBI WGS metagenome assembly RRZT01 (sample SAMN10456910, study PRJNA506462) | wastewater metagenome | biome: wastewater; feature: sludge; material: wastewater sludge; isolation source: wastewater sludge with Escherichia coli K12::gfp cells carrying plasmid... | place: USA: Moscow, Idaho ... | reverse complement strand
TATAATTTCTTTTGCAATGAATATGTAAGATTTATTATTAATAAAATAAAACTATCTAAACAAAATATTATACTTTATGGTGCAGGGACAAATACCAAAGAAATAATTGAAATACTTAAAGCAAATATTTTATTTATTGTCGATAAAGATGTTGAAAAACATAATACTTATTTTCATGGATTACCTATTTATAGTATTGATAAAATACATAAATATGAAGACATTAATATATTAATAAGTCCAAGGGGAAGATTTGATATTATTTCTCAAGATTTAATAAATATGTATAATATTAAAGAGAGTAGACTGATATCACTTGAGATTAATAAAAATTTTATAGATGAATTTATTAAAGAAAACATACAAGAAGGATAAAGCATGCAATTATATTATTTACAAATTATCAGGAGCCATTTAAATATATCCAAAAAAACAATAAATCATTTAATAGTAAAATGAATATCTGAAGGTTCTTCCACTATTGGTTGATAGTGATATTAAAATCATTAAAAAGTTAGAATCTGATATCTACAATATTATTTTTGTTGTAAAAATAATTCAAAATAAGTATCAGCATAAACTAATGAAATTAGCCTTCTCATTAAAATAAAAAAGGTAAAACCATGATAAATCAAAAAAATTTAACTAATGAAATAGATATTTTCAGACTTAAACGAGAAAAAAATTTAATTTTAAAATCAAAAATATTTAATTTAAAAATTAATATAGTTTTTTTTGGAGCTTCAAGTGCTCTAAATAAAATATGGAACATATTTCTCGAACAAAGTATAATCCCAGATTATATTTGCGATAATGATGCAAATAAACATGGAAAAAGTTTTAATGGATACTTAATTTCACATCCAGATGATATTTTTAATAAAAATGAATTATACTTAGTTTTTATTACAAGCTCTTTTTTCAATCAAATATATAATCAGCTCAAAATTTATACAAATGTAGTTGTTGCAGAGGAAGATTTTTTAATTTTTATTTATAATTCTTTAAAACTAGATATTCATTATTCACTAGAGTATAAAAAAATATTTTTTAAAGAATCTAAATCTCCTTTAGTTTCAATTATTATTCCTGTTTTTAATCAATTTCATTATACATATGATTGTTTAAAATCAATTTTTAAATATACAGAAAATGTGGAGTTTGAAATTATAATAGCAGATGATCTATCAACTGATAATACAATAAACCTAAAAGAATATGTAGAAAACATAAAATATATAAGAAATGATAAAAATCTTGGTTTTATTAAAAATTGTAATAACGCTTCAAAATTTGCAACTGGAAAATATATTTTATTTTTAAACAATGATACTCAAGTTCAAAAAAATTGGTTAAATTCTTTATTGGAAATTATAGAAACAAATGAAAAAATTGGTATGGTTGGTTCAAAGCTTATTTATCCAAATGGCAGACTACAAGAAGCTGGTGGAATTATTTGGAATAATGCAAGTGGATTAAATTATGGTAAATCTGATGATCCAACTAAATCAGAATATAGCTACGTAAAAGAGGTTGATTATATTAGTGGTGCTTCTATTATAATAAAAAAAGACTTATGGCAAAAAATAGGTGGATTTGATGAAAGATATGCTCCTGCATATTTCGAAGATACAGATTTAGCATTTGAAGTAAGAAAAAATGGATATAAAGTAATTTTTCAACCAAAGTCTTTAGTAGTACATTTCGAAGGAATATCTCATGGAACAAGTATTAAAGATAGTATAAAAAAATATCAGCTTAAAAATAAAGAAAAATTTTTTAAGAAATGGGAAAAAGAATTACAAAAAAATCTTTTTCAAAATACAGAAAATCTTTTTTTTGCAAGAGATAGAAGTAAAGATTGTAAACATATATTAGTAATAGATCATATGGTTCCATTATATGACAGGGATGCAGGTAGTAGAACTATATATCAACATCTAATGTTATTAAAAGAAATTGGATATCATGTAACATTTATTGGAAATAATCATATAACTGAAAAAAAATATATTGATATTCTTGAACAAAATGGTATTGAAGTATTAGAGGGGAATTATTCAAATTATCCATTGAATGCTTGGATTATTGATAATTGTAAGTATTTTGATTATGTTTATCTAATTAGACCTGAAATTGCAGACGATTATTTAGAAATAATTTTAAGTACAAAAAATAAAAATACAAAGCTCATATATTATGTTATGGATTTCCATTTCTTACGATTAGAAAGACAGTTTGAATTTACAAATAATCCTTTAACATATGAAGAATCAAAACGATTAAAATATATTGAATATACTATATTTGAAAAAGTTGATTCTATATTAACAATTAGTTCGGAGGAATTAAAATTTTTAAATAAAAATTTTAATCATAAAAAATCAATTCTAATTCCAACATTTATATATAAACAATCTTTACCTTTAAGTCCAAATCAAGATTTAAAATTCCGAAATGGTTTATTGTTTGTTGGAGGTTTTTCTCACATTCCCAATCTTGATGGAATAAATTATTTTTTGAATAATTCTTGGGATATAGTTAAAAATAAAATTCCATCTATTACACTACATATAGTTGGTTCAAATGTACCAGATACATTATATAAATTTGCACAAAAAGATAAAATGATTTTCATATATGAAAATTTAAGTGATATTGAATTATTTAATTTATATGACAATGTAAGAATAACAATAGCTCCGATTCGCTATGGAGCGGGAGTTAAGGGTAAAATTGTAGAATCAATAGCTCATGGTGTACCTATTGTAACAACTAATATTGGAGCAGAAGGAATTATTGATGCTAATAATATTATGCTAATCGCCGACGAATATGATTCATTTGCAGATAAAATATATCAATTATATGAAAATAATATACTTTGGAATAAAATTCGTAATGAGCAAATAAAATATGCAGAATCATATTTTAGTTACAAAAATGTATTTAAATTACTTAGGGAAGTATTTTCATGAATTTTATTTTAGGAAAGAATAGTTTTATCGGAAAACAATTCTTTAAAAAGTTCAGTGATTGTATTTTAATGTCATCACATGAGTTTTCAGATAAGAATACAATACATTTTGATTTAAACAACCCAGAAAAATTTAATTATTGTATTTTTAATAAAAATACTAAAATTATATTTTTAGCTGCCATTTCTTCTCCAGATACTTGTAATAATTATTATGAAGAAGTTTACAAAATAAATGTCTTGGGTACTAAATATTTTATAAAAGAATCTTTAAAAAAAGGTGCAAAAATATTATTCTTTTCTAGTGATGTTATATATGGAAATACTAAAGAAAAAGTTGATGAAAATTCATTTACAAATCCATTTGGCAATTATGCAAAAATGAAAGATGACGTAGAAAAATCTTTTGAGAATGAAAAAAACTTTAAAATTTTTAGACTCTCATATGTCTTGTCAAAAGAAGATAAATATTTGTCATACCTCAAAAGTTGTGTAAACAATAATGAAATTGCGGATGTCTTTCATCCTTTTTCAAGAAAAGTAGTTTATATAGAGGATGTACTTGAATCCATAAGAAATATTTTAGTTAAATGGGATGATTTTGAAAATCAAAAATTTAATATTTGTGGTGGTGAAGATATTTCAAGAAAAGATATAGCAGATTTTTATAGCAAAGCAATAGAAGATAAACTTAAATATAAAATTATTCAACCAGATAATAAATTTTGGGAAGCGAGACCAAAAGATATAAATATTACTTCAATTTATTTTGAAATATTGCTTGGAAGAAAACCAATTAAAATAAAAAATGCAATAAATCAAATAGTTAAGGAAAAATAAAATGATAAGAAAAGCTTTAATTACGGGTTTTACAGGACAAGTTGGCTCACAAATGGCTGATTTTTTACTTGAAAATACAGACTATGAAGTAATTGGAATGATGAGATGGCAAGAGTCTATGAAAAATATCTATCATTTGACTGATAGAATAAACAAAAAAGATAGAATCCGTGTTTATTACTCCGATCTAAATGATTATGCATCATTAGAAAGAATGATAAATGAAATTAGACCTGATGTTATATTTCATCTTGCAGCTCAGTCATTTCCAAAAACATCATTTAATATTCCAATTGAAACATTACAAACAAATATTATTGGAACAGCAAGTTTACTTGAAGTTGTTAGACAACTAAAAGAAAAAGATGGATATAGTCCAGTAGTTCATATATGTTCTTCAAGTGAAGTATATGGAAGAGCAAAAAGGGGAGAGAAACTTTCAGAAAATACAAAATTTCATGGAGCAAGTCCATATAGTATAAGTAAGATAGGAACAGATTATCTAGGGCAATTTTACGGTGAAGCATATGGTATAAAAACTTATGTAACAAGAATGGGAACACACACAGGTCCTAGACGAAGTGATGTATTCTTTGAAAGTACAGTAGCAAAGCAAATTGCACTTATAGAAGCCGGTCTCCAAAAGCCAATAATAAAAGTAGGAAATCTTGCAAGTGTAAGAACATTTCAAGATGCAAGGGATGCTGTAAGAGCTTATTATCTTTTATCACTTGAAAGTGAAAAAGGGAATGTACCTTGTGGTGAAGCTTTTAATATAGCTGGAGAAGAAGCTTATAAGTTACCTGAAGTTATTGACTTGTTGATAAGTTTTAGTACAAGAAGTGATATTACTATTCAAACTGACACAGATAGATTGAGACCAATTGATGCAGATTATCAGATGTTTGATAACTCAAAAATTAAACAATTTATTGATTGGAAGCCTGAAATAGCAACAAAAATAATGTTTCAAGATTTATTAAATCACTGGAGAAAAGAGATATCTAGTGGTAGAGTTCCATTAAGCAGATAATTATGAAAATAAGAAGTAAAGCACCGCTAAGGCTTGGACTTGCAGGAGGAGGAACAGATTTAAATACATATTGTGATAAATATACAGGATATGTTTTAAATGCTACAATTTCACTTTATGTTCACTGTACTATTGAAGAAAAAAATAATGGGAAGATAATATTTGAATCGACAGATATTGAACAAACTTTAGAGGTTGAAAGTAAAGAATATCTTGATCTCGATGGTCATATGGACTTGTATAAAGGTATTTATAATAGAGTAATAAAAGATTATATTCATAAACCTTTGAGCTTTAGTATTTCTACCTATTCTGATGTACCTAGTGGAAGTGGACTGGGAGGGAGTTCTACTTTAGTTGTTGCCGTTTTAAAAGCATTTGTTGAGTGGCTTAATCTTCCTTTAGGTGAATATGATATTGCTAGACTTGCTTTTGATATAGAAAGAGAAGATATAGGTATCACAGGAGGAGCTCAAGATCAATATGCTGCAACATTTGGTGGATTTAATTTTATGGAATTCTATTCAAACAAAAGAGTAATTGTAAATCCTTTAAGAATTAAGAATTGGATTATTGATGAACTTGAGGCATCAATAGTTTTATATTTTACAAATATAACAAGACATGCAAGTCAAATAGAGCAAGAAAAGAAAAATCTTCTTAATGATAAAAAATCACTTGATGCTATGCATGAAGTAAAAGTAGATTCAATTTTAATGAAAGAAACAATTTTAAAGGGTGATATAAAGAATTTTGCTTATATTCTTGGAAAATCATGGAAAGCTAAAAAAAGAGTTTCAAACAGTATCTCAAATGATGAAATTGATAGAATTTATGATTTAGCTATAAATAATGGAGCATTAAGTGGCAAAATAAGTGGTGCTGGTGGTGGCGGATTTATGTTTTTTATAGTTGAACCTACGAAAAAATTTCAACTAATTAAGAAACTAAATACACAACCAGGTAAAGTTATAAACTTTCAATTTGTTAAAGAAGGAACAAGAGGATGGAAAATATAAAATTAAGATATAAATATTTCAAGTGTATAGATGAATTTAAAAAAGAATTAGCATTAGTTGAAAATGAGCGCTATGAATTTGATAAATATTTATCTATCAAATATAAAGATAAAGAATTTTCATTAAATGGATTTTGTACATATTGTAATAAACCAAGCAGTTTTAAAGTTGATTGGCTTTATAAAAATAATGACGTTCCAAATTTTAGAGAAAGAATGCTATGTGAACATTGTAGGCTTAATAATAGAATACGATTTATTTCTACTTTTACAAGAGAATTAATTAATGATTTAACAAAAGATCAAACTAAAACTTTAGATATCTATTGCCATGAAAGTATTACAACTTTTTTTAAATTGATTGAAAAAGAACATTCTAAAGAACATAATGTTAGTGGTTCAGAATATTTAGGACATGATAAATTTAATGGATATTATTATAATGGTATAAGACATGAAGATATTCAAAAATCAAGTTTTATAAATGAATCTTTTGATTTAATTATTTCTCAAGATGTACTAGAACATGTACCTTCTTTAAAGAAATCTCTTAAAGAAGTTTATAGAACTTTAAAAGGTGGAGGTTTATTTTTATTCAGTATACCTTTTGATTTAAATATTAAAAAGACTCAGGCAAGAGCAATTTTATTAAAAGATAATACAATTGAATATATTGTTCCTCCAGTTTATCATGGTAATCCTGTTGACAAAAAAGGATCTTTGGTTTTTCATGATTTTGGAATGGATTTATTTGACATTATCAAAGGTATAGGATTTAAAGAATTAGTTGTTGTATCTTACTACAATTCCTTCTATGGGCATATCGGTGGAAATACACAGTTTTGTTTTTTAGCTAAAAAATAGTTTTCATTATTTATATATCGTAATCCAATATAAAGGTATTTATAAGTGAAAGGCATTAATTAAAATGGAAGCAATAGTTTTAGCTGGTGGATTAGGTACACGGCTTAGAGAAGTTGTAAAAGATTTACCAAAACCTATGGCTAGGGTAAAAGATAAACCTTTTTTGGAATATATTCTAAATTATCTTAATAAAAATGGAATTACTCGTGTCATTTTATCTGTCGGATATAAATGGGATACTATCAAAGAATATTTTGGAAATAAGTTCAAAAAAATTGAAATTATTTATAGTATAGAAAATGAACCGCTTGGTACGGGAGGAGCCCTAAAAAAAGCATTGTCATTATGTAAGCAAGATAATGTATATATAATAAATGGTGATACTTTTTTTAATATAAATCTTAAAGATTTGGAATTAAGAAATAATAGTAAAATATTGTTATGCCTAAAATATATGAAAAATTTCAATAGGTATGGTTGTGTTGAAATAGATGATAATGGATTTGTAACAACTTTTACGGAAAAAGAAGATAAAGATTTTGGGAACATAAATGGTGGTATATATTTAATATCAAAAAATATTTTTAATGAATATAATTTGGAAGAAAAATTTTCTTTTGAAGATTTTATAAAAAGTAACTTTAGAGAACTAAAAGTTTTTGCACAAATATTTGATGGTTATTTTATAGATATTGGTATTCCTGAAGATTATCAAAGATCTATATTTGAGATACCTTTACTTATTTAATAAGTGTATCTTAAATATTCTATACCAAAGAGAAATAGTGATATATAAGAATATTGTCAAACGAACTCTAAAATTAGGCAGTAAAATTTAAAAAAAGTTACCTTCTGAAACTTAAACCACCTCTGTTCTTTCTGCCATTTTAGTTGAAGATTTAGCTCCAAACTTATAAATATCTGAATTGATTAATTCTGATTCTTTTTTCTCTTTTAATCTATAACTGCAAGATTAGTTAATATTCGTTTTTTTAAATCTTTCATATCATTTTGAATAGTAGTTCTATTGCGATATAATGTTCTAAGACTTTGATATTCATCATCAGTTACATAACTTTTTATGATTTATTGACTGCCTATTTTAGCAGTTCGTTTGACATCTGGTATTCTACCAAAAAGTAACCCAATAATCTGTTCAACAGCATGCTCTAGTTGATTATCTAAATAACTTGCTTCAATACTAAAATATTTGTAATCTTTTAAATTTATTAATGGATACAATCTATTAGTTTTACACCAAAACATAGTTCCGATAGGGACTATAAAATCATTATGAAATTCTAAATTTAAATATTTAGCAAGTTCTTTTATTTTAGTAAAATAAAAAAACGGTTCTTTAAAACTTTTACAACTTTTTTCATCAGCATAAAAATTTATTTCATTATTTGATAATTTATTTATTATCATTTCACTATTATTAAATAATTCTATTCTTAGCTTTTGCCCCCATTCTATACCATTTTTATTTCTATCCAATGATTTTTTTGTATGAACTTTACATAATGTTTCATATCCTAAATCATAAATTTTATTCAATATTTTTAGAAAAGGTAAAACATCTCGACCTCTATTTTCAAATATAAATATATTAGCATTTGGGAATAAAATTTTTATTCTTTGTATTTCTTCTATTTTAATATCAATTATCGTACTAATATATATATCAAAAATATCTTTTATTTCTTTTACTTCATCATATATAGTTTCTAACATCTCGATATAATATAAATGAATAATTAGTGCTTGTTCTCTCTTTTTTACAAATTTTTGAGTTTTTTCTACTAATTTAAATTTTTTTTGATCAAATTTTTCTAATACATTACTTATTATATCTAAAAATAGCTTATCATTCAAATTATATGGTAATGCAATAATAATTGGTTTATTTTCATATTCCAATCTATCAAAAATATAATATTCTAGCAATTTAGTAAATAACTCCGTATTAAGATTATATTTACAATCAACTACAGTTAATTTATCAGAATGATTATTTTTACTTATTATTTCATTACAATAAGATGAAAAACTCAAATATTCACTTTTTATGGGTTCAATATAGTCTATAAAAACACTTATTTCATTTTGAATAATATTTTTTTGTAAAATATTATTCTGATTTACTATATCTCTTACTAAAGAATATGTTAAGTTTGGTAAAACTCTGTAGCTAATAATATTTTCTATATTTTTATATTTTGATAACTGTAATAAAATCTCTTCAAAATACATACTTGAAACTATAACTAAAAATTTATCTCTTTTATTTTTTAGGAAAATCTCTTCAGGATTAAAAATTTTGTATCCAATTACTACAGAACCTTTTTTAAATTTATCATTATCACACAAATAATCAATCTTAATTATTTTGCTTAATCTTCTTTCAGCACTTATAAACCCATTTGATGATCCAAAAAAAACCACTTTATAATTTTTATGTTCATCTAATTTCTTTATTTGATCTTCTTCCCATTTTATAGCTAAGAAAGTATTCATTCTACTCCTATTAAATTATATTCATTATTTTTTTTTAACTTTTTTCTTTTTAAATTTTAAATAATTAGATAAAATTTTATAGATCCCCCCAATAATTATTTTTTTCTGTGTTTTTTAAAATATTTATAATTCTATTTGCTGAGCAATTATCTTTAAACATAAAAAATTTATTTAAAATATCACTTCTTTGTTTTCTAAATAAATCTTGTCCATTTAAAATCTCTTCTATACTTTTTTCTAACTCTATTTGAGTTTTAACTTTATCTCCTGGTGCATTTTCTTCATAATCATATACAAACCCATTCATATTTGAACTGTACTCTTCATAATCATAATCAAAAAAAATAATGGGTTTATCTATGAGTAAAAAATCAAAATAAACCGAGGAATAATCTGTAATTAAAATATCTGTATATTTTAAAACTGGATAAATATCACTTTGTGATTCATAAAAAACTATATTGCTGAAATTCTTATTTTCATAAAGTTTTGAAACAAATGGATGTAATTTTAAAATAAAAAAAGCATTTTGTTTTTTCATAAAATCATTTAACTTTTCTAAATCTAATGGCAATTCTTTTACAGATTTATTTCCAAAAGATGGTTCAGATTCCCTATGTGTTGGCATATAAACTATAACTTTATTTTCTTTTGCTAAATTATAAATTTCTAAATTCACAAATAATAAATCTAATTTCTCATGCTCTTTTAATAATAAATCATTTCTTGGATAACCCAAATTCAGATGTTTTTTTGCTTGAACAACCAAACTTAAACTGCTAACATTTACAAAATCAGAAGTGCTAATATGATAATCATATAAAACATCAACCAATTTATTCATTCTTTTTAAAGGTATTCCATGCCAAAGTTGTATTTTTTTTTGTTTTGAACTCAAATGTTTGACTAAAAAATTTGAATTTCCTTGGTCTTGTACTACTGTTTTTGCCTTTGCTAATTTATAAAAGGAAAAAATGCTTCCCAAAAATAAAGTTTTAATTCCATTTTTATTAAATTCTTCCATTTGTTTTTTATTATCTGTTAAAAGTAATGCTTTTTTAGTATTTTTTAAAGTTTCAATAAAAAGCACTTTATTATTAGTACCCACAAAATCTTTTGATACAAAAACTATTTCATCTCTTTTAATATTAAAAAAATCAAAAAAAGTAATAAAAGATTTCAGTAGATTTAATTTAATCAAAAAAGAAATGTTTTTCATTCTATTTTTTGATATTTCAGAATCTGTATTAAAAATATAACTGTTATTTTGTACATCAATTTGAATAAGTTTTTTTGAGTTTATCTTTTTTTTATACTCATTATAAATAGCATCAAAATGATTTGGAGAATAAATTAAAATAAAATCAAACTCTTTGTGTGTAATATTTTCTATTTTAAAGATATTATCTGCAACTTTTTCTTTATCAATAAATCCTAAAATCTCAACATCCATAAAAGTCTCTTTTAAAACTTTTTCTAACATTGTACTTTTTGGAGTATGTGGTGCAATAAATATCTTTTTATGATTTAAATTCAATTTTTTGACCTATTTTTCATAAATACCTAAAAATGTATTTAATTCTAATTTTAATTGTGTTGTAGAAATATTTTCAGTTCTTGGTAAATAAATAACTTCACAATAATCTTTTAAACAATCAAATTTACCTTCCCAATCATCTCCCATTGCAAAAATATCAATATTATATTTTTTTATATTTTCAATTTTTTGTTCCCAATTATCTTCGGCAATTACCATATCTACACATTTTATATTTTGAACAATTAAGGCTCTTTGTTCAAAAGGAATCAAAGTTTTTTTCCCTTTTAAAGCATTAAATTCATCGGTTGAAACAGCAACAATTAACTTACTTCCAAGATTTTTAAGCCTATTTAGAAGATTTAAATGCCCAATATGAAACATATCAAAAGTTCCATACGTTAAAACTATTTTTTCTTCTTTCATTTTTTTACTTTATTCTAATTTTTTTAAATCGTTCACTAAAATTTGTTTTTTCAACAACATTTACTTTTGTGGGAATCTTAAAAGCATCAAGTTTATCTTTACAAAACAGTCTTACTCTTTTTTTGATATTTTCTATCTTATTATTTAAAACTACATCACAAACGACAGTTTGTCCAGTAATTGCATTTTTTTCAC
>RRZT011851034.1_pt1 | contig 11411 bp, 11 predicted proteins | sample 2165551 | NCBI WGS metagenome assembly RRZT01 (sample SAMN10456910, study PRJNA506462) | wastewater metagenome | biome: wastewater; feature: sludge; material: wastewater sludge; isolation source: wastewater sludge with Escherichia coli K12::gfp cells carrying plasmid... | place: USA: Moscow, Idaho... | reverse complement strand
CTAATAATCGCATTTTTTGAAGTTGTATTTGTTTTCATGGTTATAAATCGTAAAAAATATTAGTAACAAAAACCGCCATAAAGTCAATAATAAAAAGCAACATAGAAGTATAAACTACCGCTGCATTGGCTGCTTTTCCTACGCCAGCTGTACCTTTTTTACAGTTATAACCTTTGTAGCAACCCACTAAACCAATCGCAAACCCAAAAAAGAAGGTTTTGATAGTAGCCGGCACAATATCGCTGTATTCTAAAATATTGAAAACTTGGTTAAAGTATAAAGTAAAAGAAACATTTCCTTTGATGTTTTCCACTAAAAATGAACCGTAAATCGCAATGAAATCACCTACGATTACTAATAATGGTAACATCAACGTAGTGGCTAAAATACGTGTAATGACTAAATATTTGAATGGATTCGTTCCCGAAACTTCCATAGCATCAATTTGTTCGGTTACTTTCATAGAGCCTAATTCGGCACCAATTCCTGAACCAATTCTACCGGCGCAAATTAAAGCGGTGATGATGGGTCCAATTTCACGAATAATAGAAACACTCACCATTGAAGCCATCCAAGAAACAGCACCAAATTCTTGTAATGTAGGACGTGATTGTAAGGTAAATACCAAACCAATGATAAAACCCGTAACGCTCACTAATAACAAGGAGCGATTTCCAATATAAAAACACTGACGTAAAAATTCTTTGAATTCGTAAGGCGGTTTCCAAAATTCTTTGAAAAAGCGACCTGCAAAGTAAGAAAGTTCTCCTACTTCGATGAGAAAGTTTTGTAAAGCTTCAGTAAGATTGGCGAAATATTTTTTCATGAAGCATCATAATTACAATCAAATATAGTGATTTTTAATGATATAAAAGCTGATTTTTGTAAGATATACCATAAAAAAATCCGATTTGAAATTTCAAATCGGATTGTAAGAATTATATTTAAATGCTATAATTCCTCTAACATGATTCGTTTTTTGTACTGTTTTATTTTTTTGAAATAGGTTGGCGTCAATCCCGTAATTTTTTTGAATTGATGCGATAAATGTGCTACACTGCTGTATTCCATTAACAAACTAATTTCGGTAAGCGTTAATTCATCATATAAAAGTAATTCTTTTACTCTTTCTATTTTGTTGATTATAATATAGTTAACTATTGTTGTTCCTGTAACTTCTGAAAATAGCGAAGAAAGATGGTTGTAATTGTAATCTAGTTTTTCGCTTATATAGTCAGAATAGTTGATTTTTGGATTTTCTTCAGAATAGTGAATCAATTCAATGATAATCGTTTTGGTTTTTTCTATTAGTAATGATTTTTTATCATCGATTAATTCAAGGCCTTTTTTTATAAGCCCTTTTCGAAGAAACTCTCTATCATCGCCAGTAATGTCTTTTTTAAGATTTACTTCACCAAGTTCTATAGAAGTGTGTTTTAATTTTAATTTGTCAAGTTCTTCTTTAACTGCCATTTTGCAGCGAAGAGAAACCATGTATTTAATGTGTATTTTCATAAATGAAATTCCTGAATTAGTTGCTAAGCGAATATGATGCTTAATTACATGATACGCTTTACTAATTGCTATTCTTGTAAAGGTACCTTTATAAGCGGTGCAAAACTAATTTTAATGAAAGTTAAATACTTACATAATTTTATGTTTCAGTTATATATTTATTAGCTTAAAAATTAAAACAAATACCATAATGCCACTCATCAGTATCATTAGAGCATCTTCTATAATTGTAATTGTACTCATGGGTAAATTAAAAACGGCTCCTAAACAAGCACATTGAATTTTTTTCTTATTCAAAACCGCTTGCAAAACTCCTATGATACTAATTGACATTACAATAAATGTAATACTATTTGTTACTAAAGGAAACAAATTTGACAGAAATGAAAGTCATAAACCTAATTCAACGAAAGGATACAAATAGCCCCAAAAAGGTATTTTTTTAGCGATAATGTCATACATTTTATAACTTTCTGCAAAACCATTCAAATCCAACAACTTGAAAAATGAAAATGCTAAAAAGAAACCACCCATAAAATGATTCATCCATTTCATTACAATTTCAGTTGGTTCCATTTGATTCGATTTCATACTTTGTAAAGCCATAATGGTTGTGACTAATACAATATAAAAAAAGATCAGCAGTATGGGTTTGTAAATTTCGAACCAACTTTTTACCTCTTCATTAATTTCTACTTCTGCAGGAGTCTCAATATTGTATTTAGCATCTAAAGCCTCTTTTAAGTCATTTAAAGCAACATGTTTGTCCATGGTTATTATTGCCAGCTCTGTATCTTTAGAAACGGTAACAGAAGTCACATCTTTAACTTGTAACAATGAGTTCTTTACTTTTTCTTCGCAACTTGCGCAAGTCATTCCAGTTATTTTGTACGTATGCTTCATATTGATATAATTTAATAAGTAACACTAAAGTTACAGTAAAAAAAAACCGTTTTGCGTTAACAAAACGGATTCTCATAAATTTATTTCACAATATCAATGATAACGGTTCTGTTATAAAAACGTTCTTCTGGATAGTTGTTTTCAAATGGTGCTAATTTTTCATCTTCACCTTCACCACGAACTTTAAACGTTACATCGGTTCTTCCAGCTGCAGCAAGACTTTTTTCTAAGATGCCTTTTACATCATTTGCTCTTGCTAAAGATAAATCTTTGTTGTAATCAACTTCTCCAATAACATCAGTATGTCCTGTAATGATAACAGTAGCATTTTTCGGAATTTTTGGAGCCACAATATCTGTTAAATACTTGTCGTAAATAGCGATTGATTTTGATTCGTTGAATTCATAAATAACACTAAAACGAATGCTTTCCTGAACTACAGGAGCCACATAAGGCGTTAAATGCATAGTGCTTTCTTGACTAATGATTTTACCCGATTTTGTAGTTCCGGTCATGATTACTTTATAATCACCTTCAGGTTGGTTGCCCATGATTGTTTTTCTAGGAATACTCACTTTTTCAACCATATAAGGTCCAAAGTTTTGAGATTTTCCTTTTTCATCTTTAATCTGTAACGACCATAATTTCAAGCTTTCTTCAGCGCCTTCAACATTAAAAACTACATCACTATTAGGAGTTTGATTTCCCGTTACGATTTCTACAGGTTTTAATGGTGCATTTTTACCGCTTTGGAATTCCATCAACAATTCAGGTGAGTTACTTTCAATAGAAACTCTTCTGTCGCCTTCTCTTAGTAATCCAAGTTCTTTTGTGCCACCGTTCTGTTCCGAAGGAACTTCTGGTTTGTCTCTACCTTCTACAGCAATTCTATTTTCTTTAATTTCAAAAACAGTTACCAAATAGTTTTTGATATTTTGAGCCATTACTAATCCTTCTTGGCGACCATTATTTGATGAACCAACTAAAGTTACTGTGGTATTTGGGTTTTTAACCATTCGGTCACCCAAAATATTCAAAATATTATAATACACTAACATTTGACGTTCTGAACGACCCGACATGTTTTTAGGTGTATCAAATTGTACTTGATCTTCTTTGAAATCTTTCACCTGACTTTTGTTTAATACAACATAGCGGTTTGGAATTTCGGTTGAACCTTCATTAAAAAACACATAATTACGGATAGGGAATACTTCTCTAACCACTTTTACATATTCAACATTAGTAGGAGGGATGGCTGAAAAAACCACTTTTCCATCTACAGCTGCTGCTTCTACTAAATGGCCTTGACCAAATTTTAAAACGGCTCCAGCTCTAATAGTAGTCACATTCCAAGTTTCTACATCTCTAGGATTTTGTCCAAAGTAAGGATGATAAGCAACAAACGGAGATAAAACAAATTGTGTTTTACTAGTTGTTGAATTTAATGGAATATCATAACCCATTCCTACTTGCATAGAAATAATGGTTTTATTTACATCGCTAAAATCACCTTTTACATCTGGATTTGGCACTTGAAGTGGAAAATCTGGATTTGTTCCTTGTTCGTAAGTAAACGATTTGTCTTGAACAAAAGCAAATCTAGGTCCACCATATAAGTAGAAATTAGATCGAAAAGGAGCTAATCGTAAACTTGGTTCAATGGTAATGTAGCTTAGTTTTGTTTTTAAATTGGCAGGACAATTACAAGGTGTTGTTACTTGATCAAATTTTCCTTGACGGCTATCATAACCCGCTTGAAAAATGAATCCCAATCTTGTACCCGGTTTATGATATTCAATGTTAGGAGCTATAAATAGACCTATTCCTTTTCCATCATGAAAAGCAGTTGGCGGTGTAAAACCTTCGTTTAACATGAAAGTAGAGCCACCATAAAAATTGAAATTTGCGCCTGCTGCTACACCAAACATCCAAGAAGGTTTTGTGTATTCTTCTATTTGTGCATTTACTTTCGTAAAACCTAATAGTACTAAGGTAACTACAAACAAAGTTTGCAATTGAAGCTGTGACATGAATCTTGCTTTGGGAGATTCAATAGCTGTTGTATAATTTATTTTCATAATTTAAGTTTTAATTATTGAGGAACATTAATGGTAGTATTTACCATTGTTACAGATGAAACTAATGATAACGCTCTACCATTTAAAACCGTTTGAACAGCATTACCTGCAGTTGAAAATGTTACTCCTGAATTGGCAATAATAGTTCCAACCATTGTTCCACCACCAGCACCATTAATAATTGCAGTACTTCCTACGTACCAAAATACATTTTTAGGTAAAGCACCGTTAATTAAGACAACACTTTTAGCTCCCGTAGGACCTGCAATACCAACTGTTAATCCAGCAGCGGTTTGAAAAATCCATACAGCATTTGGGTCACCTTGTGCGTCAAGCGTTAGGTTACCATTTGAAATATTGAAAGTACCACTATTTGATTTATAGATACCAGGTGCTAACGTTAATCCGCCAAGTTCTCCTGCTCCAGGATCAATTCCACCCGGCATAGACGCTGGCGAAATACTTAAGTAAGCCGCATTTGCATCTAACAATGCTTGTTGTGCAATAGCAAACGAAGTCGCTGTTCCTGGCATTGGTGGCGCTGTAGCAATAGCTCCTGTTACATTCCCTACATTTAAAGGTGTTTCAGTATAAATAGCTGTTGCATCATGAAAACCAGTTACTAAAGTTGAAGCAGCAGTAGTAGCAATACTTCCGTTAATAACAGTATTTATTCCTTGATTGGTTATTCCGGCGTTTCCACCAAAAGCTCCAAAAGGAGAAGCTGAACCTAAATCGGGAGCATTCGAACTATTAATAGTTGTAAATGTCCAAACATAATTATTAGCAATAGCTACACCAGCAACATTTTTAGCTCCTGTTGTAATAGTAGCTGTAAATACTGCATTGGCTAAAAGTGGATTGTTTGGAGTAAAAGACGCTATGTTTCCGCTATAACTAACAGAACCTAAAATTACATCCGTTCCTTGTTTTAAAGTAAAAGTAGAAGTAGTAATCGTTAAAGGATCCATTGCCATATCAAATGTTGCTGTTACAACTTTATTAAGTAGCACGCCTGTTTCAGTATTAAAAGGATCAGTCAGAATTACTCTTGGCGCTACAATAGCTCCAGTAGTAAAATTCCAAACATAATTTGATGCTAAAGCAACGCCAGCCATGTTATGAGCTCCCGTTGTAATGGTAGCAGTGTAAACAGTATTAGCAGTTAAGTTGGCATTTGGAGTAAATAAGGCTGTATTACCTGAATACGTTACAACACCAGTAATGGTAGTAGTACCTTGTTTCAATGTAAATGTAGACGTATTAATAGTAGCTGGATCCATTGGCATGTTAAACGTAGCGCTAACTACTTTGTTTAATACCACTCCTGTTTCATTAGGTGTTGGACTTGTTGTAAGGACAAGAGGTTGTAAAGTAGCCCCTGTACTAAACGAAAACAGGTAATCTTCTTGCAAGGCATTTCCTCTTAAATCTTTTACAGCAGTAGTAATTCTTACTACATACGTTGTGTTTGGAGTTAAATTTACAGAAGGAGTAAAAGTAGCCGTTACACCAGAATACGTTAAAGTACCTGCAATAGTTGAAGCGCCAGTTACAATAAACGAAGAAGAATTTATAGTCGAAGGGTTCATTTCCTCATTAAAAGTAACCGTGATTACTTGATTAAGAGGTACGTTTGTAGCTGCGTTATCAGGATTTGTATCAATGACTAATGGGCATACGCCCGCCGTTTCTTGAAAATCATCCTCTGCGCAACCAGAGATTAAAGTAGCTAAAACTATCGCAATAGTTACTAGAAAGTTTTTTTGTTTCATTATATGAATTATTTATGAAACAAAGGTGAACCTAATTTATACCGATAGTGTTATACAACAAAATGTATTTGTTACATATATCCTACTAAAAAAACCATCCGGCTTGAAGTTTTAGATAGGTGGTTTTGGGTTTTTATTTTTCATGCAAAGGGATTCGCCTGAGAGTATGAAAAATTCAATCTATTTTAACATGTTTGAATCGGTTATGGTAATTTGATTTAAACTCATAGACTATTTTTTTTATTTCGACTACCTCGGGTTTCGTTACCGACATTTAAAACAATTTCCGAATGTAAATATTCAGCCGCAGCGGCAGAATCTTTTACTTTTGTAGCACTACGATGTACCATTTCTGTTTCATAATTGGATAAAATTGAATCTCGGAGACCTTTTGTTTTCCATGAAGTAGAATTTTTACATCCTATATGAATTTTTCTGGCTAAAGAAATCGCATCTAACAAAGCCTGATTGGCACCTTGACCTTTAAATGGACTCATTGGATGTGCAGCGTCTCCAATTAGAGTGATGTTTTTAGCGTTTTTTAACTGTTCTGTTTGTAAAGTTTGTCTGTCGTAAACTGGATATCCTGAAATTTCAGTTTCATTAGTTGCTGCAATTATTTGTGGAATGGGACTATGCCATTGCGTTTTTTTTGCCGCTTCTTCTTTTAATGCTTTTGTTCCTTTACTGCTTAGTTCTTTTGCATCTTCCTCTGTCATTGGAAAACTAAGTTGCCACATTATAGAATTTTTGGTAAAGGGCATCATGTAAATTCTCTCGTTCCCATTTGCGGTTTGAAAAACGGTTTCCGAATCAAGTAAATCGCTTTCTAAATTTTGCAAATTTTCTAAAGAACAAATCCCGAGAATTACAATACAACCTAAATAGCGTAAAGGATAATCTTGTTCATTAATGACTTGCTTTCGAACAGAACTTCTAATTCCGTCTGCGCCAACTAAAAGATGTGTTTTGTAATTTTTTAATTCGCCATTAACCTGAAAAGTTAAGTTAATTTCGTTATTTTCAAGTTCGTTGATACTGGTTAATTGATGTCCCCACTTTACAGAATTTCTATCAGTAAGCTGATTGAGTAACTGCATTCGTAGGGATTGTCTAGGAATATGAATGTTTTTTCTTTTTGAGTTTTCCTTCGAAGAAGTATTTGATTTTGAGTTGTTAGGCAGCCATTTTCTTAAACCCCATTCGCCAATTATTTTCCCATCAGTAGTATGCACGATGTGTTTTGAAGAAATTATGGCGTCTTTTAAATTGTTGATTCCAAATGCTTCAATTGTCTTACTTGCTTGTTGTAAAGTTAAGCCATACCCTTGTGATCGGTCGTTAACTGTATTGTCGGGTTCAAATAGTGTAAAAGGAATTTTTCGATGTAAACAGGCTACAGCTAATGCAGTACCACCAATTCCACCACCAATAATTGCAACATGAGGTAAGTTTTCTGTATCTGGTTGTATTTCATTTTCTGAAGTAAGAATTCCAGTTCCATTACATGTTTTACAAGAATATTTTTGACCAATTGGTGGGGTAGGGACTATTTGATTAGAAGTTGAAGTTGAATATTTTTCTAAAGAAATTTGATATTGAAGCCGTGCTTTTTTACTTATTTTACGTGTTTTCTTTCCAATTCCGGCACAGTCTTCACAACTAGTAAAATATGTTTTTATGTTTTCCTCTTTTTCCACTTCCATCATTGTTTTATGCGAAATCAAAATTTTATTACAGTAGTTTTACTATTAAATAAAAATACTTTTTAAATGTAATGTTCTTATTTTTTAGTTGTTTTCAAAGGTACAAATTTAATAGTTCTATTAATAGTATATGACCTAATTCACCATCAATGCCTGAGCCGAAATAGTAAAAACAAAATCCGACTTGTGGTGGAGTCGGATTTGGTGTTTGTGGGCACGGATTGTAAATCCATACTATTAATGTATTAGTTTCTATTCTTCATTTAATTTAGAAGTGTCTATTCCTTTTAGGAGTAACCATAAGCATAGCGATAGTTCTCCAAGTAAAATTGGAATTGCTAAATAATTGAAAATTGGATTTGAAAACCCTTTAGATAGGAACATTGTAAAACTATTTATCAAATAGCATAATCCTGCTAATGCATAAAACATTCCGATTGTTTTTGGAATTGCTTTGGTTTTGTAAATTACATATCCAATTATTAGGCAATAGAATCCAAAGAAAACTAATCCGACTGCATAGCCTTGTGATTGTATATTTAATGATAAAAGCGATAGTGTTGCTAACTGGTTTTGTTGAAACGTGTTTAAGTAAGTGTCGTTACTTAATATCAACAATGGCAAAATCTGATTGAGCAGATTTACTGCAATAATAGCGGTTTGAATAATAACTAATGCTGAGGCAATTTGCAGTAACACTTTATGTGTTTTTTTGAAAAAATAATAAATAATGACTACTGTGGGTAAACCAACAACAAAGTTGATAAGATCAGCCACAAAACCTAAACGAAAAAGCATTTCATTAGCTTGGACATTGTGAGCAGTTGCCATAGCATCGTTTGATACTCTTAATGCTTGTCTAACAAAAACTTCTGAAAAAAAGCCTGTAGCTATTACAATTAAATAGCATAAACCTGCAATTCGAGCTACATTTTTATCTGAAATCATTTTTTTATTTTTAGGCAATGTTTGTGAAAAGATATCTAAAGTAAGAATAAGATAGGTATGGATTGTAAATCTGTGCTTTCGAGCTAATCAAGCTTATTTTTAATATTATCTTGTTCTTTATTCTGATTGTATTTTTCAATGTCACGTTTTGCTTTATTCCCGTATTTTCGAGCATAATAGGCTCCAATTAAAACTACGATAAGAAATAAAATTTGTTGTGTCATTGTTGTGATTCTTGTATTATCTGGTCGATAATTAATGTTTATTTGTGGACAGGGATTGTGAATTTGCGCTATCTGATACTAGTTTTTTCTCTTTAATGTTTATAATTATGAATAGTAAATATAAAACTATAAAAAATGTTAAAGGAATTTGAAATGCTAAATAATCAAATTTTTCATTTCCAACTTGTGACATTCTTGTAATTATAGGGGACAGCATTAAAATAAAACTAATAATTGTAATTAGAATTTTATTTTTCCACTTTGAAAAATTTAATCCTACTCCTAAAACCCCAAATATTGCGAAAATTTGGTCAATATTTCCAAAATCAAAGATTGTAAAAACTAACCACAGAATGAATGGAATTCCAATCATTTCTCCAGCAAGTATTATAAATAAATAGGATATTATTGATATAATTCTTGAGATGTTTTTCATTCTTATTAAATCTTTTTTTCTCTGGATTTAAACCAATAATTTTACTAATAAACCAACTGGTAATATTGAAATCATCCAAATCCAGTAATAAGTTATTATTTTATTATGTTCAGAAACTGCCTTTTTAATACTTTCATCATTTGATTTGTCTTCTATGGGTAAAGGTGTCCTGAATTGAAATGTCCCAGCGAACCAACCTCCGCCATCATTAACCCAAAGACCACCAAGATTTTCAACATATTCTGGTTCTATCTTTCGTTTTAATTCTAAAAAAGTTTTATATTTTACGTAAGCAGTTATTAAAAGTATGAGAGCTGTACTTATGTAAACTATTACTAGGCAAAGAATTATGATTTCTTTATTAGTCATTTTTTCTAATATGGTTATATCAACTAATTAGCTTCAAATATAGTCAATTTTCTTACAAGGCATTTATAATAAAAACAACTAAAACAAAAAAATCCGACTTGCTTTCACAAATCGGATTTCTATATACTTTGTACTTTAATCTTTGTACTTTTTACTTATAAGTGAATCACTTCACCGTAAGCCTCAGCCACAGCTTCCATAACCGCTTCACTCATTGTTGGGTGAGGGTGCACTGCTTTTAAGATTTCGTGTCCTGTAGTTTCTAATTTACGCGCTACAACTGCTTCTGCAATCATATCAGTAACACCAGCACCAATCATGTGGCAACCTAACCATTCACCGTATTTAGCATCAAAAATTACTTTTACAAATCCGTCTGGAGTTCCAGCTGCTTTTGCTTTTCCTGAAGCTGAAAATGGGAATTTACCTACTTTGATTTCGTATCCTTTTTCTTTCGCTTGTTTTTCCGTCATACCCACAGAAGCAATTTCTGGAGTGGCATATGTACAACCTGGAATGTTTCCGTAATCTAACGCTTCCACGTGTAAACCTGCGATTTTTTCCACACATAAGATACCTTCAGCAGAAGCAACGTGTGCTAAAGCTTGTCCTGGCGTTACATCACCAATAGCGTAGTAACCTGGAACGTTAGTTTGGTAATATGCGTTTACTAAAATTTTATCTCTATCGGTAGCAATACCGGTTTCTTCTAATCCAATGTTTTCGATGTTGGTTTTAATTCCAACAGCTGATAATAAGATATCTGCTTCTAAAACTTCTTCTCCTTTTGCTGTTTTAACGAATGCTTTCACTCCGTTTCCTGAAGTATCAATTCTTTCTACAGAAGCATTTGTCATAATTGAATCTCCTGCTTTTTTCATAGAGCGTTCCATTTGTTTTGAAATGTCTTCGTCTTCTACAGGAACTATATTTGGCATGAATTCTACAATGGTAACTTCAGTTCCCATAGCGTTATAGAAATGAGCAAACTCAACTCCAATCGCACCCGAACCTACTACAATCATTTTCTTTGGTTGCTCAGGTAATGTCATCGCTTGGCGGTATCCGATTACTTTTTTACCATCTTGAGGTAAGTTTGGTAATTCGCGAGAACGCGCTCCTGTTGCAATGATGATATGATCAGCTGTATATTCAGTAACTTTTCCGTCAGCAGCAGTAACGTCTACTTTTTTACCTGGTTTTACTTTTCCAAAACCATCAATAACGTCGATTTTATTTTTCTTCATTAAGAATTGAACACCTTTGCTCATTCCTTCTGCTACATCACGAGAACGTTTTACAACAGCAGAAAAATCTTTGTCAAATGCCGTAACAGTTAATCCGTAATCTGAAGCATGTTTTAGGTAATCAAAAACTTGAGCCGATTTTAATAATGCTTTCGTTGGAATACAACCCCAATTCAAACAAATTCCACCCAAATTTTCTTTTTCGAT
>RRZT011018104.1_pt1 | contig 11411 bp, 14 predicted proteins | sample 2165551 | NCBI WGS metagenome assembly RRZT01 (sample SAMN10456910, study PRJNA506462) | wastewater metagenome | biome: wastewater; feature: sludge; material: wastewater sludge; isolation source: wastewater sludge with Escherichia coli K12::gfp cells carrying plasmid... | place: USA: Moscow, Idaho... | reverse complement strand
CGCTTGAATTCCTCGCGCTGGATGTCGATCCAGCCCTCGGCAAAGCGGCGGCATTCCTGACGGAACTCGATGGTGTCGACGGCGTCCTTGTCCTGACCCTTCTTGCGGTATTCCTCTTCGATCTTCCATTCGATGGGCAGGCCGTGACAGTCCCAGCCCGGCACATAGCGCGCGTCGCGGCCCATCATCTGCTGCGAGCGGGTGATGAAATCCTTGAGCACCTTGTTCAGCGCGTGGCCGATATGCAGGTTGCCGTTCGCATAGGGCGGGCCGTCATGCAGGATAAAGGGCTTGCGCCCCTGTTTTTCGCGCAGGCGGTCATAGATGCCGATCCGGGCCCAACGCGCCAGCCATTCCGGTTCGCGCTGCGGCAGGCCCGCGCGCATCGGAAAATCGGTCTGGGGCAGGAAAACGGTGTCGCGATAATCGGGCGCGGTCGGGGTGGTGTCGCTCATCTGGCGGGGATCCTTCGGTGGCAGGGCAGGCATGCGTAACCCGGCGGCGAGGGGATCCTACGCCGCCGGGCGGGTAATTCGCTGAATCCGGCCCATGCTGAACATGAAGCGGGTTATAGGAAACCGGCCAAGCCCCTGCAAGCGCTTGTGCTTGGGCGCGGGCTGGGGCAAGGCTGCGGCCATGGGATACCGTATCGCGATTATCGGCGCCGGCATCGGCGGGCTGGCCCTTGCGGCGCTTTTGGCCGAGGATGGGCACGATCCCACCCTGTTCGAACGTTTCGATTGCCCACGCCCGGTCGGGTCCGGGCTGGTGATCCAGCCGGTCGGACAGGCGGTGATGGGGCTGATCGGTCTGGGCGACGATCTCTGCCGCCTGTCCAGCCCGATCGCGCATATGCTGGGCCATGGCGCGGGCGGGCGGCGGGTGCTGGACGTGTCCTATCCCGGTGACGCGCCCGGACGCGGCATTCACCGCGCGGCGCTGTTTCAGCTGTTATGGGACCGGGTCGCCCGGCTGGGCCTGCCGGTGGTGACCTCGGCCGAGGTCGAGAACGCGCCGCTGGTCGGGGCGGGGCAGCGGGGTTCGGATCAACGCATCCTGCGCTTGCGGGACGGGCGCGAATACGGCCCCTTCGATCTGGTCGTGGATGCCAGCGGCGCGGGCTCGCGCATCTCGCCCCTGCGGGCGCGGCCCTTGGGCTATGGTGCGATTTGGGGCACCGTCCCCTGGCCGTCCGGGACGGCGCTGACCCGGACCCAGCTGCGCCAGCGCTATCACGGGGCAAGCCGCATGGCGGGCATCCTGCCGATCGGTCGTCTTGCGGGGGATGCGACGCCGCTTGCGGCGGTGTTCTGGTCGATGCCCCTGGCCGAGCTTGAGGCCTGGCCCGAGGCGTCGCTTGCGGGGTGGAAGGCGGAGGTCACCGCGCTTTGGCCCGAGATGGCGCCGTTTCTGGAACCGATCCGGCGGAATGCCGACATGACCGTCGCGCGCTATAGCCATGGCACGCTTGGCAGGCCGCATGCGCCGGGGCTTGTCCATATCGGCGACGCCGCCCATCGCGCCAGCCCGCAGCTTGGGCAGGGGGCGAATATGGCGCTTTTGGATGCGCTGGCGCTGAGCCATGCGCTGCGCGCGGGGCTGAACGAGGCATTGCCCGATTACGCCGCCATGCGGCGCTGGCATGTCCGCATCTATCAGGGCATGAGCGCGGCCTTTACGCCGATGTATCAATCGGGCAGCCGCAGCCTGCCGGTCCTGCGCGATCTGGTGCTGGCGCCGTGTTCGGGCCTGCCGGGGGTGCGACAGGCGCTGACGCGGCTGGTCGCGGGCACGATGATCCCGCCTCTGGCCGGAAGCCATGCGCCGCAGCCCGCATCGGGACAAGCTGCCGCATTGCGCGCGGCGCGGGCCGCCCCCATATCCCGCGCATGATCCCGCCGCGCTTTTCCGTCACCCCCGAACAGATCGACCGCGTCGTCGCGGTCTTTTACGCCGCCATCCGCCGGCACGAGGTGCTTGGCCCGATCTTTGCCGGGCATGTCACCGACTGGCCCGAGCACGAGGAAAAGATCGCCCGTTTCTGGAAGAACGCGATCCTTTACGAACGCAACTATGACGGCAATCCGATGCAGGTGCATATGCGCGCGGGCGATGTCCGCGCCCAGCATTTCGCGCCATGGCTGATGCTGTTTGACGAAACGCTGCGCCGCACCCTGCCTGACGATGCGGCGCGGGCCTGGTCAGAGCTTGCGCACCGGATCGGCGCCGGGTTGCGCATGGGCGTCGAGGATCTGCGCGAACGTGCGCCCGGGCCGCCGGTGCTGAAATAACCCGGTCCCGGCGGGCGGTGACTTTGCCGTGATCACGGCAATGCGCGGACTTGCGATATGGGGCGGGGGGCGACAAACAGGATGAACCTGTCATTTTTTGGGGGCATCCGATGAAAATCGACTATATCGAATTCTCCTCGCCCGATCTGCCGGCGACACAGCGGTTCTTCAGGGACGCCTTTGACTGGGGGTTCAAGGATTACGGCCCCGAATATCAGGAAATCACCGATGGCGGTGTCGATGGCGGCATCGCGGCCGGCCCTCTGGCGCCGCCTCTGGTGGTGCTGTGGACCGACGATATCGAGGCGGCGCAAGCGCGGGTGCGCGCGGCGGGGGGTGAAATCACCCGGCCGATCTTTGCCTTTCCGGGGGGCCAGCGCTTTCATTTCCGCGAACCGGGCGGCACCGAAATGGCGATCTGGTCCGATACCTGATACTTGATACCTGGGCCAGGACGGGACAGGGTGTCGGGACCAAAGGCCGCGGCGCGCGATCAGCGCGGCGGCCGCGCCTTATAGACCGGCAGCTTCCAGCCAAAGCTCATGCTGCCCGCGCGCAGGGCAAAGACCACCATCCCGCAGATGATCAGCGCCCAGCCGCGCCCGCAGCCAAGCGCCATCAGCACCACCGCCGCCAGCGCGCCGCCGAATGCCGCGGTGATATAGAGTTCGCCCTGTTTCAGGATCAGCGGCACCTCGTTGCTGATGACATCGCGCATCAGCCCGCCAAAGCTGCCGGTCATCACCCCCATGACCACCACGACCACCGGGCTGACCCCCATGGTCAAGGCGACGCCGACGCCGGCCGGCACCGCCACCGCAAGCGCACAGGCATCCAGCCACAAGAGCGCCCGATAGCGGCTTTCCAGCAGATGCGCGGTCAGAAACACCACACAGGCCGCCGCCGCCGTCAGCACCAGAAGCGCGGGCCGGTCGACCCAGAAAACCGGGTCGCGCCCCAGCACCAGATCGCGCAGCGTCCCGCCCCCGATCCCGGTCAGCGTGGCGAAAAAGATGAAACCGACCAGATCGAGCTGACCCCGGCTGGCGACCAGCGCCCCGGTCAGCGCGAAAATCAGCACGCTGGCATAGTCCATGACCGTGACCAGCGTGCCAAGCGTCACGATGCGGCCTTTGTCACGGGCTTATAGGGGGCCATGCCGGCCCGGGCCAATTCGTCGGCATGCTCGTTCTCGGCATGGCCGGCATGGCCCTTGATCCATTCCCAGCGCACCTTGTGGCGCGCCTGCGCGGCATCCAGCCGTTGCCACAGCTCGGCATTCTTGACCGGTTTGCGGTCGGCGGTGCGCCAGCCATTGCGTTTCCAGCCGTGGATCCACTGGGTCACGCCGTTCTTTACATAGGCGCTGTCGGTGGTGATGGTGATCTCGCTTGCGCGGGTCAGCGTCTCAAGCGCGCTGATCGCGGCCATAAGCTCCATCCGGTTGTTGGTGGTGTCGGGCTCGCCCCCCGACAATTCGCGTTCCTTGACGATCTGATCGCCGTCCATGGCGCGCATCAGCACGCCCCAGCCGCCGGGGCCGGGATTGCCGCTGCACGCGCCATCGGTCCATGCGAAAAGCCGTGTCATGCGCGCGCCACCGCCAGCTTAAGCCCCAAAAGCGCAAAGCTGGCCGCGAAGGCCCGCCGCAGCCAGCGCATCGCGCTTTCCGAGGCCAAAAGCGCATTGCGCCCGCTTGCGGCCAGCGCCGCATAGCCCAGAAACACCGCGAAGGTCATGGCCGAAAAGCCCGCGCCCAGCTCGACCAGCAACCCCATGCCCGCGCCCGCCGGCATGAATTGCGGTAGGAACGCCATGAAGAACAGCGGCAGCTTGGGATTGAGCAGGTTCAACAGGATGCCGCGCCAGACGATGCGCCCGGCCGGCGCGGGCGTCGCGGGCGCGACCGACATGCCGCCCCGGTCCCTGAGCACCGCCCAGGCCATCCACAAGAGATAGGCGACACCGGCGAATTTCACCGCCTGAAACAGCACCGCGCTGGCATGCAGGACGGCCGCCAGCCCGGCCATCGCGACCAGCATGTGAAAGACCGTGGCGATGGTACATCCGACCGAGGCCCAGAACCCGGCCCGCATCCCGCCCCCCAGCGTCATCGACAGCGTATAGACGACGCCGATCCCCGGCGAGACGCAGACAATGAATGCCGTCAACAGATAGTCCCAGCTCATGCGTCCAACCCCTTATAGCCCGGCAGGGCGGCAATGCGGTCCAGCCAGCGCCCGATGGCCGGAAACCGCGCCATGTCGAACCCGCCCCGGCTGCCCGCCGTATGGGTATAACCGTAAAGACAGATATCGGCGAGGCTCGGGGCATCGCCCACCAGCCAGTCGCGCCCGCCCGCCAGCCGGTCCTCGATGATCTGCAAATGCGCATGCCCGCGTTCCAGCAACTCGGCCATCCGCTCGGGTGTGGCCAGCACGCGGCGGCTTGGATAGAACATGAGGGCGCCGCGCACGGCGACGGTGCCCTCATGCTGGTTCTGTTCCCAGAACATCCAGCCCAGCATTTCGGCGCGCAGGACGGGATCGGCGGGCACGAAAGCGGTGCCTTCGCCCAGCCAGCACAGGATCGCGTTCGATTCCGGCAAAAGCCGGCCATCGTCCAGTTCCAGCACCGGGGCCTTGCCAAAGGGCAGGCGGCCGGCGGACCGGGCGCCTTCCAGCGCCTCGGTCTTATATTCGACGTCGACGATCTCGCAGGGGCGTTTCAACAGGGCCAGCAGCAGCCGCACCTTGTAGCTGTTTCCCGACGAAGGCATCGAAAGCAGTCGCATCGTCAATCTCCATCCTGTTGACATGCCCGTCGCGCCCGGGCTTTGGCCCCGGGGGCCGCAAGGCGGCACTATAGGCGGCAAGATTGCGGGCGACCAGCGTCCCCGAGGTCGAAAACCCGCCTAGCCGGGTTTTCCCAGATAGGGGATGGATCCGGCCAGATCGGTATCGTCGATCAGGCGGAAGTGACTGACCGCGCCGGTCTTGCGCGCGGCGGCAAAGGGCGCGTATTCGGCGCTGCCGGCAAAGGCCAGCGCGTCCTCGCGGCTGGGAAACTGAATCAGCGCGATCAGCGTGACGTCGGTGGGCGTGCCCTCAAGCGTCTCGATATTGCCGCTGCGCGACAGATAGCGGCCGTTGTATTTCGCGGCGATATCGTGGACGCGGGCGGCGTAATCGGGGATCCATGCGCCATCGGTAACCTTAACCTCGGCGATCACAAAGACGGTCATTCGTTCCTCCATCCAGTGCGTGGCGGCTGTGACAGGAATCGCCGCCAGCCGGGCGAGGATATGATGCGGGAACGCCGCGGGGCAATGCGTCCTATGGCGGGACGATCAGGCCGGTTCGCGCAGGACCCGGGGCACCTTGAATTCGATGTTCTCGCGTGCCGTCTCGACCAGTTCGACGGTCAGGTCATAGCGTTGGCCAAAGGCCGCGACCACCTCGTCGACCAGCACCTCGGGGGCGCTGGCGCCGGCGGTGACGCCGACCGCGCGGGCGCCCTCGATGGCGCGCCAGTCGATCTGATCGGCGCGCATGACGAGCTGGCTATAGGCGCAGCCGGCGGCGCGTCCGACCTCGACCAGCCGGCGGGAATTGGAACTGTTGGGCGCCCCGATCACGAAAAGCGCGTCGATGCGGCCCGCAATCGCCTTGACCGAGGCCTGGCGGTTGGTCGTGGCATAGCAGATATCTTCCTTGGCCGGTCCGACGATGGCGGGAAACCGCGCCTGAAGGGCGGCGACGATGGCGGCCGTGTCATCGACCGACAGCGTCGTCTGGGTGATAAAGGCCAGCCGCGCCGGATCGCGCGGCGTGATGCCGGCGACATCCTCGATCGTCTCGACCAAAAGCACCTCGCCCTCGGGCAATTGCCCCATGGTGCCCAGAACCTCGGGGTGACCGGCATGGCCGATCATCACCATCTGCAAGCCCTCGGCATGGTGGCGCTCGGCCTCGACATGGACCTTGCTGACCAGGGGGCAGGTGGCGTCGACAAAGACCATCTCGCGGCGGCGGGCCTCGGCGGGCACGGCCTTGGGCACGCCATGGGCGGAAAAGATCACCGGCCGGTCCGAGGGCACGTCGTCCAGTTCCTCGACAAAGACCGCGCCCTTGTCGCGCAGGCTGTCGACGACGAACTTGTTGTGCACGATCTCGTGGCGGACATAAACGGGCGCGCCCCATTTCTGCAACGCCAGCTCGACGATCTTGATGGCGCGGTCGACGCCGGCGCAAAAGCCGCGCGGCGCCGCAAGGTAAAGGGTCAAAGGCTGTTTCTGGTCCATGGCTCTCACCTAGTGCCGGCGCGGGCGGGCCGCAAGCCGTCAGTCATTTCCCGGTCAGTCGCCCTCGAACGCGGTCAGGGCATGGACGTCATAGCCCATCCCCTCGAGCAGGGCGCGCCCGCCCAGATCGGGAAGGTCGATGACAAAGGCACAGCCGACGACACCGGCGCCCAGCCTTTCGCACAGCCGGATCCCCGCCGCCGCCGTGCCCCCGGTGGCCAGCAGGTCGTCCACGATCAGCACCCGCTCGCCGGATTTCAGGGCATCGTCATGGATCTCCATCACCGCCTCGCCATATTCCAGGGCATAGGCCTCGCTGATGACGGAACCGGGCAGCTTGCCCTTTTTGCGGATCGGCACAAAGCCCACGGAGAGCTGATGCGCGACCGCACCGCCCAGGATGAAGCCGCGCGCCTCAAGCCCGACCACCTTGTCGATGGCAAGACCGGCATAGGGCGTCAGAAGCTGGTCCACCGCCATGCGAAAGCCGCGCGCATCGGCGAAAAGCGTGGTCACGTCGCGAAACAGGATGCCCTCTTTGGGGAAATCCACGATGGTGCGGATATAGTCGCGCAGGCTGCGCGTATCGCGCAGCGGCCTGTCACCGGCGATCCGGGTGTCGGTCCGGGTATCGGTCCCGGTGTCGGCTTGATGGGCGGCCGGGGCGTTGATCGGGGGCTTGGGCGATGTCATGGGCGCTCCATCTCGAAGGTTTCGGTGGTGGTGGCGTAATCCTTGTAGCCCAGCCGCGACAGCCAGCCGGTCGCGCGCAGATCGAAACGCCCGTCGATGACGCAATCCTCGCGCAGATGGATGCCGGTGACGACGCCCAGGACCATGTAATTCGCCTCGCCCGCCAGACGCAGGATGCGGGTCGCGCGGCATTCCAGCGATGCGGCGGCATGGGCCACGCGCAGGCAGTCGATGGTTTCGCACGGCGCGGATTCGATGCCGGCGGCCTCGAACTCGCTTTTGCCGGCGGGCAATGCGGCGGAACTGGCATTGACCTGATCGCGCATCGCGCCATCGGCGATATTGACGCAAAAGACCCGGCTTTCGGCGATCTGGGCGACGCTGTCCTTGGTGCCGCGCCGGTCCTCCTTGGCCGAGGTCGAGGCGAACATGACCTGCGGCGGCACATAGGCGGTCAGGTTGAAGAACGAATAGGGCGCAAGATTGTCACCCCGGCGCCCGCGGGTCGAGACCCAGCCGATGGGCCGCGGCGCCACGATGGCGTTCAGCGGGTTATGGGGCAGTCCGTGGCCGTCCTGGGGGCGATAGAACATGGCGGGCTGGCTCCTTCGTGCTGGAAACGCGGTACTGGGAATGCGGCGGGGTGAGGCCGCTTTCGGTATGTGTCAGTCGGGGTCGTCGAAGTCGATCCCATGGCGCCCACAAAACCAGAGAAACAACGGAATTTCCATCGCCGCCATGCTGAGCAACAGAAAGACCGCCCAATTGGTTTCGACGAAGACGAGCGAAAACCCGATGCCGCGCCCCGCAAACAGCGCCGCCCCCACCGCCAGTGCCAGCGCGGTGAGCACAAGATCGACGATCAGCATCCGCCGCATCGTCAGATCGCGCATGCTCGGATAGATGCCCAGATAGGCGATCAACAGGATCGTGGCCTCGATGATCAGCAGTTGCAGTTCGGCCGGCATGGCGGGGTTCCATGGATTGGCCCGGCGAAGATGGGCGGGGCGCGAAGGCCAAATCTGAACGCCGCCGCAGGACAGGTCAAGCCGGCATCCCGGCCCTGACCTGCCCGTTCTGCGCCATCCGTCCCGTGCCATCCGTCCTGTGCTGCCCGCCGGCCCGGCATGCCAGATCCGGTCCAGATCCGGCGCGCAAGAATTTGTCCGCTGCGGGCCTTGCAAACGGTTTTCGTGCGCGCGCATGCATGTTACCCGGAACCCCGCGCGCCGGTTGGCGCCGAATCCCGCCCGTTCCATGCCCGTCCCGCAAACCGGAGCCCGGATGTACGAACTTTGCCCCGAAACCCCTGCCGACACGCCCGAGGTCGAGGCGCTGCTGGATCTGTGTTTTGCCCCGGGGCGGACGGCGCTGTCCTCGTACCGGCTGCGCGACGGGGTGGCGCCGGTGTTGCCGCTATGTCTGATGCTGCGCAACGAATACCGGGTGCCGGTGGGGGCGATCCGCTATTGGCCGGTGCGGATCGGGGCCTGGCCGGTATTGCTGCTGGGGCCGATCGCGGTGCATCCGACCACCCAGGGCGAGGGGCTGGGCGCGCTCTTGATGCGCGAAAGTCTGGAACGCGCGCTGGCGCTGGGCTGGGAACGGGTGATGCTGGTCGGGGATCTGCCCTATTACGGGCGGTTCGGTTTTTCCCGGCTTGAAGGGGTCGAGATGCCGCCGCCCACCAACCCCGACCGGGTGCTCGGGCTCGAATTGCGGCCCGGCGCATGGCAGGGCGTTCACGGTCTGGTCGAACGGATCGCCGGGGCGGGGGACGCGGCGCGGGCCGGGGATGACAGGGCGCCCGCCACGGGGGACGAAGACGGGGCGGGGGCCGGGAATGGGACGGGGAACGGGACGGGGAACGGCGATGCCGCCCCGGCCGGGCACCGGGCCCGGACCGGATCTGCCGGCTGATCGCCGGAACCCGGCTTGCGGATTGCCGGCGGATTTCGGGAACCGGCGCCGGCTTTCGGGGTTTTCCTTTTCGCGCGGGGCTTGTCCCGTGCCCGAACCGTCCCCAGCTGTTTTCAGGTGATGACAGAGCAAACCCAGATATCCCCGCGGCAGTCGATCCTGCCTCCGATCACCGACCCCACCGTCCATGCCGAGATCGACCGGCTGGCGCGGCGCTATCTGGCCGCGGGCGGCATCGCCATGGAGGTGCTGAACGCCGTCGGCGGCAAGGCCGAGGGGCTGGTCGAAAAGCTGCCGCAATCGGTGCGCGGGCGGCTGGACCGGCTGACCCATGCCGCGCTGGACCGTGCCTTTGACGCGGCGGCGCGTTCGCGCGGGGTGCTGCGCGACCGGGGCGACATGTTCAACCGGCTTTTGTCCACCACCTCGGGCGCGGTGGGCGGCATTGCCGGGCTGGGCGGCGCGATGCTGGAATTGCCGGTGACGATCACGCTTTTGTTGCGCGCGATCATGGATATCGCGTCCGAACACGGGTTCGATCCGAATTCCGATGCGGCGCGGCGCGCGGCCTTGCAGATCTTTGCCTCGTCCGGGCCGCTCTCTGAGGATGACGGCACCGATCTTGGGCTTTTGACGGCGCGGATGACGATCACCGGGCACACGGTGCAGGCGCTGATCGGGCGCGTGGCGCCCCGGCTTTCGGCCTCGATGGCGCAGAAGCTTGCGGCGCAGACGGTGCCGGTTCTGGGCGCGGTCGCGGGCGCCACGATCAACTATAATTTCACCCGCTATTATCAGGAACTGGCGCGGGTGCATTTCGGGCTGATGCGGCTGTCCGAGGAAACCGGCATCCCGCGCGAGGCGCTGATCGAGGCGCTGGAGCTGCGCATGAACCAGCTGCGGCCGGGCCGCAAGGCGCTGAACCGGGGGCAGGCGGGGTCCTGATCGCGGATCCCCCCGCGCGGCCCGTGCCGGGCGGCCACCCGGCGTTCACTCTCCGGTCTCGGCCTCGGCGGCAAGTTGCAGGGGCGCGGCGGGGGTGTCCAGATGGTCGATCCCCAAAGGCGCGCTGGGCCGGGCAAGGCGCGATTTCACCACCCAATGCAGACGTTCCTGCGCCCGGGTGATGGCGACATAGGCAAGGCGTTTCCACAGCGCGATCCCGGCCTCGGACCGGCCTGACCATGCGGCGGCGGAGATGTCGGGGCCAAAGACCTGCACATCGGGCCATTGCGAGCCTTGCGCCTTGTGGATGGTCACCGCCGCGCCATGCAGGAAAGTCGCGCCCATGCGTGCGGCATAGGGAATAAAGGGTTCCTCGACATCGGGCATCTCGATCTTGACGATGCTGGCGGCCGAGATGCGCGGTTCCTCGGCGCCGACGACATGCAGGCGCGAGAATCCCGGCTTGCGTCCCGGCCCCAGATAGATCACCTGCGCGCCCTTGATCAGGCCGCGCGCCTCAAGGTCGATGCGTTTCTTGCGGTGTTTCAAGGGCAGTTCCAGCCCGTCGCAGATCAAGGGCTCGCCGGGCATCAGCGCGTCGCCCGGCGCGCCATAAGCCGAACGAAAGGCCTGGATCAGCTTGATGCGGGTCACGTTGCGCCAGACCAGAACCGGGCTTTGCGCCATCAGGTCGGATTCCACCCGTTCGGTCCAGATGACGCGCGGGTCGGCGCGGGCGGCATCGCGGATCATCCGCTCGAATGTGTCGAATTCCAGCGCCGGATCAGAAAGCGCATGCGCCAGATCAAGGATCGGGCTGTCATCCTGTTGGCGATGGATGCGGTTCAGGACCAGCCGCTGCGGCGCGGCCAGCCGGTCAAAGACCATCTCGCCCGACTGACCCATGGGGGCAAGCTGGGCCGGATCGCCAAACAGGATCAGCACCGGAAAGATCTCGCGCAGGTCCTCGAACTGGCGTTCGTCCAGCATCGAGGATTCGTCGATCAGACCGATATCGAGCCCGTCCTCGCGCCGTTTCCAGCCCCGGATGAAATCCGAGCCGCGCAGCCCCGCCGCGGCCAGCGCCCCGGGGATCGAGGCGTGCTGTTCGTAAAACGCCTTGGCGCGGTCCAGCGCGGCATCGGTCAGCCCCTCGATCACGCCCTCGACCTTGGGCCGCTCGCCGGCGCCGGTCAGCCAATCGGCGATGCGTTCGTATTCGGGGTCATAGACGGGCGTGTAAAGGATGCGGTGGATCG
>RRZT011650496.1_pt1 | contig 11413 bp, 11 predicted proteins | sample 2165551 | NCBI WGS metagenome assembly RRZT01 (sample SAMN10456910, study PRJNA506462) | wastewater metagenome | biome: wastewater; feature: sludge; material: wastewater sludge; isolation source: wastewater sludge with Escherichia coli K12::gfp cells carrying plasmid... | place: USA: Moscow, Idaho... | reverse complement strand
GTGTCGATGAAGTTCACGCCCGCGTAGGCAACATCGACGACGACCTGTCCACGACCTGCGGTCGGGGTGGGGCGGTCGACGAGCGTGAGGACCTCGGGACCACCTGGGTGCACGGCTTCGATCGCTCTCATCACCCCAGCCAACCACCCGTCGGCCGCTCGGGTCGACGCGACGGTCCCGGATCGCGAGACGACGCGTGCAGCGCGCGGGCGCGGCCGATACGTTGACGGTCAAACGCCGGGGAGCTTGGTGCACCAAGCTGAGAGGGCGGATGGGAAACCACCGAGCCGCCGACCCGCGAACCTGAACTGGGTAATGCCAGCGGAGGGAAGCGTCGGTGCCGTCGGCACCCTCATTGCTCGTACCGTCCCGCTGCGCGCGTCGAGATCGGCGTGCTCAGCGGCGCGCCCTGTCGGCGCGCGGCGGTCGTGCCGTGCGCGCCCGCCGTGGCGGCGCCCTCGAGCTCGAGGAGCGAAGAAGTGCTCGCACACATCCAGGTCTCGCCGCGTCCCGCAGGGACGGCCGACCAGCCCTACGCCCACATCGACCCTGCCATCGCGGTCATCCAGCAGTCCGGTCTCGTCCACGAGGTCGGTGCGATGGGCACGACCGTGCAGGGGAGCCCCGACGACGTCTGGGCCCTCTTGCGCCGCGTCCACGAGGCGACGCTCGCTGCCGGCGCTCGCGGGGTGACGAGCCACATCAAGGTCGGGCAGGGCGCGGACGACGCAGGCCCGACGATCGAGGACCTCGTCGCGCAGTTCCGGGCGTGAGCAGCGCCGCCCGCCCGGCGGGCGTGGAGGTCGTGTCGCGCGTCTGGCCGCCCGCGGTGCTCGCGGTCGGGCTCGTCGTGGTGTGGGAGCTGGCGGTCCGCGTCGCGAACGTCCCCGCGTTCGTCCTGCCCGCCCCGAGCCAGGTCGTCACGGCAGGGGCAGAGCTCGCGCCGGTGCTCGGCGCGCACGTCGCGACGACGATGACGGAGGCGCTCCTGGGGCTCGTGCTCGGGGTGCTCGCGGGAGGGACGCTCGCGCTCATGACGGCCGCGTCGCCGTGGCTGGATCGTGCGCTCCTGCCGCTGCTGACGCTCACGCAGACCGTGCCGACGGTGGTCCTCGCGCCGCTCATGGTGCTGTGGGGCGGCGTGGGGCTCGCGCCCAAGGTCGTGCTCGTCGCGCTCACCGTGTTCTTCCCGGTGCTCGTGGCGGCGGCGGGGGCGATGCGCGACGCCGAAGGGGAGCTCGGTGACGTCCTGCGCGGTCTCGGCGGGACGCGCCGCCAGGTGCTGCTCCTCGTACGCGCGCCCGCCGCGCTGCCCGGAGCGCTCTCGGGTCTGCGCCTCGCGGCCACGTATGCGGTCGGCGCCGCCGTCGTCTCCGAGTACCTCGCGGGGACGAGCGGTCTCGGCGTGCTCATCCAGCGCGCACGCAAGGGCTATGACGTCGACCGCATCTTCGTGGCCGTCGCCCTCGTGGCGCTGCTCACCGCGCTGCTGTTCGTGATCGTCGATGCGGCGTCGCGCGCCGCGCTGCCGTGGCAGCGGCGCGAGTCCGGAAACCACCTGCTCCTGAGGAGACCAGCATGAGAGCTCGTACCACCGCCGCGATCGCTGCGGCACTGATGATCCTGTCCGCAGGCTGCACGACGACGCCCGAGAGCGGTGCCGCCGATGCTGACCTGACGCCCGTGACCGTCGTCCTCGACTGGACGCCCAACACGAACCACCTCGGCCTGTACGTCGCGCAGGAGCGCGGCTACTTCACGCAGGCGGGTCTCGATGTGACGATCGTCGAGCCGGGGGAGGCGTCGGGGCTGAGCCTGGTCGCGGCGGGGAAGGCCGACGTCGCGTACTCGGTCGCCGAGTCGCTCGTCCCGGCGCGGGCCAAGGGGGCCGACGTCGTCTCGGTCGCGGCGGTGCTGCGCCGCAACACGTCGAGCCTCATTTCCCTGCGGAGCGCGGGGATCGAGCGTCCTCGGGACCTGGCGGGGCACACGTACGGCAGCTACGGCGGCGCGCTCGAGGAGGCGCTCGTGCGCCGGCTCGTCGCGTGCGACGGCGGCGACCCGGACGCGGTCGAGCTGGCCCCGCTCGTGAGCGACGACTTCCGCGTCGGGCTGACGCAGGAGCAGTTCGACGCCGCGTGGGTGTTCGAGGGCTGGGACACGATCCGGCTGCGTGACGTCGACGGTCTCGACGTCACGACGATCCCGTTCGCCGACCACACGGACTGCATCCCGGACTGGTACACGCCGTTGCTCGCGACGTCCGAGAAGGTGCTGGCCGAGCGACCGGGAGTCGTCGACCGGCTCGTCGCGGCGATCGGGCGGGGGTACGACGACGCGGTCGCCGACCCGCAGGCGGCCGCTGACGCGCTCCTGGAGGCGGTGCCGGAGCTCGACCGCGAGCTCGTGTCCCGCAGCGCCGCCTACCTGGCGGGGGAGATCGCGGCGCCGGGGAAGCCGTGGGGCTGGCAGGACCCGGAGGTGTGGCGAGAGTTCTTGGCGTTCCTCGAGGAGGAGGGGCTCGTCGAGCGGGGGCTGACGGCGGAGGAGCTGTGGACCGATGACCTCGTCGGCTGACGTCCGGCCGGACGTCGAGCCCGTGGCTCTGCCGGGCGCGCGGGGGAGCGGCGTCGTGGTCGCGGGGCTGACGGTGTCGCTCGGCGGCCGGCCGGTCCTCGACGAGGTGTCGCTCCGCGTCGCGCCGGGCGGGCTCACGGCGGTCGTGGGCCCGTCCGGGTGCGGCAAGTCGACCCTGCTGCGCGTGCTGGGAGGTCTGCAGGTCGCGGGGACCGTGGTGGTGGGCAGCGAGGTCGAGGTGCCGCTGGCGCAGGACGGGCGGCCGGACGTCGCATGGATGCCGCAGGGGGACTCGTTGCTCCCGTGGCGGCGCACCCTCGGGAACGTCGCGCTCGGCGCTCAGGTCGGTGGTGCGTCCCGCCGGGATGCGGCTGCGGCGGCGCGGGTTCTTCTCGGCCGCTTCGGCGTCGCGGAGTTCGAGCGGTCGTGGCCCTACGAGCTGTCGGGCGGGATGCGCCAGCGTGCGGCGCTGGCGCGCACGGTGCTCGCTGGCCGTCGTGTGCTGCTCCTGGACGAGCCGTTCGGGGCGCTCGACCCGTTGACCCGGCGCGACATGAACGGGTGGCTCGCGGTGCACCGGGCGCAGGGCGTGCTGGGTGAGGGTGCGGCGGTCGTGCTCGTGACGCACGACGTCGACGAGGCGGTCGCGCTCGCGGACCACGTGGTGGTGCTGTCGTCGCGACCGGGCCGGGTCGTCGCACGCGTGGAGGTCGGGGCGCTCGGCCGTGATGCGGCTCGGCGCGTCGTGCTCGCGTCGCTCGGGTGAGGGTGCGGGCTGGGGCAGGATGGTGTGACACGCTCCGGGACAGGACTGGAGAGTTATGCAACACGGTGTATGTTTATGCGCATGACCTTCTCAGCAGCGGTCGCCGGAGCCAGCGGGTACGCCGGCGGCGAGATCCTCAGGCTCCTCGCCGCGCACCCGGACGTCGAGATCGGAGCGGTGACCGCGCACTCCAACGCAGGTCAGACGCTCGGCCAGCACCAGCCGCACCTCCGCTCCCTCGCCACCCGCGTGCTCGAGCCCACGACGCCCGCGACGCTCGCCGGGCACGACGTGGTCGTCCTCGCCCTGCCGCACGGCGCCTCCGGTGAGATCGCCGCACAGCTCCCCGACGACGTCCTCGTCCTCGACCTCGGCGCTGACCACCGGCTCGCGAGCGGCACGGACTGGGAGGTGTACTACGGCTCCGCGCACGCCGGCACGTGGCCGTACGGCATGCCCGAGCTCATCACCGGCCCCGGCACCCGGCAGCGCGACAACCTCGCCGGTGCGCGCCGCGTCGCCGTCCCCGGCTGCAACGTCACCGCGGTGACCCTCGGCCTCCAGCCTGGCGTCGCCGCAGGGCTCGTCTCGCCGACCGACATCGTCGCCGTCCTCGCGAACGGCTACTCCGGCGCGGGCAAGAGCCTCAAGAGCCACCTGCTCGCGTCCGAGGCGCTCGGCTCTGCCCAGGCGTACGCCGTCGGAGGGACGCACCGGCACATCCCTGAGATCGCGCAGAACCTGCGCGCGGCCGGCGCGCCGGACGTCACCCTCTCCTTCACGCCCACGCTCGTGCCGATGTCCCGCGGCATCCTCGCGACCGCGACGGCACGCCTCGCCGACCCGTCGACGTCGGACGACGCGATCCGCGCCGCGTGGCACGACGCGTACGCGGACGAGCCCTTCGTCCACCTGCTACCCGAGGGCGTCTGGCCGACGACCGCGATGACGCTCGGAGCCAACACCGCCCTCGTCCAGGTCGCGGTCGACCGCCGTGCCGGTCGCGTCGTCACCGTCACCGCGATCGACAACCTCGTCAAGGGCACGGCGGGTGCCGCCGTGCAGTCCATGAACATCGCCCTCGGCCTCCCCGAGACCACGGGCCTGACCGTCGAAGGGGTTGCGCCGTGAGCGTCACCGCAGCACAGGGGTTCCGGGCGGCAGGAGTCGCGGCAGGGCTGAAGTCCACCGGCAAGCCTGACGTCGCTCTCGTCGTCAACGACGGACCCGAGCACGTCGCCGCCGGCGTCTTCACGTCGAACCGCGTCGTCGCGGCTCCCGTCGTCTGGTCGCGCCAGGCCCTGGCCGACGGCGTCGCGCACGCCGTCGTCCTCAACTCGGGCGGCGCCAACGCGTGCACCGGACCCGAGGGCTTCCTCGACACGCACGTCACCGCCGAGCGCACAGGCGAAGCCCTCGGCGTCTCGGCAGGCGACGTCGTCGTGTGCTCGACCGGGCTCATCGGCGTGCGCCTGCCGATGGACAAGCTGCTGCCGGGCGTCGAGTCTGCTGTGGCCGCGCTCGACGCGGCAGGCGGCGACTCCGCCGCGGCCGCGATCATGACGACCGACACCGTGCCGAAGACCGCCGTCGCGGAGGGCGATGGCTGGGTGGTCGGGGGCATGGCGAAGGGGGCGGGCATGCTGGCTCCCGGCCTCGCGACGATGCTGTGCGTCCTGACGACCGACGCCGTCGTGTCCGCCGAGGATGCCGACGCGGCGCTGCGTGCCGCGACCGGCCGCACGTTCGACCGGGTCGACTCGGACGGCTGCATGTCGACGAACGACTCGGTCGTGCTGCTCTCCTCGGGCGCCTCGGGCGTGCGCGCGGACCAGGACGCGCTCGCCGCAGCCCTCACCGAGGTGTGCGCGTCGCTCGCGCGCCAGCTCGTCGCGGACGCCGAGGGCGCGAGCCACGACATCGCGGTGCACGTCGTCGGTGCCTCCGACGAGGCGGCCGCGGTCGCGGTCGCCCGCGCCGTCACGCGCTCCAACCTCTTCAAGGCCGCGGTCTTCGGCAACGACCCCAACTGGGGCCGGGTCCTGTCGGCGGTCGGCACCGTCCCGCCCGAGGTCGCTCCGTACGACGCGCTCGCGCTCGACGTGAGCATCAACGGCGTCCAGGTGTGCCGTGCCGGCGGTGTGGGGGAGGGACGCGAGCTCGTCGACCTCGCGTCGCAGCGCGAGGTGCACGTCGAGATCGACCTCCATGCGGGCGACGCCGCGGCGACGGTCTGGACGAACGACCTCACGCACGACTACGTCCACGAGAACAGCGCTTACTCCTCCTGAGGAGCAGGCCTGTACACGACACGAGAGACGGAAGACATGACCACCGCACCGATCGACCTCACGCCGCACCAGCGCGCCGAGGTGCTCGTCGAGGCGCTCCCGTGGCTGCGCGACCTCGAGGGCGCGCTCGTCGTCGTCAAGTACGGCGGAAACGCCATGGTCGACGACGAGCTCAAGGCCGCGTTCGCGCAGGACATGGTCTTCCTGCGGCAGGTCGGGCTGCGTCCTGTGGTCGTGCACGGCGGCGGTCCGCAGATCTCGTCGATGCTCGAGCGTCTCGGCATCGAGTCGGAGTTCCGCGGTGGGCTGCGTGTGACGACGCCTGAGGCGATGGACGTCGTGCGGATGGTGCTCACGGGCCAGGTCTCGCGGGAGCTCGTGGGCCTCATCAACGCGCACGGTCCGGTCGCGGTCGGCCTCTCGGGCGAGGATGGCGGCCTCTTCCAGGCGCGTCGTCGGACGGCGACGGTCGACGGCGAGCCTGTCGACGTCGGGATGGTCGGCGACGTCGTGTCGGTCGACCCGTCCGCCGTCCAGGACCTCCTCGACGCGGGTCGGATCCCGGTAGTTTCGACGGTCGCCCCCGACCTCGATGACGCCACCCAGGTTCTCAACGTCAACGCCGACACGGCGGCGGCGGCGCTCGCGATCGCGCTCGGCGCGCGCAAGCTCATCGTCCTCACGGACGTCGAGGGTCTCTACACGTCGTGGCCGGACCGGTCCTCCCTCGTCTCGACCATCTCCGAGTCCGAGCTCGAGGCGCTCCTGCCGTCGCTCGAGTCAGGCATGGTCCCCAAGATGGAGGCCTGCCTGCGCGCGGTGCGCGGCGGCGTCTCGCGCGCGACCGTGATCGACGGCCGTGTCGCGCACTCGGTGCTGCTCGAGGTGTTCACGAACCAGGGCAACGGCACGCTCGTCCATCCGGGCGGTCCGCGCGACGAGGAGGTGGCACGGTGAGCGGCCTCCAGCCCACGGGCGACGCGACGCTCGCGCCGAACAGCTCGGCTGCGTGGACCGAGCGCTACCGCGGTGCTGTCATGGACACGTTCGGCCCGCCGCAGCGTGTGCTCGTGCGCGGCGAGGGTGCGTATGTGTGGGACGCCGACGGCAAGCGTTACCTCGACCTGCTCGCCGGTATCGCGGTCAACGCGCTCGGCCACGCGCACCCGACGCTCACCGCCGCGATCAGCGCGCAGCTCGGCACGCTCGGGCACGTCTCGAACTTCTTCGGCACCCCGACGCAGATCGCGCTCGCGGAGCGCCTGCTCGAGCTCGCGGGCGCGCCCGAGGGCTCGCGCGTGTTCTTCTCGAACTCGGGTGCTGAGGCGAACGAGGGCGCGCTCAAGATGACGCGCCGCAACCTGCGTGCGGACGGCTCGCCGCGCCGTCGCGTGCTCGCGCTCGAGGGCGCGTTCCACGGTCGGACCATGGGGGCGTTGTCGCTCACGTCGAAGGCGCAGTACCGCGAGCCGTTCGAACCGCTCCCGGGCGGCGTCGAGTTCCTCCCGTTCGGCGACCTCGCCGCGCTCGAGGCCGCGTTCGCGACGGATGGAGACGACGTCGCGGCGCTCGTCGTCGAGCCCCTGCAGGGGGAGGCGGGCGTCAGGTCCCACCCCGTGGGGTACCTCGCTCACGCTCGCGAGCTCACGGCCGCGCACGGCGCGCTCCTCGTGCTCGACGAGGTGCAGACCGGCATGGGCCGCACCGGCAGCTGGTTCGCGTTCCAGGACCCGACGATCGGCGACGGCGTCGTGCCGGACATCGTGACGCTCGCGAAGGGTCTCGGTGGAGGCTTCCCGGTCGGCGCGATCGTCGCGTTCGGCGACCGGGCCGCGACCCTCGTCGGTCGTGGTCAGCACGGCACGACGTTCGGCGGGAACCCGGTCGCCGCCGCGGCGGCGCTCGCGACGATCGGCGTCATCGAGCGAGACGACCTGCTCGAGCACGTCCGCGCGGTGGGGGCCTTCCTGCGCGACGAGATCGTGGCGTGCGGGAACCCGCTCGTCGTGTCCGTCCGCGGGGCGGGCCTCCTGCTCGCCGTCCAGCTGGCCGAGCCGGTCGCCGCGCAGGTCGCTGGGGCCGCTCTCGAGGCGGGCTTCATCGTCAACCCTGTCGCGCCGGACGCGCTCCGGCTCGCTCCGCCGCTGATCCTCACCGTGGACCAGGCTCGTGACTTCGTCGCGTTCCTCGCCGCGCTCCCCTTCCCGACGACCGAGAAGAGCTGACATGCCCCGCCACTTCCTGCGAGACGACGACCTCAGCCCTGCCGAGCAGCGCGAGGTCCTCGAGCTCGCGCTCGAGTTCCACGCCGACCGGTTCCTGCGGACCCCGCTCAAGGGCCCGAAGGCGGTCGCGGTCATGTTCGACAAGCCGTCGACCCGCACACGCGTGTCGTTCTCGGTGGGTGTCGCCGAGCTCGGGGGCTACCCGCTGGTCATCGACGCGGCGGGCTCGCAGCTCGGTCGCGGCGAGCCGATCTCGGACACGGCGCGCGTCCTCGACCGTCAGGTCTCGGCGATCGTGTGGCGCACGTTCGGCCAGGAGCGCGTCGAGGAGATGGCGGCGAGCTCGTCGGTACCGGTCGTCAACGCGTTGACGGACGAGTTCCACCCGTGCCAGATCCTCGCGGACCTCGCGACGGTCGCCCAGCACCGGGGCGGCGTCGACGCCCTCGCCGGGCAGGTCCTCTCGTACGTCGGCGACGGTGCGAACAACATGGCGCACTCGTACCTGCTCGGCGGTGCTGTCGCGGGCATGCACGTGCGCGTCGGCACGCCGGAGGGCTACCTGCCGGCCCCGGCTATCGTCGCTGACGCGCAGGCGGTGGCTGCGCGGACGGGCGGCTCGGTGACGGTCACGTCGGACCCGGTCGCTGCTGTCGCGGGGGCCGACGTCGTCGCGACCGACACGTGGGTGTCGATGGGCCAGGAGGGCGAGAGCAGCGCGCGGGAGCTGCCGTTCCTGCCGTTCGCGGTCGACGCGGCGCTCCTGGCGCACGCGAAGCCTGACGCGATCGTCCTGCACTGCCTGCCTGCCTACCGCGGCAAGGAGATCTCCGCCGAGGTGCTCGACGGCCCGCAGTCGGTCGTGTTCGACGAGGCCGAGAACCGGCTGCACGCGCAGAAGGCGCTCCTCACGTGGCTCTTGGAGCAGGCGTGAGCACCCCGACCGGGACGCCCTCGACGAAGGCGGCGCGCCATGCCCGCATCCGCGCGATCCTCACGTCCCACGAGATCCACTCGCAGACGGAGCTCGCGTCGGCGCTCGCGGACGACGGCGTGCAGGTTACCCAGGCGACGCTGTCGCGCGACCTGATCGAGCTGCGAGCGCAGAAGGTCCGCACGTCGCGCGGGGTGTCCGTGTACGCGGTCCCGGGCGAGGGCGGGGACCGGAGCCTGCAGACGACGTCGGACACCGAGTCTCTCGCGGCGCGCCTCGCGCGCCTGTGCGAGGAGCTGCTCGTCTCCGCCGAGGCGTCGGGCAACCTCGTCGTGCTGCGCACCCCGCCGGGTGCGGCGCACTACCTCGCCTCGGCGCTCGACCACTCGGTCCTGCCCGACGTGATCGGCACGATCGCGGGGGACGACACGGTCCTCGTCATCGCGAGGGACGGTGACGAGGGCGGCTCCGCCGTCGCGGCACGCCTGCTGCGCCTCGCCGAGGGTGACTGACGCACGACCATGCGTGACCGCAACCGCGCGGCCCTGAAAGACTACGAACAACCCAACTGTGTGAGAGAGAGAAACGTCATGACTGATCGCGTCGTGCTTGCCTACTCGGGCGGCCTGGACACCTCTGTGGCCATCGGCTGGATCGCGGAGGCGACCGGCTCCGAGGTCGTCGCTGTCGCCGTCGACCTGGGGCAGGGCGGTGAGGACCTCGAGGTCATCCGCCAGCGTGCGCTCGACTGCGGTGCCGTCGAGGCCTACGTGGCCGACGCCCGCGACGAGTTCGCGGCCGAGTACTGCATGCCTGCCCTGCGGGCGAACGCGCTGTACCTCGACCGTTACCCGCTCGTCTCGGCGCTGTCGCGCCCGACGATCGTCAAGCACCTCGTGCGTGCCGCCCGCCAGTTCGGTGCGACGACGGTCGCGCACGGCTGCACCGGCAAGGGCAACGACCAGGTCCGCTTCGAGGTCGCGACGACGTCGCTCGCCCCTGACCTCAAGACGATCGCGCCCGTGCGCGACCTCGCGCTGACGCGCGAGAAGGCGATCGCGTACGCGGAGGCGAACAACCTCCCGATCGCCACGACGAAGCACAACCCGTTCTCGATCGACCAGAACGTGTGGGGCCGCGCCGTCGAGACGGGCTTCCTCGAGGACATCTGGAACGGCCCGACGAAGGACGTCTACAGCTACACGGACGACCCGACGTTCCCGCCTGTCGCTGACGAGGTCGTCATCACGTTCGAGCAGGGCGTCCCGGTGGCGCTCGACGGCGTCGCTGTGACGCCGCTCCAGGCGATCCAGGAGATGAACCGCCGTGCGGGCGCCCAGGGCGTCGGCCGGATCGACATCGTCGAGGACCGTCTCGTCGGCATCAAGTCGCGCGAGATCTACGAGGCTCCGGGAGCGATGGCCCTCATCGCCGCGCACCAGGAGCTCGAGAACGTCACGCTTGAGCGCGAGCAGGCCCGCTTCAAGCGTGGCGTCGAGCAGCGCTGGACGGAGCTCGTCTACGACGGCATGTGGTTCAGCCCGCTCAAGCGGTCGCTCGACACGTTCATCGACGACACGCAGCGCTACGTCTCGGGCGAGATCCGCATGACGCTGCACGGCGGCCGCGCGACGGTCACGGGCCGTCGTTCTGAGGCGAGCCTGTACGACTTCAACCTCGCGACGTACGACGAGGGTGACTCGTTCGACCAGTCGCAGGCGAAGGGCTTCATCGAGATCTACGGCCTCACCGCCAAGCTTGCCGCCGCGCGCGACGTCAAGTTCGGCAACGGCGTCGACCTCGGGTCCGGGAAGCTCTGACGATGACGGCGGACGGGCACGAGGAGGGCACGCAGCGCGTGAGCCTGTGGGGCGGTCGCTTCGCGGGCGGGCCGAGCGACGCGCTCGCGGCGCTGAGCAAGTCGACGCACTTCGACTGGCGGCTCGCGGGACAGGACATCGCTGGCTCGAAGGCGCACGCGCGCGTCCTGCACGGCGCCGGGCTCCTGACGGATGCTGAGCTCGCGGGCATGCTCGACGCGCTCGAGCGGTTGCGGCAGGACGCTGCGTCCGGGGCGTTCGTCGCGGGCGACGACGACGAGGACGTGCACACGGCGCTCGAGCGCGGGCTCATCGAGCGCGCGGGTGCCGAGCTGGGCGGCAAGCTGCGGGCGGGTCGTTCGCGCAACGACCAGATCGCCACGCTGACGCGGATGTACCTGCGTGACGAGGCGCGTGCGATCGCCGGTCTCGTGCTCGATGTCGTCGATGCACTCGTCGCGCAGGCTGCCGCCCACCCGGCCGCGGCGATGCCGGGGCGTACGCACCTGCAGCACGCGCAGCCGGTGTTGCTCGCGCACCACCTGCTCGCGCACGCGTGGCCGCTCATGCGTGACGTCGAGCGGTTCGTCGACTGGGACGCGCGTGCGGCCCGGTCGCCGTACGGCTCGGGTGCGCTCGCTGGCTCGTCGCTCGGGCTCGACCCGGCTGCGGTCGCGGCGGACCTGGGCTTCGACGGTCCTGTCGAGAACTCGATCGACGGGACGGCGTCGCGCGACGTCATGGCGGAGTTCGCGTTCGTCTCGGCGATGCTGGGCGTCGACCTCTCCCGTATCGCGGAG
>RRZT010539259.1_pt1 | contig 11414 bp, 14 predicted proteins | sample 2165551 | NCBI WGS metagenome assembly RRZT01 (sample SAMN10456910, study PRJNA506462) | wastewater metagenome | biome: wastewater; feature: sludge; material: wastewater sludge; isolation source: wastewater sludge with Escherichia coli K12::gfp cells carrying plasmid... | place: USA: Moscow, Idaho... | reverse complement strand
AGTTGCGGCTTGGACCATAGCCGAGCGGAGGGGCGCGCATGAATACCGCATCCATGTACACCAATACCAGTGCGAACACTTCCCATGTTTTGCGGGTGCGCTTGCGGGGCTTGGGCGTTCTGGCTCCCGGGCTTGCGGATTGGGCGCAATGCGCGGCCTGCCTGCGTGGCGAGGTTGCCTATCAGCCAGCAGCCACCGTGCTACCCGCACCGGATATGCTGCCTCCCGCCGAGCGCAGACGTGCCAGCCGTGTCATCAAACTGGCGTTGGCGATCGGCGCCGAAGCGGTGCAGCATGCGGGCGCCCACGCGGCCGATCTGGCCAGCGTGTTTTCTTCCTCCACCGGCGACGGGCACAACTGCCACGCCCTGTGCGAAACATTGGCCAGCACGCAGCGCGATATTTCGCCCACGCGCTTTCACAACTCGGTGCACAACACTGCGGCGGGTTACTGGTGCATCGCCACAGGCGCCACGGGGCCTTGTCAGGTGCTGGCCGCTTACGATGCCAGCTTCGCCGCAGGCTTGCTCGAAGCCGCCGTGCAGGTGCAGATCGAGCAGCGCGAGGTGATTGTGCTGGCGTACGATTCGGATTACCTGCAACCCCTTCATGCCTGCAGGCCGGTGCCCGATGCGGCTGGTGTAGCCATGGTGTTGAGCCCGGCTAGCGGGCCTGCCGCCGCGCAGACTTTGGCTGAACTGGACATTACTTGGAGCCCAATGGCTGAATCCGAGGCTGCGGCGGTTCTAGACGAGCACGCGCAGGGCTTGGGCGCAGAGCTGCATGCTTTGAGCCAGGCCATACCCGCCATGCGCGCTTTGCCGCTGCTACGGCTACTTGCCAGTGGGCAGGCCGGCCGGGTGATGATCGAAGGTTTGCCGGGGCAGGCCTTGCACATCGGGGTGCGGCCATGCGTATGAACCATGCGGACATTGCCCGCCATATTCCCCATCAGGGGCGCATGTGCCTGCTGGAAGGTGTGGAACAGTACGACGATGCCTGCATTGTCTGCGTGACTCAATCCCATGTGCAGCCAGACAACCCCTTGCGCCACGAAGGTGTGCTGGGTGCGGCCTTGGGGGTGGAATATGCCGCCCAGGCCATGGCCTTGCATTGCGCCTTGCTGGCGGGTGATGCGCCCAGAGCCAGCAGCGGCTACCTCACCAGTGTGCGTGCGCTGGAACTGCATGCAGCCGTACTGGATGAAGCACCGCTGCCCCTGCGCATTGAGGCGCAGCGTCTGGCGTGCAACGAGCAAACCGCCATGTACCATTTCGCCATCCATGCGGGCGAACGCCTGCTGCTACAAGGGCGCTTGTCCGCCGTTATGGATGCGGGCGCGCTCGCATCGGCATCTTCTGTTTGAAGCATTTTTCACCATGAATCATTCACAGCTTTCTTCATCAGCCGACACGCGCCCGCGCCGCGCCTTGGTCACGGGCGGCAGTGGCGATATTGGCGCAGCCATTGCCCGCCGGTTGGCGCAGGCGGGCTGCCATGTATGGGTGCATGCGCACAGCAATCCGGCCAAGGCGCAGGCGGTTGTGGCAGAGATTGTTGCCGCAGGCGGGCAGGCGGAAACGATCGTTTTCGATGTGTCTGATGCCGCCAGCGTGGAGCAGGCGTTGCACCCTGTGATGGAGCAGGGCGCGATTGATATTCTCGTCAATAACGCGGGGCTGCATGATGACGCGGCTTTTCCGGCCATGCAGGCGCAGCAATGGCAATCGGTGCTGCGCGTCAATCTGGACGGCTTCTTTCACGTCACCCAGCCGCTCACCATGCCGATGGTGCGGCAGCGCTGGGGGCGCATCATTTCGATCTCTTCGGTGGCGGCGCTGGCAGGCAACCGAGGGCAAGTCAATTACGCCGGGGCCAAAGGCGCCTTGCAGGCGGCGAGCAAATCGCTGTCGCTGGAGCTGGCCAGCCGCAACATCACGGTCAATTGCGTGGCGCCCGGCATCATCGCAGGCAAAATGGCCGAAGCCGTTTTTGACCAGCAAGCGATCAGCACGCTGGTGCCTGCGCGGCGCGCGGGCCAGCCCGAAGAAGTGGCCGAATTGGTGGCGTTTCTGGCGTCAGACGCGGCGGCCTACATCACTGGTCAAACCATCTCTGTCAATGGAGGCATGTATTGATGGGAGCAAAATCCGACGCACTTTCCAGCGTGCATCAGGCCGAGCTGCTGCTGTTTTTCATCTTGCTGCAACTGGCAGTGATCGTTGTGGCCGGGCGCATCGGCTCGTTCCTGGCGGTACGCTGGGGGCAGGCGGCGGCCGTGGGCGAAATCGTCGTGGGCATTGTGCTGGGGCCTACCCTGTTTGGCTGGCTGTTTCCGGGCGCGTTTGAGTATGTGTTTCACTCGGTCTCGGGTGATCCCATGCACATCCTCTCGCAGCTTGGTTTGATTTTGCTGATGTTCCAGATCGGCATGGAGTTCGAGTTTTCGCACCTCAAGGCGCGCGAGCACCGCAAAAGCGTGGTGCGCATCGCGGTGGCCAGCATGGTGGTGCCTTTTGCCGCGGGCTATGCATTGGGCTACGGCTTTACACCGATGCTTTCTCCGGGCGCCAGCCGCACAGCGGCGGCGCTGTTTGTGGGCACGGCTTTTTCCATCACGGCCTTGCCCATTCTGGGGCGCATGCTGATCGAATTTGATATTGCTCGCAAGCCTTTGGGCGTGATTGCCATCAGTGCGGCCGCCATCAATGATGTGGTGGGCTGGCTTTTGCTGGCGCTGGTGACCATGCTGTCTGCGGCGCAATTCAGCCCTTGGCAATTTGGCCTGACGCTGCTGTGGCTGGCGGTGTATATAGTTGTGTGCTGGTGGCTGGTGCGCCCCTTGCTGCGCTGGCTGATTCAGCGGCTGGGCGGCGAGCACAGTTGGAGCAATAACCTGCTGGGCGTGATTCTTTGTCTGGTTTTCATCAGCGCCATGCTCACGTACAAGCTGGGCATTTTCGCGATATTTGGCGGCTTCATGCTGGGGGTACTGCTGCACGATCAGCCCCGTTTTGTGGAAGCCTGGCGTACGCACATCGGCCATTTCGTGACGGTATTTTTCTTGCCTATTTTCTTTACCTACACCGGCTTGCGCACCAGCATCGGCAGCCTCAATACCCTGGCCCTGTGGGGATGGTGTGCCGTTGTTGTGCTGCTGGCCTGCGCGGCCAAATACCTGCCCTCGTACCTGGCGGCGCGCTCGGCCGGCATGTCGGTGCCGCAAGCGCATATTGTGGGCGTGATGATGAATACGCGCGCCTTGATGGAGCTGATCGTCATCAATATCGGCTACGACATGGGCGTGATCTCGCGCAGCGTCTTTACCATGCTGGTCATCATGGCCTTGGTTAGCACGGTGATTACCACGCCGGTGCTGCGCCGTTATTTGCACCGCTTGGATGATGCCTCACCCGCTTGAAAGTTAGACAGGATAAGACGGGTATCATCCTGTTCTGGAGGGAAAAGGCTTCATGGATAGCACTGAAAAAACTGTTACCGATTTTGCCGCGCAAGAAAACCATGCGGGGATTCATACGTGCATGAGCGCAGCGGCTAATGCAGCCCAAGAGGCCGCCAGCAACACCCTGTACGACGTGCTGGTGATTGGCGGCGGGCCGGCGGGCTCAACCACTGCGACCTTGCTGGCGCAAAAAGGCTTTCGGGTGGTGTTGCTGGAAAAAGCGCGGCATCCGCGTTTTCACATCGGCGAATCCTTGCTGCCAGCCAACTTGCCCCTGCTGGATGAATTGGGCGTAGGCGAAGAGGTGCGCGCCATCGGCGTGCCCAAATACGCCGCAGAATTTGTTTCGCCATGGCATGAGCAGGGCAGCCAAACCTTCCAATTTGCCGATGCCTGGGACAAATCCATGCCTTCGGCCTATCAGGTGCTGCGTTCCGAATTTGACGAAATCCTGATCCGCAATGCCGAGCGCAAGGGCGCCCATGTGGTAGAGGGCTGCAAAGTCACCGGTGTGGATTTGGACAGCAACCCAGATCAGATACAGGCTACCGCCTTGCACGACGATGGCAGCAAAAGCCAGTGGACGGCGCGGTTTCTGGTTGACGCCTCGGGGCGCGACACCTTTTTGTCCAATCGCTTCAAAATCAAATACCCCAATCCGGATCACAACAGCACGGCCATTTATGCCCATTTCAAAGGGGCGAAGCGCCACCCCGGCAAAGATCAAGGCAATATCACCATCTTCTGGTTCGACTATGGCTGGTTCTGGTTCATTCCCCTGCAAAATGACATCACCAGCGTCGGCATGGTGGTCTGGCCACACTTCCTGAAAACCCGTGGCAAGCGCAGTCTCAAACAGTTCTTTCTGGATGGCATGGCCATGTGCAAGGCGCTGTCGCAGCGCATGGAGCAGGCCACCATGGTGTCGGCGGACGTGACGGCTACGGGCAACTACTCCTACCTTTCACAGCGCAACCACGGCCGCAATTACGTGATGATTGGCGATGCCTACGCCTTTATCGATCCCGTGTTTTCGTCCGGCGTGTGGCTGGCGATGAAAGGCGGAGTGATGGCGACCGAGGCCATCGCCACCTGCCTGCAGCAGCCCGAACAGGCGCAGGCGGCATTGCAGACATTTGATGCCAAAATGCGGCACGGTCCGCGCGAGTTCTCGTGGTTCATCTACCGCATCTCGAATCCCACGATGCGCGATATGTTCATGTCGCCCAGCGATAAATACCGCATGAAAGAGGCTCTGCTGTCCATGCTGGCGGGCGATATTTACGACGACACGCCCATCTGGCCGGGCATACGCAAGCTCAAGGGGGCGTTTTATCTGCTGTCCTTGCTCAATCCCGGGCGCACCTGGCGCGCCTGGAAAAGCCGCAAGCAAGACATCAAGGCCATTCCTGGTTTGCTACCGCAGCAAACCGAATATTGATACTCCTGCTTACGTAGCGTGTGCGCGTAGGCAGTTCTACTTTGTTGGTTGGCACAGACGACAGACTGCGTCCAGCTCGGGTAGACGATATGCAGTTTTGCAGGCGGGTCTGGATGCCGCCATCTGTTAGACTGCAAAGCTTGATTGTTTAACGCATGGTTACGTAACAAACGTGCAACACAAACGCTTCGTCAGATGCGTGCATGCATTCCATGCTTTTCCTGTTTTTTGCCATTGCTTGTCATGACTGCTTTTTCTGCCGATACGCCCTTGCAATACCCGATTGAGCTGGATACCGCTGCCCTGATGGAGCTGATTCCGCACCGCCCCCCCATGCTGTTTATCGAGCAGGCGACTGCGCATGCGGCAGACCGTTTCAACGGCATTGCCAGCTGGCCGGCAGACAATCCGATTTTGGTCGGGCACTTCCCCGGTTGCCCGATCGTGCCGGGCGCCATCATTCTGGAAGCGGCGGCGCAGTTGGCCGGCATCGGCTTGCTGGCGGGCGACCCCATCACGCGCAATATCGGCTCCGGCCATGTGGGCATGCTGGGCGCTGTGCGCAAATGCTCATTCAAGCGCCCCGTATTGCCGGGCGACAAACTGCATTTCAGCATGACGTGCCGCCGCATGGCCGAAAAAGCCGTGCTGGTGCAATGCACGGGCGAGGTGGATGGCATTGAAGCCGCCATTCTCGAATTCATGGTGGTGTATGCGCCAGAAACCAGCCTGCAAGAGTTCATTCCCTCCGAGGCGCTGGTGCATCTGTTTCGCTCGTTGCCTGGCAGCACGCGCTGATCGCAGCGCATCGCGCGGCGACTGTGCTGCCCGCCGTTGGTGAAGCGGTGTATCCCAATAACCTGGGGGTTGCCGCTTACGCCTTCTGGCTTTTTGCCTCTTCTTGCAGCCATTGCAGCACAGGCACAGTGCCCGGTAAAACCGGTTGCACCTGCACTGGCAGGCATTCCCAGGCAAAAGACTGGTTTTCGTGCATGCACAGTTCGCCGCGCCATGCATGCACCTTGCAGAAATGCAGTTCTACCAGCGCATGCGGGTAGTCCACCACGCTGCTGCGCCAGGGGATGGCGCTATCGATCAGCAGGCCGATTTCTTCGTGTAATTCGCGCCGGAGCGCAGCTTCCACGCTTTCCCCCGCTTCCACCTTGCCACCAGGAAATTCCCAGTAGCCCGCATACGCTTTGCCTGCCGGACGGCTGGTGAGCAAAAAGCAGCCGTCGGCACGCTGCAAAATGCCTACCGCCACTTGCACCAGCTTGCGCGGTTGTTGAGGCGAAGGGGTATCCGTGCGGGGCTGTGCGGCGTCAGCCACCAGCACGGCAGGGCGTGGCTGGGATGTTGGGTGCATGTTCATGCCTCGCGTCGGCCCGCGTAATCGCAGGCAAATTGCCAGGCCACACGGCCACTGCGCGAGCCGCGCTCCAGTGCCCAGACCAGGGCCTCGGGCGTGGCGGTGGCGATTTCCTCTTCGGGCACATGCAGGCTGCGCAGCCATTGGCGCACGATGGCGAGGTAAGCATCCTGGCTGAAGGGGTAGAAGCTGATCCAGATGCCAAAGCGCTCGGACAGCGACACTTTTTCTTCCACCGCCTCGCCCGGGTGCAGCTCACCATCAGGCGTGCGGGTATGGCTCAGATTGTCTTGCATGTATTCGGGCAGCAAGTGGCGGCGGTTGCTGGTGGCGCAAATCAGGACATTGGGGCTGCTGGCGGCCACCGAGCCGTCGAGCATGGATTTGAGCGCCTTGTAGCCCGATTCGCCTTCATCGAAACTCAGGTCATCGCAAAAAATCAGGAATTTTTCCGGGCGCTGCGCGATCAATTCGACAATATCGGGCAAGTCCACCAAATCGGTTTTATCCACTTCAATCAGGCGCAATCCCTGTGCTGCGAATGCGTTGAGGCAGGCTTTGATCAGTGATGATTTGCCCGTGCCACGCGCGCCCGTGAGCAATACGTTGTTGAAGCTGCGGCCTTGCACGAATTGCTGCACATTGCGCACCATGCGCGTTTTTTGATCGTCGATTTCGTGCAAATCCTCCAGGCGAATGGATGCAAGGTGGCGCACAGGTTCCAATACGCCCGCCTGACCACCCCAGCCGCTGTGGCGCTTGCGGTAACGGAAGGCAATGGCGGCCTGCCAGTCGGGCTCTGTCAGGGGCTGTGGTAGCACAGTCTCCAGTCGGGTAAGCAGTTTTTCGGCTTGGGCAATAAGTGCGTTGAGGTCAGACATGGTAGAGGGAAAAATTGCATGTTTTCGAAACGGAGGGTGCCGCTATGTAGCAGCACCGCTAGCCGCTAGACGGCAAGCATACCGCGTTGTGCTTTTGAGCCGCAGTATGTCCGCCTTTTCCAGAAGAGTTGTGCCACAAAATCTCTTTGAGCAAGAGGTTGTTTCAAGATCGTCCTTTGGCAAGAGTCTGAGCGTTACCCCGCAAGAACGAAAAATTTTTCGCAATGGATACGGTTACAGCGAATCCTCTTGCCTTCAGGCCGGTTGAGACGCGACTGGCTTCTCAAGCAAAGTTCTTTTTCCCCAGCTGGCAGGGAAGGACAGGATGGGGCAGGCTAGGCAGAAAGGAAGGCGATGACTGGGCAGAAAAAAAGCTGCCAGGTTGCCCGGGCAGCTTTTGGAAGGTGCAACAGGTGCGCGCGATCAGGCGGTTTCGCCGTACACGTTCACGTTCACCTCGACCACGACATCGGTGTGCAGACCGATTTGTACGCTGGTTTCGCTCACGGTCTTGATCGGGCCGTTGGGCAGGCGCACTTGCGATTTGTGTACGTCAAAACCCATTTTGCCCAGCTCTTCGGCAATGTCGTAGTTGGTCACGGAGCCGAACAGGCGACCGTCCACACCGGCTTTTTGTGTCAGTTTGACAGTCGCGCCAGCGAGTTTTTCGCCTACGGCTTGAGCAGCAACCAGCTTTTCGGCAGCCAGTTTTTCGAGTTCGGCACGGCGTGCTTCAAACTCTTTCAGAGCGGTTTCGGTTGCGCGGCGGGCGCGGCCGGTAGGGATCAGGAAGTTGCGGGCGTAGCCGTCTTTGACTTTGACGACATCACCGAGGTTGCCCAGGTTGAGCACTTTGTCGAGCAGAATGACTTGCATGGCTGGTGTCTCCTCAGATCTTGTGCTGGTCAGTGAATGGCAGCAGAGCCAGGAAGCGCGCGCGCTTGATGGCGGTGTTGAGCTGACGCTGGTAAATGGCGCGAGTGCCGGTCAAACGTGCAGGAATGATCTTGCCGTTTTCGGCGATGAAGTCGCGCAGGGTGTCGATGTCTTTGTAATCGATCTCTTCGACTTTGGCGACGGTGAAGCGGCAGAAGCGCTTGCGCTTGAACAACAGGTTTTGTGCCGAACGGCGTGGGCGCCGATCTTTGCCGGTTTTTCTGGCTGTAGCCATGATGAAAATCTCCTGAAAATCTGTATGGGGTAAAGGTAATTAACAAGGCGTTTCGTTGAGGGCAAACGACTGAATGTGAAAGATGACGCTGCTGCTGCGGCCCATGCCTGGGCGAGAGCGGTTGGCGCTGCCCAAAAATCCTTTGAATTGGGCTTGCATCCCCAAAGGCTGCCGGTTGAGCTGTTCGGCCACAGGGCCTACGGCCACTGCCTTGAGCTGAACCTGCACCTTGCGCAAAGCGCCTGCTTCTACCACTTCCGACTGGTGTTGCAACACGCAATCAAGAGCCGGAATGCCTGCAGGGCTGAAGCGCAAAGCAGCCATTTCTGCCAGTTGTGCCGTCAGGCACCAGGAATTGCAGCTGGCAATGGCGGGAGCGCTATTGTCTTCTTTCAAACAGTTTGTCTTCAGCGAGTGGCTTATGCCTCGCTCGGTGTTTGTTGCTGAGCTTTGCGTGCTTCTTCACGTTCGACCGATTTCATCATCAGCGAAGGCGCAGTTTCGGCTTTTTTCTTTTGTACGGTCAGATGGCGCAGCACGGCATCGTTGAAGCGGAAAGCGTGTTCCAGTTCAGACAGCACGGTTTGATCGGCCTCGATGTTCAGGCACAGATAGTGCGCCTTGTTCAGCTTGTTGATTTGGTAAGCCAGCTGGCGGCGGCCCCAGTCTTCGACACGGTGTACCTGGCCTTGGCCGGCAACAATCATGCCTTTGTAGCGCTCCAGCATGGCTGGAACCTGTTCGCTCTGATCGGGATGGATCAGCAAAATGATTTCGTAATGACGCATAACACTCCTCTTGCGGAAAAAAAGCCGCCCGCAGCGTCAACAGATGCGGTACGGCAAGAGAAACGTGAATTATAACCAAAACCGCGCTTGGGCGGTCAAGCCGCAAGCGCGCGGGTGTTGGCGCAACACAACCCGCCACACGGGGCGAGGTCGGCTCGCGACAACGGATGGCGGCGAGTGGCTGCAACCCGTTGTTGGTACGCGATTAATACATGTGCAAGCCGCCGTTGCAGGAGAAATCGGCACCGGTGGTAAAGCCCGCCTCTTCGCTGGCGAGCCAGCCCACGATGGATGCAATCTCTTCCGGGGTTCCCAGGCGTTTTACGGGGATGGTGGCCACGATTTTTTCCAGAATCTCGGGCTTGATGGCGCGCACCATATCGGTGCCGATGTAGCCGGGGCTGACCGTATTGACGGTTACGCCTTTACCGGCCAGCTCTTGTGCCAGCGCTTTGGTAAAGCCGTGCACACCGGCCTTGGCGGCAGAGTAGTTGGTTTGCCCGGCCTGGCCTTTTTCGCCATTGACCGAAGAAATATTGATGATGCGGCCCCAGCCTTTTTCCGCCATATCGGGCACAACCTGTTTGGTCACGTTGAACATGGAGCTGAGGTTGGTGTTGATCACAGCGTTCCATTCTTCGGGTGTCATCTTCATGAACATGCGGTCGCGGGTAATGCCTGCGTTGTTCACCAGCACATCAATCGGGCCATGTTCGGCCTTGGCTTTGGCAAAGGCATCCACGGTGGCTTGCCAGTCAGACACATCGGCGGCATTGGCGTAGAAGGTAAAGCCCTCGGCCTTTTGTTCGTCCAGCCATTTTTGATAATCGCGGCTGGGGCTGCAACCTGCAATGACCTTGAAGCCGCGCTGGTGCAAGGCGCGGCAAATTGCGGTACCAATACCCCCCATGCCACCGGTTACATAGGCTACTTTCTGGCTCATGACATACCTCCTTCAAAGAAAAAATCATCAAAACGGCACGCATCACCAGTCAAAACACAATGAAATGTCCGGAAGATGGCGTTTGCGAACGGATGCTCTTCATGCACACAGCGATTGGCAAAGCGCATGGCACACATCACCATGAAACCGCCTCCGTGCCGAGAACGAAACGTTACGGGGCAGCATACCATGCGCACAGGGGTTTTTATGTGGATGGAATCGCCTACGGGACATTCTGCCTTCCTAGATCATCTGAAAATCTAGGCAGCCCCTGTATTTAGTTTAGGCAAACTCGTTCGCCTTAGTCTGTCAGATAGATGCAGTTTCGCTTGGTAGAGGGGGTAAGCTGGCATTTACTCGTTCTAGTGCGTTGGTAATACGCTGTACTAGCAAAGAGTCGGCGGAGCAAGAAAGCGTGAGCTGTTGGGTGGCCCGTGTCATGGCGACGTAGAACACACGCAGCTCCTCATCTGGATCGTGTTTGCCTGGCATGAGATCCAGACGCATGAGAAATACATGCGGAAACTCTAACCCTTTGGCTGCGTGCATGGTTAGTAGCTTGACGCTGGGTGTGCTCCAATCGATATTTTTGCTGCCTTGGTTGCGATCTCCGCGCATTTGTGTCGGAACGCCTTGATGCTTGAGTGCAGCTTGCAGATCGCTCCAGTGGTATTTGTCGCGGCATAGCACGGCAATATCGTCAGGTGGTGTTCCGTTTTCTACCAAGCGGGAAATGCGTTCTGCCAAAGCCTTGGCTTCGTCTTTTTCACAATGAAAGCGTAGCAATTGCGGCATGGGGCCGCGCCGTCCGGCCGTTTCCGGATATACGCGCTGTATTTGGGTGTCGCTTTCGCTGGTCTCGGTAAGCAGCTGCTCTGCGCACTGTATGGCCAACGCCAATACCTCAACCGTGTTGCGATAGTTCACACGCAAAATGCTGGTGCGGCCTTGTGCTTCAATTCCCGCACTGGCAAGACTGAAGCGTTTTTTAGCGCGTTGATAGATGGATTGCGCATCGTCGTACAGCACCAATAATGAGCGCGTGGCGGGATTGACCAATTGTGTGGCGATGCGCAGCCAAGAGGCCTCAAAATCATGTGCTTCATCAATCAGCAAGGCTGAATATTGACCTTGCGGCACTTGGCCGGTTTGCAGGGCGCGCTCGACTGTTTTTACGAGGGCTTCGTAGTAATCTGGCGTCTGCGCTGGGCGATCCAATTGGTAGCTGCGCACCATGTCCTCGCACCAAGAATGGAAAGTGCGCGTAGTGACCTGTGCAGGATCTACTCCGCGATCTGCCAAAAGGTGCTCGATGCGGTCGGCCAGCGGGCGGTTGTAGCACAGCACCAAAATAGGCT
>RRZT010872814.1_pt1 | contig 11415 bp, 14 predicted proteins | sample 2165551 | NCBI WGS metagenome assembly RRZT01 (sample SAMN10456910, study PRJNA506462) | wastewater metagenome | biome: wastewater; feature: sludge; material: wastewater sludge; isolation source: wastewater sludge with Escherichia coli K12::gfp cells carrying plasmid... | place: USA: Moscow, Idaho... | reverse complement strand
TGGCGATCAAGGGTGCGGCCAATTTTTACGCGGGTACCAAGGGCAAGCACATCATCACGCTGAAAACCGAGCACAAGGCTGTACTCGATACGGTGCGCGAACTTGAGCGTCAGGGGTTCGAAGCGACGTATCTGGATGTCCAGGAAAACGGTCTGGTCGATCTCGACGCCTTCCGTGCGGCGATCCGTCCGGATACGGTGCTGGCGTCGGTACTGTTCGTCAATAACGAAATCGGGGTGATTCAGCCGATTGCTGAATTGGGCGAAATCTGCCGGGAGAAAGGCGTGATTTTTCACGTCGACGCTGCGCAGGCAACGGGTAAGGTGGAGATTGACCTGGGCCAGCTCAAGGTTGATCTGATGAGTTTTTCCGCCCACAAGACCTATGGTCCGAAAGGCATCGGCGCCCTGTACGTGCGGCGCAAACCGCGCATCCGCCTGGAGGCGCAGATGCATGGTGGCGGCCATGAACGGGGCTTCCGCTCGGGGACGCTGGCCACGCACCAGATCGTCGGCATGGGCGAGGCGTTCCGCATTGCCCGCGAAGAGATGGGCAGCGAGATTAAGCGCATCACTGCACTGCGCGACCGCTTCCTCAAAGGCTTGCTGGAGATCGAGGCCAGTTTCGTCAATGGCGATCTGCAGGCGCGTGTGCCGCACAATCTCAACGTCAGCTTTGCCTATGTTGAGGGTGAGTCGCTGATGATGGCGGTCAAGGACCTGGCGGTATCTTCCGGGTCGGCCTGTACCTCGGCCAGCCTGGAACCCTCCTACGTGCTGCGGGCGCTGGGGCGTAACGATGAGCTGGCGCACAGCTCGATCCGCTTTTCCATCGGTCGCTACACCACTGAAGCCGAAATCGATTATGCGGTCCAGCTGCTGCATGCGAAAATCCAGAAATTGCGCGATCTTTCGCCACTCTGGGAAATGTATAAGGACGGAATCGATCTGAACACCGTCCAATGGGCGGCACACTGACTTTCAGGCTGCAGCCAACCACCCCAACTGAATTGAACGGAGAAATAACATGAGCTACAGCGTCAAAGTCATCGATCACTATGAAAACCCGCGTAACGTGGGCTCCTTCGGCAAGGAGGATGAAGGTGTCGGCACCGGCATGGTCGGGGCGCCGGCCTGCGGCGACGTGATGAAACTGCAGATCAAGGTCAATCCCGCTGGCGTCATCGAAGATGCCAAGTTCAAGACCTATGGCTGCGGCTCGGCGATTGCCTCGTCGTCGCTGGTGACCGAATGGGTCAAGGGCAAGACGGTAGATGAGGCCCTCTCCATCAAGAACACCGCGATTGCCGAGGAACTGGCGTTGCCGCCGGTGAAAATCCACTGTTCGATTCTGGCGGAAGACGCCATCAAGGCGGCAGTGGCCGATTACAAGAAAAAACGCGGAGAGTAAGCATGGCCGTGACCCTGACCGACAAGGCGGTGCAACGCGTCGCCAATTTTCTCGAAAAGCGGGGCAAGGGCGTTGGCCTGCGCCTTGGTGTGCGCACCAGTGGCTGTTCGGGGATGGCCTACAAGCTCGAATTCGTCGACGAGATCAATGCCGATGATGTGGTGTTCGAGAATTCCGGGGTCAAGGTCATCGTCGATGCCAAGAGTCTGCCTTATCTCGAAGGCATGGAGCTCGACTACGCGCGCGAGGGGCTGAATGAAGGTTTCAAGTTCAACAACCCGAACGTCAAGGACCAGTGTGGTTGCGGCGAGTCGTTCACCGTCTGAGCGTGCCCCTTGGATCTAAACGCTGATTTCTTTGCCCTGCTTGGTCTGCCGCGCCGCTTTCGGCTGGCTGCCGGGGAGCTTGACAGCCGTTATCGCGAGTTGCAGGCACGCGTGCACCCTGACCGTTTTGCCAGTGCACCGGAAGCGGAGCGGCGGCTGTCCATGCAATGGGCAAGTCAGGCCAACGAGGCTTACCGGACCCTGAAGAAACCGCTGGCCCGGGCCGGTTACCTGATCGAACTGGCGGGTGTCGACCTGCGTGCCGAAACCAATACCGCGATGCCGGCGGATTTCCTCATGCAGCAGATGGAATGGCGCGAGGCGGTACAGGAAGCACGCAGCGCCGGCGATCACCACGAACTGGAGCATCTGCATCACCGTCTGCAGGCGGATATCGCCGGGCGTTACGAGCAGATCGCCGTCTGGCTGGATGAGGACGCGGACTATCTCGCGGCGGCCGATGGCGTGCGCCGGCAGATGTTCCTGGAAAAATTATTGTTGGAAATCGAAGACGCCCTGGCGGCGCTGGAAGAGTAAAACACATGGCTTTATTTCAGATTGCCGAACCAGGCGAATCAGCAGCGCCGCACGAGCACAAACGGGCGATCGGTATCGATCTCGGTACAACCAACTCGCTCGTGGCGACGGTGCGGAGCGGCATGGCGGTGTGCCTGAACGATGAACACGGCCGCTCGTTGTTGCCCTCGGCGGTGCGTTATCACCCGGATGGGCGGATCGAGGTCGGCTACGACGTGCGCAAGCGGCAGGCGGAAGATCCGAAAAACACCATCATTTCCGTCAAGCGCTTCATGGGGCGGGGCAAGGCCGATATCGCGCATGTGGAAACCCTGCCCTACGATTTTGTCGAGGCGCCCGGCATGGTGCGCCTGAAGACGGTGGCCGGCGTCAAGAGCCCGGTCGAAGTTTCGGCAGAAATCCTGAAAACCCTGCAGCACCGTGCGGAAGCAGCGCTGGGCGGCGAACTGGTGGGGGCGGTGATTACCGTGCCGGCCTATTTCGACGATGCACAACGCCAGGCCACCAAGGATGCGGCCCGTCTGGCGGGCCTCAACGTGCTGCGCCTGCTCAACGAACCGACGGCAGCGGCGATTGCCTATGGCCTGGATAACGGCGCCGAAGGCGTTTATGCCGTGTACGACCTGGGCGGTGGCACCTTCGATATTTCCATCCTGCGCCTGACCAAGGGCGTGTTCGAAGTGCTGGCCACGGGGGGCGATACCGCACTCGGTGGCGATGATTTCGATCACCGCATCTACTGCTGGGTGATTGAGCAGGTCCGGCCACAGCCTTTGTCGGCGGAAGATTCACGGCACCTGATGATGCGTTGCCGTGAAGCCAAGGAATTTCTCACCCACAACCCGGAAGCCCCTATTTCGCTGCGTCTGGCAACCGGCGAGATGATCGATCTGACCCTTGATGCGGCGACCTTTACCGAAATCAGCCGCAACCTGGTGAGCAAGACCCTGCAGCCGATCAAGAAGGCCCTGCGCGACGCCGGCCTGCGGGTGGACGAAATCCAGGGCGTGGTGATGGTGGGGGGCGCTACCCGCATCCCGCAAGTACAGAAGGCCGTGGCTGATTTCTTCCGGCAGGAACCGCTGACCAATCTCGATCCGGACAAGGTGGTGGCTCTGGGCGCGGCGACACAGGCCAATCTGCTGGCAGGTAACAAGACTGGCAATGATGACTGGTTGCTGCTTGACGTGATCCCGCTGTCGCTGGGCCTGGAAATTATGGGTGGCCTGACCGAGAAGGTGATTACCCGTAATTCCACCATTCCCACGGCACGGGCGCAGGAATTCACGACTTTCAAGGACGGCCAGACGGCGATGGCCATTCACGTTGTCCAGGGCGAGCGTGACCTGGTTGATGACTGCCGCTCGCTCGCCCGTTTCGAGTTGCGTGGTATTCCGCCGATGGTGGCCGGTGCGGCCCGCATCCGGGTGACCTTCCAGGTTGATGCCGACGGGCTGCTCTCGGTGACGGCACGCGAACAGACAACGGGAATCGAAGCCAGTATTACGGTCAAACCTTCCTACGGGTTGTCCGATGACGAAATCGCCAGCATGTTGCAGGATTCGCTGGCGCACGCCAAAGACGATGCCATGCTGCGCGCCTTGCGCGAAGCGCGGGTCGAAGCCGAGCGTCTGCTCGAAGCCTGCGCGGCGGCACTGGCGGAAGATGCACACCTGCTTTCAGCGGCCGAAATCGAGAAAATCCAGGCGGCGGCGGACAAGCTGCGGGCGACCCTGGCCGGTGACAACCGCCGCCAGATTCATCTGGCAATGGACGATCTGAGCTACGAAACGCAGGAATTCGCCCATCGGCGCATGGACCAGAATGTGAAGCGGGCGCTCGCCGGGCGCTCGGTGGATGAACTCAGCAGCCCGCAGCCGGCAGGAGAACACGCATGACCCAGATCATCGTCTTACCGCATGAAGAGCTTTGTCCGGAGGGCGCTGTCATTGAAGCGACCCCGGGTAAATCGATCTGCCAGAACCTGCTTGACCACGATATCGAACTCGATCACGCCTGCGAAATGTCTTGTGCCTGCACCACCTGTCACGTCATCGTGCGCGAGGGATTTGCTGCGCTAGAGGACGCCAGCGAAACGGAAGAAGATCTGCTGGACAAGGCCTGGGGGCTGGAACCCAATTCCCGCCTGGGCTGTCAGGCAGTGGTCAACGACACCCCGCTGGTGGTCGAGATTCCGAAATACAGCATCAATATGGCGAAGGAGGGACATCGATGAAATGGACTGACATCAACGACATCGCCATCGAGCTGGTCGAAGCACATGCCGACAAGGATCCTCTGCGCGTCAATTTTGTCGATCTGCGCGACTGGGTCATGGCCCTGCCAGGATTTGACGATGTTCCGGAGCGTTGTGGCGAGAAAATCCTCGAAGCCATCCAGCAGGCGTGGATCGACGAGGCTGATTGAGCACAGGGGCCGACTGGCTACTGGTGCGCCCGCCAGCTTAGCGTGATCCTGGCGCCGCCGAGTGCGGCACTACCGGCACAGGCTGTGCCGCCGTGCAGTTCCATGACACGGCGTGCAATGGCCAGGCCAAGACAGTAACCGCCAGTGGCCCGGTCGCGTGAGCGGTCGAGACGGGAGAAGGCGGAGAAAACGTGTTCGCGCTCTTCTTCGGGAATGCCGATGCCGTCGTCGTCGACGTGAATGCGGATTTGCTCGTCTACCAATTCGGCGCTGACCAGGATATTCTGCTGGGCATACTTGAAGGCATTGCGCAGCAGATTGCGCAGTGCGTAAGGCATGGCTTTGCGGTCCAGGTCGACGTGCAGACCGGCTGGTAGGGCACTGCAGTCGACGGCGATATCGAGTTGCCGTCCGAGCAGGCGGATCGATTCCACTTCGTCAGCCAGCCAATCAGCAAAGCGCACGCTGGAAAAATGCGCTTCGGGAATTTCGCGCTCGAAACGGGCGTAAGTCAGGCTGGTGTCGATCAACTGGTCGAGTTCGTCCAGATCGGCTTCCATCATCGCCCAAAGCCGCTGACGTTCTTCCAGTAGCGGGGTTTCCGGCAGCATTTCCAGGGCGAAGCGCATGCGTGCTATCGGCGTCCGCAATTCGTGCGAGATGCCGCAGGAAAGCTCGCGGTGTGTGGCGAGCAGCTGCAGGACCCGTTCGTTCATGCTGTGCAGGGTTTCGGCCAGCGGTGCAAGCAATTGCGTGCGTACTTGTGGCGCTGGCGCTTCGAATTTGCCATCGCCGAGCAGGCGGGCGGTCTGGCGCAAGGCTTCGAGATCACGCCAGACCGGCCGCACCCAGAACCACAGGGCGACGGCGAAAATGGCGCCGATCAGGCCCCAGGTCCACAGGCGCAACCGCAGATCCAGCGGCAGACCTTCCTGCGTTTCCGATTTGCGCGAGGCAGACAGGGGACCAATGACCAGTACCTTGCTGCTGGTGCCGAGGCGGTAATACATGAGGTCGCGGTCGTGCGAGATGGCGATGTCGCCGGAGTCGAGCTTGTCGATCTGGGCGCTGGCCAGGCGGCTGTCCAGCGAGCGGCGCTCGACGATGCCGAGCCGGTAATAGAATTTTTCGTCGATGACCTTGATCTGTTCTGCCCATTGCCGGCGCGGGTGGCGATGGAGCTCGTCCTCGATCAGGGTGATGGTGCCGCGCATGAAACGGCGCGAATAGTCATCGGTGATGCCTTGCTGCGCAGTGGTGATGATGAAGTCGGCAACGATGGCAATGGCGATGAAGGAACCCATCGCCAGGAAGTAGAAATTGAAGAACAGCTTGGACAGGCTGTACTGGCCACCGCGCCAGCGCGGCAGCGAGACACGGAAAAGCGAGCGGGCCAGGCCGGGGCGGGTACTGGCGCCGTTTTCCGGTTCAGTCCCAGTCATGTTTGCTGAACAGATAGCCCTTGCCGCGTACTGTTTTGATGCGCGTTGGATTTTCCGGGTCGTCGTTCAGCTTCTTGCGCAGACGCGAAATGCGGGCATCAATGGAGCGGTCCAGACCGTCAAAACCGATGCCGCGCAGTTCCTGCAGCAGATCGTCACGCGACAGCACGTTGCCGGCATGCGAGGCAAGCAGCCAGAGCAGGTCGAATTCGGCGGTGGTGAGGTCAATGTTCTGGCTGCCCAGGCTAGCGGTGCGGGTACTCTGGCTGATGCGGAAGTTGCCGAAGATCAGCTGGTCGCTGGCGTTGTCCTGCTCGCTGGGGGCCGGCAGGCGGCGTAGCAGCGCCTTGATGCGGGCGAGCAGCACGCGTGGCTGAACCGGTTTGGCGATGTAGTCATCGGCGCCAAGCTCCAGCCCGAGTATCTGGTCGAAATCTTCATCGCGGGCAGTGAGCATCAGGATCACGCCGCGGTACTGCTGGCGCACGGCACGGCAGACTTCGAAACCATCCTTGCCCGGCAGCATCACGTCGAGGATCACCAGATCGGGCTGTTCGGCCAGAATGCGGGTTTCGGCGGTGTCACCGCGTGGTTCGATGCTGACGTGCAGATCGTTGCGACTGAGATATTCAGCGGTGAGTCCGGCCAGGCGTTCGTCGTCTTCGACTAGGAGTATGCGTGTCATCATCGCGCCAGTTTAGCGGGCGATGCGTCGCCGGTCCAGCGGGGGAGAGGGGCGATTCAGACGGACGATGATGCCCTGTCCGTTGTCCAGGGCGATGCTCAGAGACTCCCCTTGCGTGTCCAGGCAACGATAGACGTGCAGGCCGCCCTCTGCTTCGGCGGCAACGACAGTTTGTCGTTCGAGATGGCTGGCGAGTTCTTCGCGCGCAACAATGTCGTAGGCCAGTTTGTGTTTCATGCCAGATCCGTCAGTTTGCGTCCTTGCTTGAGCAGCAAGGTGAATTCGGCGGCGGGGACAGGGCGGCTGAAGTAATAGCCCTGTATGTGGTTACAGGAGAATTCGCGCAGCAGATCAAGCTGTTCCAGGCATTCGACCCCTTCGGCGATGACCTTGATGCCCAGCTTGTGCGCCATGGCGATGACGGCATGGGCGATGGCGGCATCGTCTTGATCCTGGTGGATGTCGCGCACGAAACTGCGATCGATTTTCAGGGTGTCGATGGGGAAACGCTTCAGGTAGGAGAGGCTGGAATAACCTGTGCCGAAATCGTCGAGGGCAATGGTTGCGCCCAGTTGCTTCAACTCGCGCAGGGTGACGAGGGTGTTTTCGACATCGTGCATGACCATGCTTTCAGTCAGTTCGAACGTCAGGCTGCTACCGTCGATCTGCGTGCTGTCGAGGATGCTGCGAATCGAACTGAGCAGATCATCCTGGCGGAACTGGCGGGCGGAAAGATTGATGGCGATTTTCAATGGCGGCAACCCTTCCGCCTGCCAGCCAGCGAGATCGCGACAGGCTTGACGCAAGAGCAGCTGGCCCAGGGGAATGATGAGGCCGGTATCTTCAGCCAGGGGGATGAATTCGCCGGGCTGGATCATGCCGATGCGCGGATGATTCCAGCGCGCCAGCGCTTCGGCGCCGACGATTTCACCGCTGGCCAGGGAGACCAGCGGCTGGTAATAGACCAGCAATTCATCGCGCTCCAGCGCTCGGCGCAGGTTGCCCTCCATGTCGAGGCGATCGATCGCCATGTGCGTCATTTCCGGCGTGTAGAAGCGATAGTTGTTGCGTCCATGCTCCTTGACGCGGTACATCGCGACGTCGGCGTTGCGCAGCAAGGCCTCGCCGTGGTCGCCATCGCGCGGATACAGTGCGGCGCCAACCGAGGCGGTGACGAAAATTTCCTTACCTTCCATGATGAAGGGCTGGTTCAGGGCGCGCAAGATCTTGCCGGCGACCAGCGACAGATCGTCAGCTGTCTGCAGGCGACTGACGACCACCACGAATTCGTCGCCGCCCAGACGGGCGACAGTATCGGTATCGCGCACGCTCTGATTGAGGCGGTGTGCGACGGATTTGAGCAATTCATTGGCCGGCGAATGACCAAAGCCGTCGTTGACCAGCTTGAAACGGTCCAGGTCGAGCAGCAGCACCCCGACCATCAGATTATCCGCCCGCGCCTGGGCCAGGGCCTGGTTGATGCGGTCGTTGAGCAGGTTACGGTTGGCCAGTCCGGTCAGGCTGTCGTGGTTGGCATGAAATTCGAGTTGCTGCTCGTAGCTGATGCGTTCGCTGACATCGTTGAGAATGCTGACGAAGTGCGTCGTCATCTCGCCGCTTTCATCGCGGACCGGGGCGATGTACAGCTCATTCCAGAACAGGGAACCGTCCTTGCGGTAATTGCGCAGGATGGCGTGTGCTTCGCGGCGGTTGCGCAAGGCTTCGCGGATGGTGCCCAGGCCCCGCTGATTGAGGTCATCGCGCACCAGAAAGCGCCCGCTCTGGCCGATGACCTCTTCCGGGCGATAGCCGGTGATGCGTTCGAAGGCGGGGTTGACGTAGACGATGGGGTGATCGAGCTGCGTTGATGAGGTGATCATCACGCCGTTGTGGCTCGATTCCAGTGCACGCGAAAGCTGGCGCATGCTGGACTGCAGCAGTTCGTTGCTGGCCTTGTAACGCATTTCACATAGCGTTTCGCCAATATCCTGGGCGATGATGTTGAGGGCCAGGGTTTCGTCATCGGTAAACGGCTGGCTGGTGCTGATGACCCGGAGTTCTCCCAAGTGACCACTGGCGGAAGGAAAGGGCAGCTGCAGCGCAGGCTGGGTGTCCGTTTCCTGACCGTGGCAGAAGAAGGTTCCGGGCGGCTGTGTGTTGTGCAGCTGGACTGCAGCGTATGCAAATTCGCCTTGTTCGACCAGGAGTTCGCAGTGTCGTTGCAGGAAGAGTTTTTCGTCGCAGGCTTGTTGCCGTAGCTGGCTGCAACTTGCCAGGAGCTGGAGCATGCTGGCAGAGTTGCGGTGTGTGTGTGGAGGGCTCAAGCTCTTGTCTCTCTCGCGCAGGTTGGTCTTGTCGTTTTTTCTGTGACATTCTGCCGCCGTTGCGGCGCTTTGTGCAAGCGCTTACGTCATTTGTGACAACTGTGTTCTGGAAGGAGGAGGTTATGGTGCGTCTGTGCGCGCGGATCGTTGCGGCTTTCCCGGTGCGGGCCTGGTTTTCGGCATTGGCGCTCGGTGTCTTTGGTGTGGCTGCGGCCGGGATGGTGTTGCAGCAAATGCTCTCGCTGTCGCCTTGCCCGTACTGCATTTTTCAGCGCCTTTTGTATCTGCTGATCGGAGGTCTGGCGCTGCTGGGTTTTGTCTGGCCGTTGCTGCGTCAGCTCTGGTGTGCAGCGATCATGCTCCTGGCTGCTGCAGGTGCGGGCATTGCCCTGTACCAGAGCTGGCTGCAGCTGTACCCCGATACGCTGGCAGGTTGTGGCATGAGTGAGCCGGATGCGGTGGAGCGGCTGGTTGATTGGCTGGGTATGGCCTGGCCGCAACTGTTTCTTGCGACCGGTTTCTGTGCCAGTCGTGAATGGGAGTTCATCGGGCTGTCGATGGCCAATTGGTCGGTGCTGCTTTTTGCCGGTGTGCTGTTCTGGGCGGTACTCCTGTTTCGCAGCAAGGGGTGACCGCTGCTGCAGCGTGTTTGCCCCGGTCCGTATCCGTTGCGAAGCATGGAAAAGACAATAAAAAACCCGCTGTAAAGCGGGTTTTTTTATGTCGAAGTGACTGCTTACTTCAGCTTGACTTCCTTGTAGGCCACGTGCTTGCGGGCTTTCGGATCGTACTTCATGAACTCCAGTTTTTCCGGCGTCGTGCGCTTGTTCTTGGAGGTGGTATAGAAGTGACCGGTTCCAGCCGTGGATTCCAGTTTGATTTTTTCGCGACCGCCTTTGCTAGCCATGATTCAGTTCCTTTTGTTTAGATTTCGCCGCGGGCACGCAGGTCAACGAGGACGGCATCGATGCCGTTCTTGTCGATCAAACGCAGGCCAGCGTTGGAAACGCGCAGGCTGACAAAGCGGTTTTCGCTCTCAACCCAGAAACGACGGTTCTGCAGGTTCGGCAGGAAGCGGCGCTTCGTTTTGTTGTTGGCATGGGAAACCTTGTTCCCAACCATCGGGCCTTTGCCCGTGACTTGGCAGACTCGCGCCATGATGGTGCTCCAGTAATTTGGCTAGAAGAAACCGGAGATTCTAACTGCTGAGGCAAGCAAAATCAAGCTGCTGCGATGTTTTTTGCGCAATGGATTTTACGCTCTGTCGTTTTTACAGCAGACCCCGCTCGGCAAAGGAAAGTGGTCTTGCCGTGCCGGCGACGATGAAGTGGTCAAGCAGTTTGACGTCGACCATGGCCAGGGCCTGGCGCAGACTGGTGGTCAGCATCTGGTCGGCGTGCGAGGGTTCGGCCAGGCCGGAGGGATGGTTGTGTGCCAGGATGACGGCAGCGGCATTGCGTTGCAGCGCTGTCTTGACCACTTCACGTGGGTAGACGGACGTCTGGGTCAGGGTGCCGGTGAACAGGGTTTCGCTCAGGATCAGGCGGTTCTGCGCGTCCAGCCAGAGCGCGATGAAACATTCCTGTGGCAGGTAGGCGAGGCGCAGGCGCAGCCAGTTCCGTACGTTTTCCGGCGAAGCGAGGTTGTCGCGTACATGCATTTCCTCGGTCAGGGCGCGCCGGCTGAGTTCGAAACTGGCTTTCAGTTGTGCCGCCTTGGCCATGCCGATACCGGGTGTGGTGGCGAGTTCCTGCAGCGAACTGCTGGCCAGCCGGCCCAGCTTGCCATCGTGCCGGCTGAGGAGGTCGCGGGCCAGATCGACGGCACTTTTGCCGCGGGTGCCGACGCGTAGGTAGATGGCGAGCAATTCGGCGTCCGAGAGCGCGCTTTCGCCAAAGGCGATGAGGCGTTCACGTGGACGTTCCTGGGTGGGCCAATCGCTGATGGACATGCTGCCGACTCCAGTAGAATGTGAGGCGTCCGATCTTACAGGAAATGACGATGGAATTAAAAGGCAAGCGCCTCGTGCTCGGTGTCACCGGTGGTATAGCTGCCTACAAGGCGGCAGAATTGGTACGCCTGCTGGTTCGGGAGGGGGCTGAAGTGCAGGTGGCGATGAGCGAAGGGGCAACGCATTTCGTCACGCCGACGACTTTCCAGGCACTTTCCGGGCGACCGGTTTATCTCGATCAGTGGGATGCGCGCATGCCGAATGCCATGGCGCACATTGATCTGTCGCGGCAGGCCGACCTGCTGCTGGTGGC
>RRZT010427979.1_pt1 | contig 11415 bp, 11 predicted proteins | sample 2165551 | NCBI WGS metagenome assembly RRZT01 (sample SAMN10456910, study PRJNA506462) | wastewater metagenome | biome: wastewater; feature: sludge; material: wastewater sludge; isolation source: wastewater sludge with Escherichia coli K12::gfp cells carrying plasmid... | place: USA: Moscow, Idaho... | reverse complement strand
GCGCGGCTGATCGGGCGGCGTCTGGGCGATATGCGCCTGCGCCGCCGTTACGGCGTCTATGTGCTGGCCGCCCATCGCCGCAGCCAGAATATCGGCCGCCAGCTGGACGATCTGGTGGTGCGCGTGGGCGATACGCTGCTGCTTGAGGGCGCGCCCGAGGATATCGGCCGGCTGGCCGTCGATATGGAACTGGTCGATGTTTCGCGCCCCTCGGCCCGGCCTTATCGCCGCGAAAAGGCGCCCATCGCCATCCTGTCGCTTTTGTCGGTGGTGGTGCTGGCGGCGATGGACGTGGCGCCGATTCAGGCGCTGGCCTTTATCGCCGCGGCGGTGATTCTGGTCACCCGCTGTGTCGATGCCGAAGAGGCGTTTTCATTCGTGGACGGCCGTCTTTTGGCGATGATCTTTGCCATGCTGGCGGTGGGACAGGCTCTGGAACATACCGGCACGGTCAATCTGATCGTGGATTTCGTTGGGCCGTATCTGGCGGGCATGCCGCCTTTCGTGACGCTGGTCTGTGTCTATTTCCTGGGCCTTGCGATGACCGAGGTGCTGTCGAATAACGCCGTCGCGGTGCTTTTGACCCCCATCGCCATCGCGCTTGCACAATCGCTGGGGCACGATCCGCGCGCCTATGTCGTGGCGGTGATGTTCTCGGCGACCGTCGCCTTTGCGACGCCCATCGGCTATCAGACCCATATGATGGTATACGGTCCCGGCGGCTATAAGTTCAGCGATTTCATCCGCGTGGGGATCCCGCTGGACATCATCACCGGCGTCGTGGCCTGTCTGACGATCCCCATGTTCTGGCCGCTGTAACCTCGCCCGGATCAGTCCCGGTCGAAACCTTCGCGAATCGCGGTCTCGGCGCTGGCCGCAAGGGTCTTGCGGGTCGCGCCCTCGACCGGGATCGGGGGGTAAAGACGCACGGTGACGCTGCCCTGCGGATATTGCGCCAAGACCGCCAAAAGATGCGGCCCAAGATCCATATCCCCCCACCAGCCGTAAAAGCGCGGGTCCCGACCGCGTGGCGCGTGGTAATGCGCGCTCATCGGCTGGATGGCCAGCCCTTCGGGCAGGGCGGGGTCCAGAAAGCCCTGAAACAGCGTGGGCTTGAAGGGCAGGACGCGCTGTCCGTCGGTGCTGGTGCCTTCGGGAAAGAACAGCAGACGGTGGCCGGCGCGGGTGCGGGCGGCGAATTCCTCGGCCTGGGCGCGGGCCAGTTTCGGGTCGCGGGCGACGAAATGGGTATTGGTGACCCGGGTCAGGATATTGATCCCCGGCCAGCCCGCCACCTCGGCCTTTGAGACGAAAAACACCGGCATGGCCGCGTTCAGCACGAAAATGTCCAGCCAGCTGGAATGGTTCGCGACAATAGCGCCGGGGCCGCGCAGCGGCTGGCCGACACAGCGCCATTTCAGCCCCATGATCCAAAGACAGATGCGACAGACGCCCTGGACCCAGGGGCCGGTGACAGGGCGGCGCGGCCCGGCGATCAGCCGCTCGGCCAGCCGCAACGGAACGATAAGAACCACCCCCAATGCCAGAATTGCGACGATCCCGCCGCCGCGCAGCGCGATCAGCAACCAGCCCAGCGGACCGGGGCGGGGGATCGCGGGGGGCGGGGTGTCGTCGTCGCGCCACGTCGCGCGGGCGCCACCGCTCATTCAGGCAGCCGGGTCTGATAGAATTTGAGATGCTTTTCCGACATGTTCTTGGTGTCCAGAAGCAGGAAAACATCGGTCGTGTTAAAGGCGTGATCCAGCCAGGCGCCATCGCCGACCGTGCCGCCCACCCGCAGATAGGCCTTGATCAGCGGCGGCATGGCCGTCATGGCGGCGCGGCGATCCATCTGGTCGGGCGCCACCAGGTCCATGGGGTGATAACCACTTTCCAGCGCCCGCGCGCGCAGCGCATCAGGGGCCAGATGGTTGCGGTGCAGCCAGCTCAGCGGCTGGGCCAGCTGTGCGGTATCGGTGCCGTGAAACGAGGCGACGCCGAACAAAAGCTCGATATCGCGCGACAGGACGTAATCGGCCAGCGCGCTCCAGATCAGATAGAGCCCGAGCCCGCCGCGAAAGGCCGGATCGACACAGGACCGGCCCAGTTCCAGAAGCGACCGCCCCGATGCGCGCAGCGGCGCAAGGTCATATTCGGTGTCGCAATAAAAGCGCCCGAAACTGGCCGCCCGGTCCCCCGGCAACAGCCGATAGGCGCCCACGACATGATCGAGCGACTCGCGCGATCGGCGGTTGTCGACCAGCACCAGATGATCGACGACCTTGTCGAATTCATCGCGCTCAAGCCGGTTCACATGATCGACCAACGGGCCGTCACCGCCCAGTTCCTCGACAAAGACGCGATATCTCAGGCGCTGCGCCGCCAGAAGATCGGCCTCATCCGTGGCCAGCCGGGTTTCGAAATAGGAAGCCTCGGGCGTCATCGTCCGGTAGAAACCCCGCCTGTTTGTCTATCGTCTGTGTCTAGGCGGGCTGTCGTGACAATGCAACCTGATCGGGCAAATGGATCGCTTGGCCGCATCCCGCAAGCGGCGTGCCGGCACGGAGGCGAAGGCAAAAGATTGACTCGCGTAAAAGTTGAAATAAAATATCCACACCGACCTAGCAGGAGTTGTCATTGACCAGTTCCAGATTGACGCGGCGACCATCGAGCACCTGCTTTCCGGCATGGGTGAAATTGATGGTGATCCGGTCGCCGATGCGTGACTGGACCTGTCCGGTGCCCCATTCGGGTGCGCCGGGATGTCGCACAATCATGCCAGGTTCAAGGATTTCATTCATTTTACGCCCTTTCATACGGCACAAGACAGGCTAGCTTTCCATGGACGATCTGACAATCTATCGCACCGCTTCGTCACCCGATCCGATCACGCCCGAAAACCTTGCCGCCCTTGTGACGTCGCGGCTGTGCCATGATCTGGTTTCGCCCTTGGGGGCGATCGGCAACGGGCTTGAACTGTTGGAACTTTCTGGTGATTTTCCCGGAATCGGCAAAAGCGGCGAGATGCTTTTGATCGCGGAAAGCGTTGCGGCGGCGCGGGCGCGGGTGCGCTGGTTCCGCATGGCCTTTGGCCAGGCCGCCCCCGACCAGCGGCTGAGCCTGGCCGAGCTGGGCGCGCTTTTGGCCGATGTCGAGAAAAGCGGCCGCATCCGTCTGCGGCTTGAGGCCGAGGGCGATCTGCCGCGCATCGAGGCGCGGCTGATCCTTTTGGGGCTGATGTGTCTTGAAACCGCGCTGCCCTGGGGGGGCGAGGTGCTGGTCTGTCGCGGGGCCAGTGGCTGGCGGCTCGTGGCGCAGGCCAGCCGGACCAAGCCCGACCCGGCGCTTTGGGGCTGGCTCGACATGGCGCATGCGGCCCAGTTGCCGGCGCCCAACTCGTCCGATGTGCATTTCCCGCTTCTGGCCGGTTTTGCCCGTGCCGCCGGGCGCAGCATCGGCTGGGAGCTGGACGAAAGCGGGGGCGAAATCTCGTTCTGATGCCGGGCGCGGGCGGGCGGCCCGGCGGGCCTAGAACTTGCGCAGGGCGCGCTCGAGCTGGCGCCGCCAGGTCGGGGGCGGCTCGCCGGGCAGTTCCTCGAACAGCGTCATCAACAGCTCTGCGGCCTCGTCGTCGTCATGATCCAGCAGCGCCATCCCCGCCTCAAAGCGCAGATGCGGCGCCGCGCTTTGCGCAAGTCGCCGCAATTCCTCGATGGCCGGGCGCGGGTGCCGCGCAAGCGCCGCGCGTGCCAGATTCAGCCGATAGCTGCCGGCGCGGCGGCGGTTCGCGCGATGCATCTCGCGGATGGCGGCGGGGTCCAGCCGGTCCTCGACCACCATTTCGGCGATGCCGCCAATGCCGCCGGCCACGCCGATGACGCTGGTCGCGGGATGCCCGCCATAGGGCAGGGCGAGTCGCAGCAGATTGGGAAATGCCTCTGTGATCATGTCGGCATGGATGCGGTCGACCCGGATCGCGGGGTCATAAAGCACAAGGCCCGCGACGCCCGGATCGCCGCGCGTCTCGGGGCGGGGCATGGGCTGGCCAATGGCCTCGAACTTGCGCCGGCGCCCGGGATCGAAGGGGGCGATGGCCGGGTCGATGCAATATTGCGGCGATACCGCAAGGACCCGCCGCGCATGGCAATCCGCCGAATATAGCAGCACCGCATAGCCGCCCATGGAAAACCCCGTCGCCACCACCTCGGGCCAGGCGCGGGTGTGGTGGCGCAGCGCCTCGGACAGCGCCTGACTGCGGTCCGAGATGTACCAGTCCCGCCGCGCCGTCTGCACGATCAGCGCGTCTATGCCCAGCCGTTGGGCATAGCGGGGAAAGCTGGCCGGCATGAATTCGTCCGCATCCTTGCGGCCATGTTCGAACCCGACCGCCAGCCGCCGCCCGTCGCCCCGGCCGCGAAACAGCGTGAGGCGATAGCGCTCGTCCTCGTACAGCCGTTCGGGCGACATCAGGGGCGGATCGTACCGTCGCCGGTGACCAGATATTTGAAGCTGGTCAGCTGTTCGGCGCCCACCGGGCCACGGGCATGCATCTTGCCGGTGGCGATGCCGATTTCCGCGCCCATCCCGAACTCGCCGCCATCGGCGAACTGGGTCGAGGCGTTCCGCATCAGGATCGCGCTGTCGAGTTCGTTGAAGAACCGGGCCGCGGTGGCGTCGTTTTCGGTCAGGATCGCCTCGGTATGACCCGAGCCGTGGCGGCGGATATGTTCGATGGCGCCGCCGACCCCGTCGACCAGCTTTGCGGCGATGATCCTGTCCAGAAATTCCTGTCCGAAATCGCTCGATTCCGCCAGCGTCGCGCCGGGAATTTCGGCCAGATCGCCCTCGGCGCGGACCTCGATGCCGGCATCCATGAGATCCTGAATCAGCACCGCGCCATGCTTGTCGTAAAAGGCGCGGTCGATCAGCAGGCATTCGGCGGCGCCGCAGATGCCGGTGCGCCGGGCCTTGGCGTTCACCACCACGCGGCGGGCCTTGTCCAGATCGGCATCGCCATCGGCATAAACGTGACAGATGCCTTCGAGATGGGCAAAGACGGGCACGCGGGCCTCGCGCTGGACCAGCCCGACAAGGCCCTTGCCGCCGCGCGGAATGATGACATCGACCAGCCCCTGCGCGCGCAGCAGCGCCGCCACGGCGGCACGGTCGCGCGTCGGCACCAGCTGGACCGAGGCTTCGGGCAGGCCCGCCTGAACCAGCCCCTTGACCAGCGCCCGGTGGATCGCCGCCGAGCTGTGCAGGCTTTCCGAGCCGCCGCGCAGGATCACCGCATTGCCGGCCTTGATCGCAAGGGCTGCGGCATCGGCGGTGACATTGGGGCGGCTTTCATAGATTACCCCGATCACGCCCAGAGGCGTCGCCACCCGGCGGATGTTCAACCCGTTCGGCCGGTCCCATTCGGCCAGAACCCGGCCCACCGGATCGGGCTGTTCGGCGACTGTGCGCAGGCCGTCGGCCATGGCGCGGACGCGGGCGCCATCCAGCCGCAGCCGGTCCAGCATCGCCGGCGAAAGCCCCTTTTGCACGCCAAAGGCCATGTCTTCGGCATTGGCGGCCAGAATGTCGTCGGTGGTGGCCAAAAGCGCCTCGGCCGCGCCGATCAGGGCGGCGTGCTTGCGCTCGGCGCTGGCCTGAGCCAGCGAAACGGTGGCCTCGCGCGCCTTGGCGCCCAGGCTCGCGATCAGCGCGTCGGCATCGTTCTGGGTCAGGTCTTTCATCTTGGATCCCCCTGCTTGGCCTTTCAGATAGGGCAGACAGGCGCCGAAAACCAGAGCAAAGCCACCGGCGCGCCGGTTCGCGCCGATCCGCCGCAGCGTGTCAGCCGCATTCGGAATAGCCGCAATTCGGACAGGTCTGACAGCCCTCGACCATCATCAGGCCGTATTGGCCGCAGGACGGGCAGGCCGGCCCCCGGGGGCGTTCGCGCGCGCGGGCGTCGTCGTCGTCCGCGCCGTTCTGGCCCGCGCTCTTATGGGCCAGAAGCGCCCGCGCCTGCGGGTCGGATTTCAGCCCCATGCCCTCGCCCTGCAAAAAGCCGGTGGCGACCATGTGGCGTTCGATCACGCCGCCGATGGCCGCAAGGATCGAGGGCACATAGCGCCCCTCGATCCACGCTCCGCCGCGCGGGTCGAAGACGGCCTTCAGCTCCTCGACCACGAAACTCACATCGCCGCCGCGCCGGAAGACGGCCGAAATCATCCGCGTCAGCGCCACGGTCCAGGCGAAATGTTCCATGTTCTTCGAGTTGATGAACACCTCGAAGGGGCGGCGCTGGCCGGCCTGAACGATGTCGTTGATGGTGATATAGATCGCATGCTCGCTGCCCGGGAATTTCAGCTTGTAGGTCGCACCCTCAAGCGCGCCGGGGCGGTCCAGCGGTTCGGTCAGATAGACCACCTCGCCACCCTGATCGGGCGTGTGATCGGGCGCATGATCGGGATCGGGGGCCGGCTCCCGCGCGGCCCCGGCCGTGTCGGCGACGGAAAGCACGCTGCCGGTCACGACATTGGGGCGATAGGTGGTGCAGCCCTTGCAGCCCAGATCCCAGGCGGCCAGATAGACATCCTTGAAGTCCTGAAAGCCGATATCTTCCGGCATGTTGATGGTTTTCGAGATCGAGCTGTCGACCCATTCCTGGGCGGCGGCCTGCATGGCGACGTGTTCCATCGGCGCCAGCATCTGCGCATCGACGAAATGATCGGGCAGGGGGGCGTCGCCATGCCGCGCGCGCCAGATTGCGACGGCGTAATCGACCACCTCTTCCTCGCGCCGGGTGCCGTCCTTTTCCAGCACCTTGCGGGTATAGGATCGGGCAAAGACCGGCTCGATCCCGGAACTGACATTGCCGGCGTAAAGGCTGATGGTGCCGGTGGGGGCGATGCTGGTCAAAAGCGCGTTGCGGATGCCGTGTTCGGCCACCGCCGCGCGCACATCGTCGTCCATCCGCGCCATGAAGCCCGAGGCCAGAAAGGCGTCGGCGTCAAACAACGGGAACGGCCCCTTTTCGCGGGCCAGATCGGCGCTGGCCAGATAGGCGGCGCGGGCGATGGCATGCATCCAGTCCCCGGTCTGTTCGACCGCATCGGGCGCACCATAGCGCAGGCCCAGCATCAAAAGCGCATCGGCAAGCCCGGTCACGCCCAACCCGATGCGGCGCTTGGCCTGCGCCTCAAGCGCCTGCTGGGGCAGGGGAAAGCGCGAGGCGTCGACGACATTGTCCATCATGCGCACCGCGACGCGCACCAGATCGTCCAGCGCCGCCATGTCGAGATGCGCCCCGGGTGTGAACGGCGCCTCGACCAGCCGGGTAAGGTTCACGCTGCCCAGAAGGCAGGCGCCATAGGGCGGCAGAGGCTGTTCGCCGCAAGGGTTGGTCGCGGCGATGGTTTCCGCATAGCGCAGATTGTTCATCCGGTTGATGCGGTCGATAAAGATCACGCCCGGCTCGGCATAGTCATAGGTCGCGCGCATGATCCGGTTCCACAGATCGCGGGCGGGCAGGCTGCGATAGACCCTGCCACCGAATTGCAGATCCCAAGACGCGTCCTCGCGCACCGCCTGCATGAAGGCATCCGTGACCAGCACCGACAGGTTGAACATGCGCAGCCGCGCGCTGTCCTGTTTGGCGGCGATGAAATCCTCGATATCGGGGTGGTCGCAGCGCATCGTGGCCATCATCGCGCCGCGCCGGGCGCCCGCCGACATGATCGTGCGGCACATCGCGTCCCAGACATCCATGAAGGACAAGGGCCCCGAGGCATCGGCCGCCACCCCATGGACCGGCGCGCCGCGCGGGCGGATGGTGCTGAAATCGTAGCCGATGCCGCCGCCCTGCTGCATGGTCAGCGCGGCCTCTTTCAGGGCCTGGAAAATGCCCTCCATGCTGTCGGGGATGGTGCCCATGACGAAACAGTTGAAAAGCGTCACCTCGCGCCCGGTGCCGGCCCCGGCAAGGATGCGGCCGGCGGGCAGGAACCGGAAATCCTCAAGCGCCGCGTAAAAGCAGTCCTCCCATTGGGCGGGATCGGACTCGGTCCGGGCGAGGTCGCGGGCGACGCGGCGCCAGCTGTCTTCGACCGACAGGTCGACGGGCGTGCCATCGGCCTGTTTCAGCCGGTACTTGCTGTCCCAGATCTGTTCGGCAATGGGGGCGGCAAAGCGGGTCATGATGCATCCTCGGGCGTGGTCCCTGACCGAGGATAACAGATAATCATCCGATCCGGCGACGTGAAGCCCGCGCGGCAAGCCGGTCGCGGAGCAGGAGGGCCGCGGCCGCCAGAATGATCGCGATCTCGGCCAGAACGCTCCAATGCGTGAGAAAGCTCAGCACCCAATGCGAGCGCGTCGCCGGCACGGTCACAAGCGTGATCAGCCGGTCCGAAAACGGCCAGAGCCAGAGGATGCCGCCATTGAGCGTATCCAGCACCAGATGCAGCATCACCGCGCCCAGAAAGGCCGCCGCCGGCGCCAGCCAGCGCCGGGCGGTGAGAGCGATCAGCGGCAGGACCAGCGCCGCGATCCCGGCCCAGATCATCGGGATATGCGGCCAGAAGCGGTGGTGATGGGTCTGGCCCTGATCGACGAGATGGAACCAGAACATGTCGAAATCCGGTGCCACGCTGCCGATCAGGGCGGCGATCAGCACCGCGCGGTCGCGGCCGCCCGCCGCGCGTCCGAAAAGATAGCCCGAGGGCAGATGCGCAAGGATCATGGCCCGTTCGCCTTGCCGTTCACCTGCGCATCACTGGCCGGTCAGCTCGTCGATGACATTTTGCCACAATGACGCCGGCTGGGCGCCGCTGACCACATGGCTGTCGGCGACGATGAAGGTCGGGACCGAGTTGATGCCGCGTTCGCGGGCGTGGATTTCGCGGCGCAGGATTTCATCGCGATCGGCATCCGAGGCCAGAAGGCGGCGGATCATTTCGCCGTCCATCCCGGCCTTTTCGCCGATAGCGACCAGAGTGTCGGGGTTTGCGATATTCTGCCCCTCGCGCCAGAAGGCGCGCATGAGGCCGGACATGACCGGGGTCTGCGCACCCTCGAGCCCGGCCCAGTACAGCTGGCGGTGGGCGTTCAGCGTATTGGGCATGCGCTCGATCAGCGAGGGGTTGATCCACAGGCCCAGCCGCTCGGACGCCGCCATCACCGGTTTCATGGCGGCGATGATGCCGGCCTCGTCCTTGAATTTCATCTTCATATAGGCGGGATAGGGCATCCCGGCCGGCGGCATCTGCGGATCAAGGCGGAAGGGTTGCCAGGTGATCTGGAACGGATGGCCGGGGCGGCTTTCCAGCGCGCGGTCCAGCTCGGCCTTGCCGATCATGCACCAGGGACAGACCGGATCGGCAAAGATGTCGAGGCGGATCTGTCCGGCATCCTGAAGGGCGGGCTGATCGGCGGAAACGCCTATGGGCTGGGTGGTCATCGCGGCGGTCCTTGCGGGTGGGATCGGCGGGGCCTGCGGCCCCTTTCGCCGGTATCATGGCATCATCACGGGGCGGGGTCGAGGCCGGTGCCGAAGCGCGACCGCCATTCCCGTTGCAACGCGTCGGAGGCTGGGCCATCGGTGGACAGCGCCATGCGCGGGCCCGGCATGCGACCCCGGCTGGCACCGCAGATCGCGCGCAGGCTGTCCCGCCCCGCCGCGATGATGCCGGCCCCGTGGCGCGTGGCCAGAAGCGGGATCTGTGCCGGCCCCATTCCGGCGGCGGGGATCAGCGCGGTCGCGCCCAGAGCCAGGACCAGCGGCAGGCCGGTCGGGTATGGCGTGGGGTGCCTGCAACAGGATGCGGGTCAGGTTCATGGGCGCGTTCCGTTGTGGCTCCGGTCGGTTCCGGACGGAACCGGAGCTGGGGGCTTTGCGCCCCCGTCGCGCGGGGCGCGCGACTCCCCCGCAGGATATTTGGGCATGAAAGAGGGCCGAAAGGGCGCGTCATGCGACCTTGGGGCAGGGATGGGGTCGCGTAAAAGTACAACGGCCCGCCGTGAGGCGGGCCGTTGCGAAATTCCATCAGATACGCGGATCAGAGCAGTTTCAGATCCGAGGCCGAAGCGCGGCCATCGCGGCCGGACTGCAGTTCGTATTCGATTTTCTGGTTGTCGTTCAGGCCGGTCAGGCCGGCACGCTCAACTGCCGAAATATGGACGAACACGTCCTTGCCGCCGTCATCGGGGGCAATGAAGCCATAGCCTTTGGTGGCGTTAAACCATTTCACGGTGCCGGTAGCCATTACCGTCTCTCCTTCAAGTCATTCCGGGGCGAGATTGCCCAGGCCGTGCAGCCCTGTTTCCGTTCAAGTCCGGCTGCCCCGTGAAGGGAGCGGTAGAAAGTCGTGCTCACGCCACGTGGAAAATGAATGATTCGTCCGAAAACGCAAGCGGGAATGCGCCAATCAGCTTGACGCAGGGTCAAGATGATTGGCTTTTCGGCGAATTATTGCTGGTCGTTTCGCGTCAGACGGGGTCAGACGAGGTCGGGCGGGGTCGCTTCGGCGCGAAGTTCGTCGATGGCCTGGGCGAGAGGGCGGCTTTCGCTGCCCTGCCGGTCGAGGCGGCGGATCGAGACCGAGCGTTCCTCGACCTCTTTCATGCCGATGGCCATGATGACGGGCACCTTGCCGACCGAATGTTCCCGGACCTTGTAGTTGATCTTTTCGTTGCGGGTATCGGCCTCGGCGCGCAGGCCGGCGGCGCGCAGGGTTGCCACGATTTCATGGACATAGTCATCGGCGCCCGAGACGATCGAGGCGACCACGATCTGGCGCGGCGCGAGCCAGAGTGGCATCTTGCCGGCATAGTTTTCGATCAGGATGCCGATGAAGCGCTCGAAGCTGCCTAGCACCGCGCGGTGCAGCATCACCGGCATGTGCTTGTGCCCGTCCTCGCCGACATATTCGGCATCGAGGCGCTGGGGCAGGTTGAAATCGCACTGGAAGGTGCCGCATTGCCATTCGCGGCCGATGGCGTCGGTCAGCTTGAAGTCGAGTTTCGGGCCATAGAAGGCGCCGTCGCCGGGATTGACCTCATAGGGCAGGCCAAGATGTTCGATGGCCTTGGCCAGCGCCGATTCGGCCTTGTCCCAGATTTCGTCCGAGCCGACGCGCACATCGGGGCGTGTCGACAGCTTGATGTCGAATTTCTCGAATCCCAGATCCTTGTAGACGGAGGACAGAAGGCCGATGAAGCCTGCGCATTCGGCCTCGATCTGGTCCTCGGTGCAGAAGATATGGGCATCGTCCTGGACAAAGCCGCGCACGCGCATCAGCCCGTGCATCGAGCCCGCGGGTTCATCGCGGTGGCAGGAGCCGAATGCGGCCAGCCGCAGCGGCAGGTCGCGATAGGACTTGATGCCCTGATTATAGATCTGGACATGGCAGGGGCAGTTCATGGGTT